>Ga0115568_10003438_pt1 | contig 10790 bp, 10 predicted proteins | sample COGITO_mtgs_1204_FD_87296 | JGI IMG/M metagenome (GOLD analysis project Ga0115568, IMG submission 87296) | Pelagic marine microbial communities from North Sea - COGITO_mtgs_120426 | ecosystem: Environmental > Aquatic > Marine > Epipelagic | place: Germany:Helgoland, sampling site Kabeltonne...
AGTGGTGGATCTTGATTTTCCATCAAGTGAATTTGAACATTTGAAGTGTGAGTTCTTAAAACTGTATTAGGGTCAACAAAGAATGTATCCTGCATGTCTCTAGCAGGGTGATGCTTCGGTACGTTTAATGCTTCAAAATTATGATAATCATCATCAATTTCAGGTCCATAGGCTACCGAAAAACCAATAGATTGAAATATTGACTTTATTTCACTAGTAACTTGTTCCAATGGATGCAAGCTACCCTCGGGTAGGTTATACCCGGGTAGTGAAAAATCTTCTGAACTATCATTTGATTTATGACTATTAGGATTTATTTCTTTTAATTTTTTATCAAATGCACTTGTAAGGTCGGTCTTTAATATGTTAAGCGTTTTTCCGTATTTAGGTTTTTCAGAACCGGGAAGTTTTGTGAACTCTTCAAATAAGGTAGTAAGCTTACCCTTTCTTCCAAGATAAGTAATACGGATATTTTCGAGGTCAGTAGATGTGTTGCAGTTGGATAATTCTGATTGGAAAGATGCCTTAATTTCTTTGATAGTGTTATCTAATGACATCTTTAATTTTTTATTTTTTCTTTAAATATTTTACAAGGTCTTCAAACACAGATGGATTATTAACTGCTAAATGAGCTAAAACCTTTCTGTCTAAATCGACACCCTTCTCCTTCAATAAATGTACAAAATTTGAATATGATAAACCATTTAATCTTGATGCGGCATTAATACGTACTATCCATAGACGTCTAAATTGACGTTTTTTCTGCCTTCTATCTCTGTAAGCATATAAACCAGCTTTTACCACTGCATCTTTTGCAGCTTTATAATTACGGCTTCTTGCTCCGAAATATCCTTTCGCTAACTTAACAGTCTTGCGATGTCTTCTATGTCTTGGTACTGAACTATTGGACCTTGGCATAACTTATACTTTCCCCATCATTTTTTTCATGCGCTTCTCAAAAGAAGGTGCTACTACTGTGGCTTTTTTAGCTGAACGCTTCTGATCTCTATCTCTACGTATTAACATATGTGAATGACCAGCCTTGTTACGTTTCAGTTTACCTGAGGCAGTAACCTTAAATCTTTTTGACACACTTTTTCTTGTTTTCATCTTTGGCATAATATTTCCTATTTCGGGGCTAATATTATAGATTTCTTTCGTCCCATCAAAGGAGAATCTTTTTCCATTTGTGCATGCTCACTTAATGACGACAAAACACGCGTTAATAAATCTTGGCCTAAATCTTGACGCGACATTTCTCTTCCTCTATACATTAAAGTAATTTTTAATTTATAACCAGCTTCTAAAAACTTTTTACCCATGTTTAATTTATTTTCTAAATCATGATCTCCAATGTTTGGTCTCATTCTCAGTTCTTTAACTTTTATAACTTGGTGGTTTTTTCTACTCTGTTGAGCCTTTTTCTTTTCTTCGTATTTAAATTTGCCGAAGTCCATAATTTTACATACTGGCGGCTTTGCATTTGGTGATATCTCAACTAAATCAAGACCTACATCTTCCGCTCTATTTAAGGCCTCTGGAACTGTTACTACACCTATTTGTTCTTTATCATGCCCTATAAGTCTTACTTTATCTGCATAAATTCGGTTATTTACTCTTATTCTTTGTTTTTTAATTCGGAACTCTCCTGTCATTTATTTCATCTAAAATTTCTGCAGAGAAATCTTTCAATGAAATAGTTTGTTGTTGTTTAATAAATCTTCTTCTTATGGTAAGAGTACTGTTTTCTACTTCTTTTTCTCCAACAATTACCATGATATTTACTTTTTGCATCTCTGCATCTCTAATTTTTGAACCAATTTTTTCTGAGCGACTATCAACATCAGCTCTAACTCCGCTTGTTTTTAATGACTCACATACGGTATGTGCATAGTCATTGTACTTATCAGATACGGGAAGGATAGTTACTTGTCTAGGCGCAATCCATAATGGAAAATTTCCACCAAAATGCTCGATAAGGAATCCAATAAATCTTTCATGCGTTCCTAGTGGAGCTCTATGTATACATAATGGAGTTTTTGACTTACCGTCTAAATCTTTATATGTAAGCTTAAAACGCTCAGGAACCGCAAAATCTACTTGATTAGTGGCTAGACTGAACTCTTTACCTATTGCACTCCAAACTTGAACATCAATCTTTGGACCATAAAATGCGGCATCGCCTACAGATTCAGTAAACTTTAATCCAGCATCCTTCAAAGCATCTCTTACATCGTCCTCTGTCTTTTTCCAAAGTTTTGGATTATTAATGTACTTTTTTCCTAAATCTTTAGGGTCGTGTAGACTTAATCTCATTTCATATTTTTCTATACCAAATATTTTAAAATATTCCATATACAAGTTGCACACCGCAATGAACTCTTCTTTAAATTGATCTTCAGTACAATAGATGTGAGCGTCATTCATTTGCATACTTCTCACACGCATTAAACCAAATAACTCCCCCGATTTTTCATATCGATAACAAGTTCCATACTCTGAAAGACGATATGGTAAATCACGATAACTTTTAGGACTATTTGCATATATTTTATGATGATGAGGACAGTTCATTGGTTTCATATAGTAATCCGTACCATCTACATCCATAGCTGGATACATGCTTGACATATAATGATCTAAGTGTCCAGATTTTTCATATAGAGTTCCTTTAGTAAGATGTGGCGTTCTAACTCTTTTGTAACCACCTAAATCTTCTTTTTCTTTTGCAAGAGCTTCTAATTGATCAATGATAACTGCACCATTTGGGGTCCATAAAGGCAAGCCAGGACCTACTTCTTCATCATGAAAATATAAATCTAATTCTTTTCCAATTTTACGATGGTCTCTTTTCTTTTGTTCTTCTAGCATAAGTAAGTATTTTTTTAAATCTTTTGAGCTAGTAAAAGATGTGCCATATACGCGCTGTAATGTTTGATTATTTTCATCCCCTCTCCAGTAAGCCGCAGAAGATGACAATAGTTTAAAATGCTGCATCATGCCAGTAGATTGGACATGAGGACCTCTGCATAAATCAGTGAAATCTCCCTGAGAATACACTTTCAAAATTTCAGAATCATCTAGGTCATTAATAATTTCTATTTTATAATGTTCTCCAATATTCTTAAAAAAACTTAATGCTTCTTCTCTAGTCTTTTCTTCGTGAATAATATCAATGTTTTCATTAGATATTTTTAACATCTCTTCTTCAATCTTTAGTAAGTCTTCTTCGGTGAAAGGAGTTTCTACGTCAAAATCATAGTAGAATCTATTTTCTAAAAAAGGTCCAATAGTTACCTTTGTTTTAGGATAGAGTCTTTTCACTGCTTGAGCCATTAAGTGAGCGGTACTGTGTAACAATACATTGTGTCCATCCTTGCTTTTACCATCAAGAAATTGAACTGTACAGTCACTGTTTAATTGTACGCTTAAGTCCGTAAGAACTTTATCTACTTTGCAGATTATTGTTTCTTTTGATACGCCTTTAGCAGAAGAAAGTATTTGTAGCGGTGTTGTTCCGCTTGGATAAGTTTCTGTACCTAGACCAACAATGTTAATAGAGATATTTGTCACTGAATATTGCTATCTATCATGAACACTGCCATTGAAAATAAACCAATCATACTAAATACGCCCATACGATGACGTCTAACTAATAATTTTTCATCTTCCGTCAAATCTTCTCCATTTAAATCTGAAGCAAGATTTTGTTCCTGTTTTGAATCATAATATTGTGCATAAAACTGATCTAACCAATTCATTCCTTTCTCACAATCTAAATCATCGCTTGAGCAATGCGTTAAAAATATAGATGAGTCAGTCCCTGGTATTGGACGGACCAATTTTGTTGCGAGTTCCATTCTTGATAATTCATCCTGAAGCAATTCAAACTCTTCAACATCTCTATAATCAAAATCAAAATTTTGAAGGTCTATTGTTATTGCCTGATACTCAGCTTGAGAATATAAACTTATTACGTAGCGTTGATTGTCTGTAGGTAAAGCGATTTGTGCTGGAAAAATTCTTTCTGAAGATGCCCAAGGTAAATTCCATACATATACATCTGCAACGGCTATATTAGAATAAATGTTCACTAAGGATTCAGATTTAAGCATAGCCCTACTTCTCTCTGAATAATTATCACTACCAGGAGTGTGAGAGTCTGGCTCAATTTCAACATTTTGACCAATAAGTAGCTGCATGCCAAGAAATATGGTAAAAAAAGTTTTCAATGTTTTCATCGAAGAAAATTTAATATAGAATAGTTCAAAAAGGTATGATTTATTATAGTATACTTTATCACCTAAAGGACATTACTTCTTGTTCGTAAGCAAAGCAACTTAACCAGATATCAAAATACTCTTCAGCTCTCGATCTTCCATATTCTGCTATAAGGATATCTAAAATGTCATAATTCTTATCTTGAAGGTATGGATTAGCTACATAAACGAAAGTATATGTACCATCTTCATTCTCTCCTTCTGGTGTTAAAAATTGCAAACTATTATATACATCTATATCGTTTCGTTTAAAGGCTGGAAAAATAATTGTTTTGTTCATCATTTCGAATTGACCCATCTTTGCGGGCAAGATATGATTAATAGCCATCATCGTTGAGGCATCCGATGCATATATGCTCATATCAGATTTACTGACTTTATCAGGCTTATTATTAATACGCTCCGATAGCTTCTCTCCAACTGAAGGGGATACACAGCCATTCATAAATAATAATGCTGCTGCTAGTATAATTCTATTTACTTTTATCATCCTAAAATAATGAAAGGGATACACACCCATTAATAACTAGTGAAAGTAATATTAAAATAATCTTCTTCATGTTTAATCTCCTAAAATAAGTATTGAAATTTAATAAATAATTGTCTTTTGCTTTCAGTTAAACTTGAAAACATACTATCTTCCGTTTCTAACAAATCATTGACTCCAAAATATAGGGCACTAAAAGCATTTGGCTGATAGGTTATCATTGGCTCAATAAACCAAGAATTAGAAAAGTCATTGTATTGAATTTTTGTTCTCATAGTTAACTTTGAATTAAATGAATTATTTATACCAGCTCTTAGTAAAATTCCATCATAATTATCCTCAGCCTTTTCATATGAAATACCGATACTAAAATTAGATTTATCTGATATTTTGTATTCAACATAACTTTTAACCTGATAAAAATTTGAATTTTTAGGTAAATCTATGTTTCTAATAATAATTTCCCTGGATTGCAATTCACTATAGTGCATAAGCTTTGCATTGATTTGGTTTCGATAACCAACCTCAAACTCATAAAGATTATCAAATTGATATCCTCTAAAATTTTCTTTTTCAAACTCTGCGCTAACTTTAAAAGAATCTCCATTTCTTAAATCTGAACCAGTTGCGAATGATAATTCTTGTTTTTTAATAAGCCCTGAGTAATTCGTTTTATAAATAGCTGAAATGTCATAATCTGTTTTAAGTAAAATGGGATTAGTGTCATAATAAACGGTTTTTCCACGACTAGCTTTTAACCATTTAGTAGCATTGTTTGTTTCAAAACCATTACTTGTTCTAAAGCCTGGAGAGCGCAACCTGAGAACAACCCCAAAATTATCAGTTCTTGTTCTTTTATTAACACTTAAGCCAAGTGCATTCCCAGTAACTTTTTCTCCATCAAAATTCTTAGTATATCTTCCACTGTCAAATGTCATATCACTATCATCTGTAGTAGGCTCATATGTATATTCAAAATTATCAGATTCATTATGAATTGATGCTGTTGCATGTAAAGTTATATGGTAATTATTTCCAGGATGATAATGAACGTCTAAACCTCCTGTTGTCATATCTCCAGCATCATCAAAAACTCTATTGGTCAAAATAGCACCTATCGATCCGCCATTACCACCAATCATTCTTTTGGCTCGAATAATATTCGAAGTACTTTTTCCCATTGATACTACTGTGCTAGTTTCTTCAAAAGGCACTAATAGCAAGGATGATTCATCGCGAGCACTAATAACGCCGTATGACGTTTTGCCAATTTTTCCAGTGTATTTTGCTGCAATAGATGGATCATTAATGGTTCTTGAATAAAATAGGTTTATAAAACCTCGTTGTGGTGAAAATTTAAATAGCTCTGCACCTTGACTGAAGAAAGGTCTTTTTTCTTCAAAATACAGTGCGTTAACCGAATTGACATCATTTTTTATATCATCTGACTCTATTTGACTAAAATCAGGATTTAATGCAATTTCAAGTAAATCGACAGAAGAAATAGGATACTTCATAAATAATGATACTTCATCAGATGAAGATGAGGTATTAGTTGTAAAATCATCAGAAACTCCCGCAACAACAGATGGAATGTATTCAATATCTCCTCTAGCTTGTTTTGGTGGTTCTATATTTTCAAGAAAGCCTAATTGACAGGTCTGACATGCTATGCCACCCAATCTAGAAGTCCAGTATACATACCTTGTTAATTCATCAGATAATGTAAAACCTCTTCCAAAATCAATTCTCCAGGTCTGGACATCAGCTACAGAATACCTTAAGCTAGAAAATGGAATAACCATTTCAACCTCATACCTATTATCAAAAATTTGAACCTTAGTATCGTAAACAAGGTCTAATGATTGATCAAATCCATAAGTTGCTCTACCATCTATTTGAGCTCCGCCAGCGCTAACACCAATACCGTAAGTCAATGATTCATCGTCAAAGGCATCTATATTAATCCAAACTCTATCATCTTTATCATCAAGATTATCTCTTTTAGTAATACTGTAGCGCAACTCATCTTTGTCGACAAAAGCTTTAAATGATATATAGAGATTGGTATTATCATACATCAATCTAGCTTCGGTTTTTAATAAAGCTTCTTCGCCTTGAAATGTGCCTGAGCCAATAAAATTAGTTGCTACCTGAGCATTGCTCCACTCCATCAAATCAACTTTTCCATCAAAAGTAATAGATGAACTCATCTTAAAGGGTTTATATACCGGTCTTTCGGAAAGATCTTTAAAAGATTGACTAAATAAAGTTGTCAATAAGAAGCAAATAATAAATTGTTTTTTCATAATAATGCCTACAATAATAGTGAAAATATTACTAATACAGAACTACTATTTAGACATTTATTTTAGATAAAAGTTGCATAGAAATAGATACAACTTTAAAGATGAAATTTTTGATTTCTCCTAGCAATATTGAAACCGTTATTTTTTATCGTTTTAGTAGCAGTTGAATAACTATCTAATGCTGGGTTTGTATGATTTAAATGAATAAAATGCACGCTAGATTTGCTATCAACATCGCTTAATACTTCCATAGATTCGACAATAAATGGATGAGGAATTTTTGACATATCTCTTCCCGGTAATTCATTGATATCAAAAAACGTTCCGTCCAATAAACTATAATCATTTTCCTCTACTACTTCTTGAATATTTTTAGTCCATTTTTCCCATTTATCTATATCAGGTATAAAAATTAATGATTTATTTGGACCTTCAATTTTATACCCAACCGTTTCAGAGAATTCATCACGGTGAGGAACAAGAAATGGTGTAATACTTAGATTGCTATTTAGTTTTACTGTAGTATTATTTTTAAGACTTTTAATATCTATATTATTTAAATCAACAAGCTGACTCCAAGGGCCGTTATTGCTTAAAAAATTTTCCATTTTTGGCATCGCATATACTGGAATCTCTTTTGCACCCATAACTTCTCGCCCTAAATGAATTAAACCTGTATAGTGACCAATGTGAGCATGGGTTAAGAAAACGCCCTTAAATACCCCTTTTTGCTCCATTGTTAATGTATTTAATTGTAAAGAGAAGTCTGGCGTAGCATCAATCATCCAAATCTCATTCGTTAAAGGATCAACAATACCGATACTTGATACTTGATTGTGGAGTTTTGGATTATCCCATTTGTTAATACAACATTCTTTTGTACAGGCAGCATGAGGGGCACCGCCGTCTTGAGCTATGCCCAATATAACGATATAAGGATTATTATTTCTAGGTAAAGTCCAACCGATAAGAAAAATCGATAAAACTATAAAAGATAGAAAAAACCTGTTGAACAAAAGACGACTATCCGCCTAAATGATCGATATCATCAGATGATTTTGTTAGCGCTTTTTTAGCATCATACATATCATCAATCTCATCTTTATGTTTTGTTGTAACCACTTTACGCTTAATTGACATCTTTGGTGTTAATTCACCTGCATCAACTGTCCATTCCTCATGAATAAGAACAAACTTACGAATAGATTCATATCTAGAGAAATTGGTCATTACTTCTTTAACGATAACATCAATCATATCATAAGCATCGGGATGTGCACATAGGCTTTTATAGTCTAAAGATGCCAACCCTTTACTCTCTGCCCAAGCCATTAAGTTTTCTTTGTTTGGAACAATAAGAGCAGTAATAAAGTTTCTATCATCACCTACAACATTACATTGTTCAATGTATTTACTGGATGTAAGTGACACTTCCATAGGTTGGGGTGCAACATTTTTACCTCCAGATGTAACAATTAAGCTTTTCTTTCTATCAGTAATACGTAAAAGACCATCTTCATCAAATTTACCAATATCTCCGGAATGGAACCAACCATCTACAATTGCCTCATTGGTTGCTTCTTCATTCTTATAGTATCCTTGCATTACACAATGCCCCTTACATAAAATCTCTCCGTCTTCAGCAATTTTCACTTCAACACCAGGAATAGCTTTACCTACTGTACCAAACTTAAAGAAGTCAGGATGACCAATAGTCATCACTGGACTGGTTTCGGTTAAACCATAGCCCTCAATGATTGAAATTCCAATACCACAGAAAAAAGATCCAACCTCTTTTGATAGTGCAGAACCACCCGACGAACAAGCTCTAACCTTTCCGCCTAATGCTGCTCTAAATTTGTTTAATACTAATTTATCAGCAATATTATATTTTAAGCCCAACATAAATGGAAGTTTTTTACTTGCTTGACGATATGGTACTGTCTGCATTCCAACAGCTATAGACCACTCAGCTAGCGATTTTTTAACTCCAGTCATCTCAGAAACAGTATCCATTATTTTTGCATGTATTTTTTCAAATATTCTTGGAACAGCTGTTAGGAATGTCGGCTGAACCTCTCTTATATTTTCAAATAATATTTCAGGGGTAAAATTCATTTCAGCATAATATATAGAAGTTCCTTGGCTAAAAATTGAATAATGACCACCTACTCTTTCAAAACTATGACTTATTGGTAAGAATGAAACAAATCTTTCTATACCATCTTCTGGCTTTAATTCGGGATTTAGTTCCATTGCTGCTTTAATAATACCATCTATTGAAAGAAGATTATTACAAATATTTGAATGACTTAACATAACACCTTTAGGATTTCCCGTGGTACCACTAGTATAAATAAGGGTTAATAAATCATCCTCTTCAACTGTTTTGGAGAGTTCGCGAATATCGTGAACTTCATCTTTCATGTTAAAAACTTCAGAAAACTTAATCACATTTTCTTTATCACTATCATAACTATCATCCATAACTATAATAGTTTTTAAATTTGAATTTGCATCATTTATCAAAGGATAAACTTTATCCAGCTGAATACCATCTTGTACAATAGCAACTTTACTCTCGGAATGATCTACAACATATCGAGACTGAGCAGGAATAAGTGTAGGATAAACTGGTACAGAAACAGCTCTAATATGTGCAATTGCATAGTCAGATATTGCCCATTGACGAGAATTTGCACCGATAATTGCAACTTTCTCATGTTCATTAATACCTAAATTTTTTAATCCATTTGCAAAATCTTCAACTAATTTTTGTAAATCTATAAGCTCTACACCATTCCATCCATTTGAGTCTTTTGTAAAAAAGGTTTCTTGGTTTGGTCTTTCTTCTACTAAATGCTGAAACATCTGTGGTACGGTTTTAAATGACACTTTTTTCTCCTTGGTTAAATACTATACTATTGACAAGCTACATAATTTACGTGAAATTTGTCAACATTTTTGCCGGGGTGGCGGAATTGGTAGACGCGCCGGATTCAAAATCCGGTGAGGATTTCCTCATGTCGGTTCGAGCCCGACCCTCGGTACAAAAAAAGGGCTTATAAAAAGCCCTTTTTTTTAATATTCTCTAAACTAAACGTTACTTCTTTTCTTCACCTTCTACTTCTTCTGGTGGGAATACTGCTGTATCTAACTTCTTAAGCTGTTTCTTGATGTCAGAAAGAGATCTTCTTGTTCTACGTTTTTCAGAATCAAAATTGTCTTCTAATCCTTCTAAGTCACGTTGAACATTTTTAATTTTCTTAGTCAAATCACGGTCGACTCTTTTAATTTCATAGGCTAAATCGTCAATTAAGCTACCAAGAGAGTCAGCTTTAGTAAAAATTAATTTTGTGTTAGCAGTAATGCGATCTTGACCTCTTTTAATTTCTTTTCCTTGGCCTATATTTTCAAGCTCAACCGCTTTTACTCTCTGTTTAAATTCTTGATTTACCATATCTACATGCTCAACTTGTTCTTGTCTTAATTGAGTCATTTCATCCATCGCAGAATTATACTGCATTAATGAAAAACCTACCGCAACGGTAAGGGCTAAAGCTACAACGCTAAGAATCTTTTCTGTACTAGTTAACATTTATAATACCTCAGTTGTTTTTTTTAAGTCCACCGAAACTAATCATTGAAAACCCAATATGAAAACTTTTTTTTTCTAATTGGGAATTTTTCCAATACGTGAAATTCTTGGAGTAT
>Ga0115568_10003442_pt1 | contig 10782 bp, 10 predicted proteins | sample COGITO_mtgs_1204_FD_87296 | JGI IMG/M metagenome (GOLD analysis project Ga0115568, IMG submission 87296) | Pelagic marine microbial communities from North Sea - COGITO_mtgs_120426 | ecosystem: Environmental > Aquatic > Marine > Epipelagic | place: Germany:Helgoland, sampling site Kabeltonne...
ATTACATCATCGGAGATGATCTCCATGCTTCCGGGATCTAACGGAATCTGTCCCGACAGGAAAACTAGAGGGCCGGCTTTAATCGCCTGGGAGTAGGGGCCAATTGCTGCTGGCGCCGTATTGGAATGAACTTGTTCTAGTGTAGTCATGGAAATTCCCCGATTTATATCTAGTTACTACCGACGATATTCTTGATCGTCTTGCGTATCTTGCGGCTCTTAACTCGAGTTACTTTTGCGACGGCCTTGATGAGCCGCACGCGTTTCATAACGCGTGCCAAATGAACTCGGTTACGAACATTGAGTGAGAGATTCACGATACTGAAGCGAGCATCTCTCTCGACGGTGGAAATTTTTTCGATATTGGCCTCAGTTCCAGTAATCGTCGTCGCCAGTGTTGCGATAATACCGCGCTCATTTTCTAACTCAACGCGCAGCTCTACAGAGAACTCGCCTTGAACGTCAGGGTCCCAGCGCACCGACACACACTTCTCTGGGTTGTCTCTAATATCGGTGATGTTATTACAATCATCCGTGTGAATTACCATGCCGCGGCCGGAACTGATATGTCCGATGACCGGATCGCCAGGTATCGGATGGCAGCACTTGGCATAGTTCATTACCATACCTTCAGAACCGCGAATATCGAGCGAACCTTTCTTGTCCGATACTTTCTGTGCGTCGTCGGCAGATATATTACTATGAGAGGCCAATCGTTGTGCAACCATGTAGGACATACGGTTACCTAAGCCAATCTCTTCTAACAAATGATCCATAGACTTGAGTTTAGTTTGTTGCAAGATAGCGGCGATATTTTCTTGTGAGATACTGTCCAACTGATCACCGAAGCCTGCCAATGCTTTATTCAGCAAACGTCGTCCTAGCGCAACCGATTCGGAGTGTTTCTGATTCTTCAGGCGGTGACGAATGTTGCTGCGTGCCTTGCCGGTAATAACGAAACTCAACCATGCTGGGTTGGGCTGTGTGCCTGGTGCGGTAATGATCTCAACGGTTTGGCCGCTCTCCAGAGGTTCACTTAATGGCGCGAGACGGCGACTAATTCGACAGGCTACACAGGAGTTACCGACATCAGTATGGATCGCATAAGCGAAATCCACCGCCGTAGAACCTGCAGGTAATTCGAAAATTGTCCCTTTTGGTGTAAAAAGATAAATCTCATCGGGGAAGAGATCGATCTTTACGTTCTCTATAAACTCCAATGAGTTGCCGGCGTTCTTCTGCATGTCTAGCAAGCCATTAACCCACTCACGGGCGCGAACATGGGGATTGCTTGGCAGGTCCTCACTCGACTTATAGAGCCAATGTGCGGCGATGCCGTTGTTAGCCATCGCCTCCATTTCTTCGGTGCGTATCTGAATTTCGATGGGCACACCGTGCATGCCGAACAGAGTAGTGTGAAGAGATTGATAACCGTTTGCTTTCGGGATCGCGATATAGTCTTTGAAGCGACCGGGCACAGGTTTGTACAAGCTGTGCACGGCACCTAAAACGCGGTAGCAAGTATCCGCGCGATCGACGACGATGCGAAACGCATACACATCCATGATCTCCGAGAAGGATTTGCGTTGGCTGCGCATTTTCTCGTAGATGCTGTAGAGGTGTTTCTCGCGTCCAGCGCAGCGCCCAGGCAGGCCTTCGCGTTCTAAGCAAGCGGCAATCGAAGTCTCTATCTTGGAAAGAATTTCTTTTCTGTTGCCGCGCACGCTTTTCACGGCAGCCGAAATTCGACGTGCACGCATCGGATAAAGCGCGCTGAAACCCAGTTCTTCAAACTCGACTCGAACGGTATTCATTCCCAGCCGATTAGTGATGGGAGCATAGATATCAAGAGTTTCTCGGGCGATGCGTCGGCGCTTGTCTGGAGCAAGCACATCCAGCGTGCGCATATTGTGAAGACGGTCGGCGATTTTAACCAAGATTACGCGCAGATCTTTCGCCATGGCCATCGCCATTTTCTGGAAATTCTCCGCCTGTGCTTCGGCGCGACTACTAAAAGTTATCTTGTTGAGTTTGCTTACACCGTCAACCAGATCAGCAACCGAATTGCCAAACTGCGACTTAATTGCTGTCTTGGTAATGCCGGTGTCTTCGATTACGTCGTGCAGCATAGCGGCCATCAGGCTCTGATGGTCCATGTGCATTTCGCTGAGAATGCTGGCGACTGCTAGGGGGTGACTGACATAGGGATCACCACTACGGCGGAACTGGCCTTCGTGTGCTTGTTCCGCATAGAAATAGGCGCGCCGTACACTGTTGACCTGATCTTTACCGAGGTAACTGGCGAGATCTGTGGCTAAAGAGTCGATCGTGTCTAGTACTGGGACCTGCAAGACTCGACTCCTCAGTTATTAGATTGGTGATTAGGCTTGGGTCGCTGGGGGTTCTATATCTTCCGTTTTAGCGGGCTCTTCAGCTGTTTCGTCAGTCTTTTCAGCCTCTGCGGCGGCTTCCGCAACCTTCTCTACAGCCTCAGCCGCTTCGTCAGCCAACTCTTCCAGCTCTACGCTAGGTGGCTTGGCTATCAGGATGCTGGCATCGATTAGGCCTTCGGCGATTTCTCTGAGTGCTAGTACGGTAGGCTTGTCATTATCAACGGAAACCAGCGGGTCTTTGCCCCCAGTTTGAAGCTGACGTGAGCGTTTGCTGGAAACCATGACCAGTTCAAAGCGGTTATCAACGTTTTCCAAACAATCTTCTACAGTGATTCTAGCCATACCAAACCCTTAATAATCTATCTGTTTACTGGCGGCTGAGTGCTGGATACAAGCTGTATCGGGCAAGGCCACCGTAGCTCCGAGGAGCATATTTAACGAGGACCGAGGATTTTACTGAATTCTGACACAGAATGCATACAATTCTTGAAAGCAGACGATTTCAGGGTGCTTAGCTACCTAAATTATTAGCGTAAAGCGAGGCTGGCGAACAGGGCTGCCTGATTCGTTTCCTGATGTTTCATAGTCAGTCTGCATGATCTGATGATAGCGCAGAGGTCCTCCAGCGCCGTGTTAAAGTCGTCGTTAACGACAACAAAGTCCGCCTCGGCGACGTGAGAAATCTCCGTAACCGCTTCACTCATGCGCTTCTCGATGGTCTCGGTATCGTCCTGAGCCCGATTCTGAAGGCGCGTTTTTAGGATTTCCAGAGATGGCGGCAGGATAAAAATTGAGCAGGCATTCGGTTCGAGATTACGAACTTGAACGGCACCTTGCCAGTCGATCTCGAGAATTACGTCGTGGCCGGCTTCGAGCTGTTCATTAACCCACAATTGCGAAGTGCCATAGTGATTACCGTAGACATGAGCGCTTTCAAAAAAGGTGCCCGCTCGGAGTTTCTCCATGAAGGAGGCTTCATCGACAAAATGGTAGTTCACGCCATCTTCTTCGCCAGGACGTTTGATCCGGGTGGTGTGAGACACGGAGACACGCAGTTGCTGCTCGCGTTCGATCAATGCCTTAACTAAGCTGGTTTTGCCTGCACCAGAAGGTGCCGTCACGATGAATAGTGTGCCTGTAGACATGCAGCTTGGTCTCCGAAACTAAGTGTAGTTCATTGATTATTATTCGATATTGTTATTCGACGTTTTGAATTTGCTCGCGCATCTGTTCGATCAACACCTTCAATTCGACTGCGCTCAGCGTGGTTTCGACAACAATGGATTTTGAAGAGAGTGTATTGGCCTCGCGATTCAGCTCCTGCATGAGGAAATCGAGACGCCGCCCCTTCTGGCCTTTCGCATTTAACACCCGCTCTACCTCGTTCAAGTGAGAATCTAGTCTATCGAGCTCTTCCTCCACATCGGCCTTCTGAGCGAGCAACGATACTTCCTGTTCAAGGCGCGCGGGCTCAAGCTCCGCCTGCAGTTCCGCCAAGCGATCAAGAATGTTCTGTTTCTGTTTTACTAGAATTTCCGGCATCTTATTGCGAACGTTAACTACAATCTCGCGGACGGCGTCGATACGCTTCTTGATAAAACCCTGTAGTTCTGCCCCTTCACGCTCTCTCGTCGCGACTAAGTCATCCATTGCAGCGCCGAATAAACTAAGCGCTTGTTTCTCGATAGACGTCTTGTCGAAGTCTTGTTCTTCTATAACGCCTGGCCAGCGTAGCACCTCCATATTGCTCAGGTTTGAGGAGGTGCCCGTAATCTGTTCAATCTCGACGTTTGCCTGAACCAGCTGCTTAATTAGCGTTGTATTTAGGTGTAGATCAGAGGAAATTTTCGCCTCTGACTGAAAGCGTAGCGCGCATTCCACCTTGCCGCGGGTGAGACGTTTACGTACCGCCTCGCGCACACCATTTTCCAGCGCTCGCAACGATTCCGGCAGGCGTACGCTGGTTTCAAGATAGCGGTGATTCACAGATCGAACTTCCCAGGTAAGTGAACCCCATTCCTGTTCATTCTGCTGCCTAGAAAAGGCAGTCATACTTAATGTCATAGTCTATTATCCAAATATTGAGGTGAAACCTGTTGGCGATATTTTAACCTAATCGCGTTGTAATCACAGTGTACTTTGTTTGCATTTTTTGAACGCATTAGCGTGCGACTTGTGGCTCGCTATCACATTCAATTTCTAGGATAATTTGCCTGTAGCAAGTCACGTGCTTGCAGACATTAACCTACAGGAAAATTATGACTGAACTTATTAGACCAAGCCAACGAAGCGCCAAGCAATTGCGCAATATCTCTATTAGTAGAAACTACACGAAACACGCGGAAGGCTCTGTATTGGTCGAGTTTGGTGACACCAAGGTGCTATGTAATGCGAGCGTAGAAAAATCAGTTCCACGTTTTTTGAAGGGTACTGGCAAGGGCTGGATAACGGCTGAATACGGTATGTTGCCTCGCTCTACGAACACCCGAATGGACAGAGAGGCGGCAAGAGGCAAGCAGTCTGGACGAAGCCTCGAAATTCAGCGGCTAATCGGTCGCTCCCTGCGTGCTGCTATAGATCTGAACCAGTTGGGTGAGCACACAATCAAGATCGACTGCGACGTAATACAGGCCGATGGCGGAACCAGAACCGCATCGATCACCGGTGGTTGTGTTGCGATGATGGATGCGATCAATCACATGATTGCGAATAAAATGGTGAGCACAAATCCAGCGAAGCAGTTAATCGCATCCGTCTCAGTTGGGATATTCAAGGGCCATGCCGTGCTTGATCTCGACTATGACGAGGACTCTAATGCGGAAACCGATATGAATATCGTCATGACCGAATCGGGTGGATTCATCGAAGTGCAAGGCACGGGTGAAGACGGTGATTTTAGTCATGATCAATTGCTAGAGATGCTTGCTCTCGGCAAAAGCGGCATACAAGACTTGGTAGCGAAGCAGAAGCAAGCGCTTTTGTGAACTAGCCTAAGTTAGAAGCTTAGTCTATTTCTTTCAAACTATTGAGAACACGATCCGGCGAAATGGGGTATTGATGCAAGAATTCCAGAAAAACTTTCTACACTTCGTTATTGAGAATCAGATTCTGTGCTTCGGAGAATTTACTCTAAAGTCTGGGCGGGTAAGTCCCTATTTTTTCAATGCTGGGCTTTTCAATACTGGCGAAAAGCTCTCCTTCCTAGCTAGGTGTTACGCCGATGCGATAGTGGATGCAGGGATCGAATACGACGTTTTGTTTGGGCCGGCATACAAAGGCATTCCCCTAGCTACAGCGACTTCGATGGCGCTGGCGAACGAGCACAAAGTGAACAAGCCATACTGTTTTAATCGCAAGGAAGCGAAGGCGCATGGGGAGGGTGGCTCGATAGTCGGTGCCGCGCTAAGCGGCGATGTGTTAATTGTCGATGATGTTATTACGGCGGGCACGGCGGTAAGGGAAGCGGCACAGATTATCGGCAACAACGGCGCTCGCCTAAATGGCATCGCCGTCGCTATGGATAGGCAGGAAAAAGGAACAGGAAGCCTGTCGGCAATTCAGGAGATAGAGCAACTTTACCAGATAAAGGTTGTTAGTATAATTAGCTTACAGGACATCGTAAACTATTTGACGGCATCCGAGAACGAGCAATTGCAGCCTTATCTTGACGCTGTCGTGGCCTATCGAGAAGAGTACGGGATATCTGTCTAGCTAGCCTAGACAATAGCTAAATAGTTTCGTCAGTTTCGGCTGTGGCCACATAAGGCTCTAACAAATTTTTGCTTAGAAAGTCCCACTGAATTTCCCAATTGTCCAGCGGCGAAACTTTGAATTCACTGCGAACAAACTGCACTAACCGGCCTTCGATCGACGCGAGCAACAGATTCGCGAGAACGGCTGGCGAGATAGTCGTTTTCAGGTTTTCCCGAATCTGAGCTTCACGCAACACCTGTTTAAGCTGGGCTTCCAACCGACTAAAGAATTGAGCGATGCGCTCGCGCAGCCTTTCTGTTTCTCCAGCGAGTGCATCTCCGGTTAATAGACGCGTCATTCCAGGATTCTTGTCACAGAAAGTGAGCAGCAAGAGAAGAATTTTTTGGCAGCGAATCTCTGCTCTTTCCTCCTCATTGATTATTCTAGTGATTCGTGCGAACAAGGTGTCCTCGATGAATTTGATGAGTCCTTCGAACATTCTCGCTTTGCTAGGAAAGTGTCTGTACAGGGCGGCCTCAGAAACGCCGACTTCTCTAGCGAGGGCGGCAGTCGTAATTCGCTGGCCTGGGGCTGCTTCCAGCATGCGCGCAAGCGCCTGTAAGATCTGGTCTTTTCGAGAAACTTTGTTGGCTTTATCCATGTCTTCTTATTGGCCTAGCTAGTTCTTATCCAATCCGCTCTTGGAGATCAACGTGCCGACCCCTTCGTCTGTAAAAATTTCTAGGAGTACCGCGTGTTCTACTCTTCCGTCTACAATCGTGGCACTGGTAACACCTTTTTTAACGGCGTTAAGCGCGCACTCGACTTTGGGCAGCATTCCTCCCTGTATTGTTTTATCGGCAATAAGCGTATCAACTTGTTTAATGCTAAGGCCGGTTAGTACAATTCCCGTCTTATCTTGAACGCCGGCTATATTAGTTAGCAGGATTAGCTTCTCTGCGCCGAGGACGCTTGCGAGCTCGCCGGCAACTGAATCCGCATTAATATTGTAGCTGGCGCCATCGCTATCGGTGCCAATGGGCGCAATCACAGGAATAAAATCACTATCCTTCATCACATCGAGGATCTCTGTGTTTATGCTAACCACTGAGCCAACCTGACCAATGTCTATGGTCTCATCAGCAGGATTCGAGCTCTTGCGCTTGATCGTTAACTTTTTCGCGCGAATTAGGTTTCCGTCTTTGCCGCTGATGCCTACTGCTTTACCCTGGTTTTTGTTAAGCAAAGAGACGATCTCTTTATTAACAAGGCCGCCTAAAACCATCTCAACCACATCCATAGTCTGGCTATCGGTAACTCGGAGTCCATCGACGAAGCTAGACTCAATATTGAGCCTATCAAGGAGGCTCCCAATCTGAGGGCCGCCGCCGTGTACGACGATAGGATTGATTCCAACAAGCTTCATCAATACGATATCCCGTGCGAAGCTCTGCTTCAGGTTTTCGTCGACCATGGCATTGCCACCGTACTTTACTACTACTGTTCGGCCGGTAAATTTCTGTATGTAGGGTAGCGACTCGGTAAGAACCTTGGCGATATTTTTTGCATTACTTAGTGATAGCGACATATCTTTTCATTCCGTAAGCTCGAAGACTGTGCATGACAGTTACTTCAGCTTCAACTGTTAGTTCTTTACAGCGTCCTAAAAGCTTATTTCCAAATTCTTATCTGCGCTGAGAATTAAGTGTTTAAATTGTTCTTGGATTTCATTCATTCTTATTCGTGTGTCTGCTTCGAATCGAAGTAGCAAGGCAGGGCTGGTATTCGAGGCGCGCACTAAACCCCAGCCGTCGGCATATTCCACCCGAAGCCCGTCGAGCGTGATCAGCGTGGCCGTTGGAAAACTGGCTAACTCGATCAAGCGATCCATTACCAAGAACTTACGTTCCTCTGGCACCTTAATGCTAATTTCAGTGGTACAAAATCCTGTGAAGAACTGCTCGAATATTTCGTCACTCGATGCACAGGACTCGCTGATTATCTTAAGCAATCTGGCAGCAACATAAAGACCGTCATCGAATCCAAACCAGTTATCTTTTATGAAAATGTGCGCGGCGAACTCACCTCCAAGGATGGCATTGGTTTCCCGCATCTTCTGTTTCATGAGGGAGTGGCCGCTGCGATGCATTATTGGTGAACCACCAAATTTTTTAACTAAGGCGCCTAGTTTGCTTGTGCACTTCACATCAAAAACAACATTTCGACCCGAATAATTCGGTAAAATAGATTGCACAAGTGCCATCAACATACGGTCGGCATCCACGAACTTTCCACGATTCGTTATGAGCCCTACTCGGTCGCCATCGCCATCCAGCGCGATTCCGACATCTGCTTTTTTTTCCAGCACGGTAGAGGCTAGTGCAGCTAAATTTTCAGGCACAGTTGGGTCTGGATGATGGTTTGGAAAATTACCATCAATTTCGCAGAAAATAGGATGCACATCGCAGCCCAATTCTTGAAACAATGTCGGCGCGATCTTGCCGGGAACAGCATTGCCGCAGTCAATCACGATTTTGAGCGGCTTGATTAACTGAACGCGGGTGCAGATGTCGTCTATGTAACTACGATCGACTTCGAGCTCAGAAAATCCTCCACTACCCGTTCTTAACTGATCGTTTTCTATGCGTGTTCGAATTTTTTGAATTTGGTTTTCGGCGAGACTGGTCTGGTTGAACACAATCTTCAAGCCGTTGTAATTAGACGGGCTATGACTCGCTGTAAGCATAACGCCGGAAGCATAGTCGGTCGCATAGGTTGCGAAATAGAGCAGTGGCGTTGGCACCAGGCCAATGCTGACTGCACTACAACCACTGCTTCGAATGCCTTCGATCAATGCGATAGACAAGGCAGGGCTTGAGAGTCTGCCGTCATAGCCGACTAATAGGGATGTAATGTTCTGGTCGAGAGCTTCACTACCTAATGCTTGACCGATTCGCTTTACATTTTGGCTAGTGAGTTGTTGCTCGGCGATACCGCGAATGTCATAGGCTCTAAAAATAGAAGCCGGAATAGATTCAGGGTCAACTTGTGTTGCTATTTGCGCCATGTTCGTCGCCGAAAGGTTTGCAGATTAGTAGTAATGGCTATCGTTTGTTCAGAGCTGTAGCGATGAGCTGCAGCATGTTTCTTGCAACTACGTTTTTGTTGCCTTCTTTCAATTCAGTTTCGTTTGTTTCAGTTAAAGCTGTGACTACAATGGAATCGTTGTTAAATGTCTTGGTTGCGTTATTTGCAAACAGCATATCGAGGCCTTTGCGTTTTAATTTATCTTTTCCGTTGCTGAGGATGTCATTTGTTTCGGCAGCGAAGCCTACGACAAAAGGTTTGTCAACGAGCTGGGCAACCTCGCTGATAATGTCTGGATTTTTAATCAGTGAGAGCAGCATTTTTTCGTCCGACTTTTTAATTTTTTGTTTTCTGATCTCTATAGGTCGATAGTCGGCTACGGCGGCAACGCCTATAAATACGTCGCAATCTGTCATGGCCTCTAGAGTCGCCACGAGCATCTGTGCCGCACTGATTACATCGATGCGCTTGACGCTTTCAGGAGTGGGTAGGTTAACTGGCCCGCTAATGAGGGTCACTTTTGCTCCCGCTGCCACTGCCTCGGCAGCCAGCGCGTAGGCCATCTTGCCGGAGCTATGATTACTTATAAATCTTACCGGGTCGATTGCTTCTCGCGTCGGCCCTCCAGTGATGACGAAGTTCTTACCAGCAAGTTCGCCCGTTTCAAACAAGCTGGCACTTAGCTCTACTAATTGCGCCGGTTCCAGCATGCGCCCTGGCCCTATATCGCCGCAGGCTTGTTCGCCTTCTGCTGGCCCAAAAATATGGTATCCGCGATCAACTAGCACATTCAGATTGCTCACCGTGCTGTTATCAGCCCACATCGCCTGATTCATCGCAGGAGCGACAGCAATCTTCGCTGATGTGGCTAGCACCAGTGTGGAGAGGATGTCATCTGCTTGGCCCTGGCTGATTCGAGCAATGAAATCAGCAGTAGCGGGTGCGATTAAGACTAAGTCCGCCCAACGCGCTAATTCAATATGGCCCATGGCCGCTTCAGCATCGCTATCAAGCAGGTCCAGATGAACGCGCTGGCCCGATAGCGCCTGCATCGTAAGTGGTGTAATGAACTGGGTTGCTGCTCGTGTCATGCCCACCCTGACTTCGGCGCCCGCCTTAATTAGCAGACGCGTAAGTTCGGCACATTTGTATGCCGCGATGCCGCCCGTAATGCCGAGTAGGATACGCTTGTTAGTGAGGCTTAACATGGAGGCTCAACGAATGTAGGTAGTTCAAGGGATAGCTAGACTAGCAGCTAGTATTGGGTTAATCAATTTGACGGCAAATTAACGCTTCTGCTGATTGCCAGCTACTATTAGTGGAACAGTAGTGACTAGCACGTATTGTTAGTATGGGAATTGCTAAGTATGGCGGATGTAATCGAGGGTTTAGCCTGATGAACATGGCGGGCTGGCCACAAGGCGAGCGGCCCACAGAGAAGCTATTCAATAAAGGTGCCGCCAGCCTGTCTGACGCAGAGCTGCTGGCTGTAATGCTACAAACAGGCACCAAGGGCAGAACTTCGCTGGATATTGCCAGAGGCATGCTCAGCCGCTATGGAGGTTTGGTCGGTCTCTTGGCTGCGGATTGCGCCAGCCTCACACAGAGCC
>Ga0115568_10003449_pt1 | contig 10769 bp, 5 predicted proteins | sample COGITO_mtgs_1204_FD_87296 | JGI IMG/M metagenome (GOLD analysis project Ga0115568, IMG submission 87296) | Pelagic marine microbial communities from North Sea - COGITO_mtgs_120426 | ecosystem: Environmental > Aquatic > Marine > Epipelagic | place: Germany:Helgoland, sampling site Kabeltonne...
GCTGATTTTCCACGGGCGCGTGTGACCCTAATCTTTGCAGGCGATCCTAGCGATCTAAAGCCTTTGGCTGCCCGAGCCTACCAACAGCTGAAAGATCGTGTTAGTCAACATCAGGTCGATGCCAGTTGCGATGTGGTAGCGATTCATGAGCTCTTGGACAAGGCTTCAGCGGCTCGTGCGTTTGATATTTGTATTGATGGGTTATTGGGCATGTCGTTCCAGCCTCCAGTGCGCGCGGCTATGCGTGTGCTAATTGAGGCAGTCAATTGCTACGAAAAAATCGGTCTGCGGGCTGCAGTTGATGTGCCGAGCGGCAAGGGCGAGGTATCCGATGATTTGACGTTTCATGCCGACTTCTCGTATGCGACTGGAGTCGCGAAAAAAGTATTGTTCGAAGGCAACGTCGAATGCGGACGAGTGCGAACGGTCGATCTAGGATTTTCTAAGACACCCGCAGGCGCAAGCGTGGATGCTAAGGAGATGGTACTGCACGACGATGTACTCGATTCGTTGCGGACTTTGCGGCCTGCAGGGGTGGATAAGCGTGCATTTGGCCACTTGTTTGTACTAGGCGGCTCGGCCTTTATGCCTGGCGCTTTATTAATGGCAGTGCAGGCAGCAGTGCGCTCAGGCGTTGGTCTCGTGACAGCCTTCGCGCCAGCTTCAGTGGCGGCCGCGCTTGCCGCCCAGGTGCCGGAAGCGATGTGGGTGCCATGGCCCGAGACTACCAATGGCACACTGAATCCTAGGGCGCTGCCGTTGCTACTGGATCGTATTGATCAGGCGACCGCAGTGCTGCTTGGCCCAGGAATGGGCAAGGACCGTAATACCGAGACAGTGACACAAGAAATTGTCGGCAACGTGGAGTTACCGGTCATTTTGGATGCAGACGCACTACGGACGGGCGTGATGAACTTCGTTCCGAAGCGTAGGGCCTCAGCGGGCCCGGTGATATTAACGCCGCATATGGGCGAGTTTATGCGGATCGCGAAGCTCGATGCGCCTGATTATTCAAATGAGACCTTGAGGACGTTTTGCCAGAGTTCCCGAGTGACGACGGTTCTTAAATCGGCGCATACGCGAATCTGCGACGGTGAAAATATCTGGTATAATACCTATGGCGGCCCCGTTCTGTCGCGCGGCGGCAGCGGCGACTTGCTTGCCGGTTTAATTGGCGGTATGATTGCACAAGATCAAACGTGTACGCAAACATCGGTGGCTCGTGGTGTCGTGCTGCATGGGTTGGCCGCGCAGCGACTAGCGCGCGCACATGGGCAAGTCGCAGTGCATACGACGCAACTGCTTGATTATCTGTCGAGCGCGCTGCGTCGAGCTTGAGGCGAATTGATTGTGTAGCTGTAGTTAGCCTGCGCCTTGCTAATTTCGGTGGCAAAACGCGGGTAAAGAACACAAGTGTATTGCGCTTTATCCTGACTGATCGTTCAGCAAAAGAAAGATAACCTAGACACAATAAGATTGTCCTTGGAAATGGCAGTGCTAGTGTTTGTAAATGTCTTCGTCGCTGAATCAACGCCAAGCATTGCTAGTGCTCAACGGCTTACCCCATGTGGGGCCGATTATGCTGCGACGTTTGATGGATGCCTTTGAAGGCGATGCGGTGGCGGCGCTTTCGGGGCAACGCGCGAAGCTACATAGTGTCCCGGGGATTGGGCCTAAAGCTGCTGATGTTTTGATGCATTGGGAAGATCGCTTTGATCTCGCCAAAGAAGTAGCGCAGATGCGCCGGACTGGAACTCGCTTCTTCATTCAAGGCGACGAAAAGTATCCAGAGTTGCTCAGAGAGACGTATGATCCACCAATTGGTTTGTATTGGCAGGGTGAATACATTGTTGATCGTCCTTGTGTGGCGATTGTCGGCACGCGCCGCTCAACATTGTATGGGCGAAGTGTGACGAAAAAGTTCGCGTCCGAACTCGCACGGCTTGGGTTTTGTATTGTTAGTGGTATGGCGAGTGGCACCGATACGGCGGCCCATGAGGGTGCGCTGGAGGCCGGCGGTAAAACCGTCGCCGTGTTCGGCTGCGGCTTGGATACAATTTATCCGCCGGAGAATAAAGACTTGTATGAAAATATAGTCACGCATGGCGCGGTCGCGAGTGAGTTCCCTTTTGGGCGCCGTGCAGATAGGCAGACTTTTCCGATGCGCAACCGAGTGGTGGCTGGTATGTGCCAAGGAGTGATTGTGATCGAAAGTGCAGTGTCGGGTGGCAGTATGATTACTGCGCGTTTTGCGGGTGAGCAGGGGCGCACGTTAATGGCGGTGCCTGGCCGAATCGATCAAGCCAGTAGCGGTGGTTGCCATCAGTTAATTCGCGATGGCGCAATCATGGTGACTTCGGTAGATGATATTTTGGAAGAGCTTCGCTACAAGCGCACGCAGTTTCCGGCGCAGGAGTCGGATCTGGGCCTAAAGGATGCAGAATCACAACCGCCGTCTCTATCAGTGGCTGAGCAAGCGGTTCTGAATTGTTTCGCTGGTGGTGAAATCACATCACCAGATGCATTGGCGGAGCGCCTAGACAAGCCGATCTCCGAGATCTCTGGTGTTCTGATGGGCTTGGAGTTGAAGCGATTACTTGGTAAGCGAGCGGATGGTCGCTTTGAGCCCCGGTAATTGGCGTCTGTGGGAGTAAGCGTTGTGCTAGGCTTATCGGAGGCTGACTAGTAGGTCTTTGGAATCCACTTGGTCGCCAGCTTGAACTTCGACTTTGTCGATGACACCATCGGCTAGGGCGTAAACTGTGGTTTGCATTTTCATCGCTTCGAGCACGAGGAGCTTGTCTTTCTTCTTCACCTTTTGACCCACGGAAATGGCGACACTGCTGACCATTGCTGGAATTGGTGCGCCAACTTGCATCTTATTTGCAGGATCGGCTTTCGCGCGCTTTTTGGACTCAGTCTTGATGGACTTATCTAGGATCACGCATTCTCGAGCACGGCCATTGAGTTCAAAGGTCAAGGTGCGTTCGCCATCTTCGTTTGGCTCTGAGACATAGATGAGTTTTACGATCAGGGATTTGCCTTCTTCGATCTCCACCGTAATTTCTTCGCCCGGCTTGAGGCCGTAGAAGAAGGCTGGCGTAGGTAACACGCGAGCGTGTCCATTTTGTTTTATATACTTATCGAGGTCGGTGTAGACCTGCGGATACATAAGATAGGCAAATAGGTCGTCGTTGTTGATCTCGCGCTTGAACTGTTTGCTGATTTCTTGCCGTTTCGCTTCTAGGTCAACTTTCTCGGCGCGCGCGCCGGGGCGCCCCTTGAATGGCTTGCGGTCCCCGAGCACGACTTTTTGCACTGCCTTGGGCCAGCCGCCCTTGGGTTGTCCTAGACCGCCTGAGAGCATGTCGACGACGGATTCTGGAAACGCAGTGCCAGGCTCGAGGTTGACGAGGTCTGCGGGTTCGACGCCCTTGGTGAGCAAGAACATTGCAAGATCGCCGACGACTTTTGAGGATGGAGTGACTTTGACGATGTCGCCAAGTAAGTGATTTACTTCGTGGTAGTAGCGCACGACTTCGGGCCAGCGCGCGCCGAGTCCAAGGGCACGGGCTTGCTCACGAAGGTTCGTGTATTGGCCACCTGGCATTTCGTGTGTGTATACCTCGGCGGATCCGAACTTTGGGCTGGTATCAAAGGGACCGTAGAATTGGCGAACCGCTTCCCAGTAGATCGATAGTTCATTGAGAAACTGAAGATCCAGACCTGTATCGCGTTTGTCGCCGCGCAATGCGTTGACGATAGAGTTGAGGTTTGGTTGCGACGTGAGGCCTGACAGCGACGCGGTAGCAAGGTCGACGACATCAACGCCGGCTTCCGCTGCCTTGATGATCGAGGCTCCAGCGATGCCGGAAGAGTCGTGCGTATGAAAATGCACAGGGATGGCGATTTCGCTGCGCAGCGCTTTAACGAGTTTGAATACTGCGTGTGGAGTACAGAGGCCTGACATGTCTTTGAGTGCGAGGACGTGTGCGCCCATCTGCTCGAGCTCTTTGGCCATATTGACGTAGTATTGGAGCGTATATTTGTCGCGATTGTCGTCCAAGATATCACCTGTATAACAGATAGTGGCCTCACACACGGAGTTGGTGTCCTTGCGGATCGACTCCATCGCTACTTTTAAGTTGGGCAAATAGTTGAGCGAATCGAAGACGCGAAAAATATCCATGCCCGACTCAGCAGAGTGCTTAATGAAACCGCGAATCACATTGTCGGGATAGTTGGAGTAGCCCACTCCGTTTGCGCCGCGCAGTAGCATTTGGAAGCAAATGTTCGGAATGCGCTCGCGTAGTCGGCGAAGGCGCTTGAATGGGTTCTCATGCAGGAAGCGCATGGAGGTGTCGAAGGTGGCACCGCCCCAGCACTCCAGTGAGTATAGGTCGCCTGCGCGCTGTGCGATAGCGTCGGCCACCTTGAGTTGGTCGTAACTGCGCATGCGGGCCGCGAGTAGTGACTGGTGGGCGTCACGCATCGTGGTATCAGTGACGAGCAGCTTCTTCTGATTGCGGGTCCACTGAGCGAATTTCTCTGGGCCGTGCTTGGTTAGGTAATCCTTAGTGCCCTTGGGCAGTGAGTGCGTGTGGTCGTACTTTGGAATGATCACCGGCAAATCCATTACAGGCACGGGACGGCCTTTGACTTGGTCGTTGCCGTTGACGATCGTTTCTCCGAGCAAGTTTAAGAGCTTAGTTGCACGGTCACGACGGCGCTTAAAGTTGAAGAGCTCCTTGGAGGTGTCGATCAGTGTGGTGGTCGCTTGGCCTGATACGAAGATCGGGTGGTTGACCACATTTTCGATGAAAGGGATGTTGGTCTTCACGCCGCGGATGCGCATTTCGCTAAGCGCACGGTCCATGCGCTGGATCGCGAGTTCGAAGGTGCTGGCAGATGCGGTGAGTTTGACTAGGAGGGAGTCGTAGAAGGGAGTGATAATTGCTCCGGTATCGCCCATTGCTCCGTCGAGTCGGATACCGAGCCCTGCTGCCGAGCGGTAGTTAACGATTTTGCCGTAGTCGGGGGCAAAGTTCTTCTCTGGATCTTCGGTGGTGATCCGTGCTTGAATTGCAACGCCGTTGCGTGGGACGTCTTGTTGCTGAGGAATGCCGACCTCTTTGGAGTGTAGGCTGTGTCCTTGGGCAATTAGAATTTGGCTGCGCACGATGTCGATGCCTGTGATGACTTCGGTGACGGTGTGCTCGACCTGAATGCGTGGATTCATTTCGATGAAGAACCACTCATCGCAATCAAGGTCATAAAGAAATTCGACAGTGCCAGCGCTGTAGTAGCCAATTGACTTGGCGATTTTGACAGCAGCATCGCAGAGTTCAGCGCGAACGTCGTCGGGCAAACCAATTGATGGCGCAATTTCGACGACTTTTTGGTGGCGACGTTGCACCGAGCAGTCGCGCTCATGCAGATGCACGACATTGCCCTGCTTATCGCCTAAGATTTGTACTTCGATGTGTTTGGCGCGCTCGATGTAGCGCTCAAGGAATACAGCTGAATTACCAAACGCGCGTTGCGCTTCGCCCTGTGCCTCTTCGAGGAAGTCCTTCAAGTTTTTAGGATCTTTCACGACACGCATCCCGCGGCCACCGCCACCAAAGGCTGCCTTGATGATGAGTGGAAAGCCGATTTTCTTGGCAGTTTTGAGCGCTGCGTCTGGGTCAGAAATTGGGTCTTCAGTGCCTGGTAATGTCGGGACGTTTGCTTGATCGGCGATCTTGCGTGCCTCGATTTTATCGCCCATCCGCGCGAGTAGGTCAGAGCTTGGGCCAACAAAAGTGATGCCATTCTCTTCACATGAGCTCGCGAAGTTAGCATTCTCGGAAAGGAATCCGTAGCCTGGATGGATCAGGTCGACTTTTTTGTCTTTTGCTAAAGCGATGATGCTATCGATATCGAGGTAATCGGCGACTGGACCTTTGCCCGATCCGACTTTGTAGGCTTCATCGGCTTTAAAGCGATGAACGCCGAAGCGATCTTCATTTGCGTAGATAGCAATTGTGCGGCAACCCATTTCGGTTGCGCTGCGGAATATACGAACAGCGATTTCGCTACGATTTGCGGCAAGTAATCTCTTCATTAGTAGTAGTGTCGGTTGGGTAAGATCGATTAGGAAAGGCAGCTAATTGCCACAAGTCAAGATACGGAGTTTATTCATATAGTAAACCCGCGTGAGGGAACCCATCCGCGCGAGTCTTGACAGTATGGGTTCTATTTTCCATATCTACCTCCCTCTTGATCAAGAAATCGACAGTTATGTGGCTGCTTAGCCTATTTGTTTGGAATGTCGCGTTAGCCGAGGTTCCAAGTTTGTTGCTGTGCTTGCACCATGATTTTGAGGTGCACGTTGAGTCTGCGGATCAGGAGCATGGACATTGCGGAGATGAGCATGCACACGTTGAGTCCCAGGAAGTAGGCTTGTGTATTGTTAAAGATGATTGCACCGATCTAGAATTGCGGGGTGGTGAACAAATCCCATCACGCTTAAATGAAGTGCACTCGGTTGATTTACCGATGCTCGCGGTGGCTGAGTTTAACTGTCATGATCTGATAGTACGACAGGTGAAGGTCTTGAGTATGATGTTGCCACGACCGCGCGGTCCACCGCTTTCGGTGCATTGGTTGACCGATCACTACATTCAGAAGACAGTCCTCCGGGTCTGATATCCTAATACACACTTAGCTTTGCTGGTTTAATCAAACCAGTCGTATTTGTAGCACTAAGCTACGCCTCAGCTTCATTGTATTAGGATTTTTTATGGTTAACTTTTTGAAATTAAAACGCGCTGCCGCGTTCGTCCTCATCGTCCAATCGATTTTGACTAGCCTGGTCGCCGCCCCGCTCTCGCTTAGCAAAGAGCAAGCAGTGGCACGTGCGTTGCAACGCAACCCAGCACTTAACGCGGCACGCACCACGATCGATCGTGCGCGAGGAAATCGCCAACAAGCGGGGCGCTGGTCGAATCCAGAGCTCAGTATTGATTACGCCACCGATCAGAGCATCAACGACGAAGGCGAGTATGGCTACTCCGTTGGTTTCGAACAGCGCTTTCCCGTAACGAACCGACTGCGCCTGCAAAAGTCGATCGCGCAAGATGAGATTGAACTGGCGGTAGCAGAAGTTGCCAATCAAGTGCGATTGCTCACGCTCGAGGTCGAGACCTCGGTCGCTGCTGCGACTGCCTTGGAAGCTCAAATCGAATTACGGCACGAGCGCCTGCAGCTGAATCGTAAATTTGCAGCGTTTATGGAGTCGCGGGTTCAAGCCGGAGAAGTCTCTTCAGTGGAGACCAATCAAGTGCAGATCGAACTCTATGCGGTGGAACAAGAGCAGCAGGAACTCTCGAATGCGCTGTTATTGGAACTCGCTAAATTGAAGCAACTGATCGGAGCTAATGTGGATGCCGAGCTCAGCTTAACCCATCAATTTGAACTGCCTGCCACGCTACCGCAGTTGGCCAGCCTTACCCAGGAGTCACTCATGCAGCATCCAGAATATCGCATGAAGGCGTTGCTGTCCGGTATTTCCGATAAACGAGTCTCGGTGGCCAAGGCGGAGCGTTGGGCTGATATCGCGGTGCGTGTATTTTTTGATGAAGAGCACAGTGTCGATGATCCTAGTGGTTTAGGCACAGATCGTTTCTTTGGCGTCGGTGTGTCAATTCCACTACCCTTGCTGGATCGCAAACAAGGCGCGATTCTGGCGAGTCGTGCTGAGCAACGACAGCTCAAATACGAACTCGAGCGCGTCGGTTTGAAGGTGCGCAGTGAAGCACATACACAGGCGACACTCGCCGTGAGCCTGTACCAACAGGCGCGCGACTATGATCAACACTTAACCAAGTTGGTGGAGAAGAACCTTATCGAGATTAAGTCCGCCTATGGGGCGGGGCAAATTAACCTCGTCGAGCTGTTTCGCTCACAACAACAAGGCCTACGAGTGCAATCTGCCCAACTAACAAAGCTGCACGATTTCGAGCAGGCGATAATCCGCTGGAAAGCTGCCACGGCTCAAGCACAACCAGTGCTCCAATAACCCAAACATTTTTTATTTAGATGAAACAAACAATTTTTAGTATCAGCCTGAGTGCCATCTGCCTATCGCTGCTAAGCGTCACTGCAATCTCGGCCGCTACCGATGCGCCTATTATTCTCGATGCGTCGGGAGTGGCGAATCTTCGGATCCAAACTGTGGAAGTGGAAGCGCGTGATTTTGAAACCACGGTTTTTGCGATTGGTCGTATTGAAGAGATCCCATCGAAGCATTCCGTATTGTCGTCGCGAGTCGCGGGGCGTGTGATCGAGTTACATGCTTTTGAGGGAGATGCCATCGCCAGCGGCGATGTGGTGGCGACGATTGAGACTCGGCTAATTGGCGACCCGCCGCCGCAGGTGCAGTTGAAGGCGCCGCAAGGTGGCTTGGTGGTGAATTCACACATACGGCTCGGGCAACCCGTACAACCTGACGTCGAGTTGATGGACATCTCGGATCGTTCGAGCATGTGGGCGATAGCGAAAATTCCTGAGAATGAAGCTGCGCGGGTGCGAGTGGGCAGCCATGCACACATCCGTGTGCCTGCTTTGGGTCAGTCTTTGTTTGAAGCGACTCTAGTGCGCTTTGGCGTAAATGCCGACCGAGGTGCGGGCGCGGTGGAAGGGATTTTTCTTTTGGAGAATAAAGATGGGCGACTGCGCCCGGGAATGCGTGTAGAGTTTGCGGTAGTGCTTGATTCGCGTGCGGATGTTTTGGCAGTGCCACGTGCGTCAATTCAAGGGGGGCCTGCCAATCGTGTCGTGTTTGTGAAGGATTTCGATCTGCCTAATGCATTTCTACCTGTCCCCGTCGTGATCGGGGAGCGCAATGACCGATTCGTCGAGGTGCTAAGTGGTTTGTTTCCTGGTGATGAAGTCGTCACGCAGGGCTCGTATTCCTTGGGCTTCGCGGGTAGCGGACAAAATATTTCGCTGAAGGAGGCGTTGGACGCCGCGCATGGGCATGAGCACAATGAGGATGGTTCGGAGCTCACTGATGCCGATAAAGCTAAGCGAGTAGAGACTAGGCACGATCATGGAGGCGGTGGGGCGACGCATACGTTGAGTCTGCTGCTGATGATTTATGCAGGCGGGTTGACGTTACTCGTCCTGGTCGCTTCACAGCGTTGGTGGAGCCAACGCCGTGGATAAGGGCATGATCTTCATTCAAAATTACAGATCATGTTAAATCAACTCATACGATTTTCTCTTTCTCAGAGGCCATTAATTTTGGTCTTAGTTGTCATCGTACTTGTTCTAGGAGTTAAGAAAGCAGTGGAGCTTCCGGTCGAAGTGTTGCCGGATTTGACCAAGCCGACGGTAACTATTTTAACCGAGTCCGCTGGCTTCGCTCCCGAAGAAGTAGAAACACTGGTGACGATTCCATTGGAGAATTCGCTGATGGGTGTGACGGGCGTGTCGCGCCTGCGTTCGATCAATGATGTGGGTTTGTCCTTAATCTTCGTCGAATTCGAATGGGGCACAGATATCTATCAGGCGCGCCAGTTTGTGCAGGAGCGTTTGGCTGGTGCGAGTGAAGCATTGCCCGAAGGAGTGAGCCCTTACATGACGCCAGTCGCATCGCTTATGGGTAACATCCTGCTGGTCGGGTTGGCGGATCCTACAGGCGAGACGAGCCCGCGTGAGTTGCGCTCGCTGGCGGATTGGACGGTTTCCCGAAAGCTACAATCTATTCCAGGAATCGCCGAGGTGCTGTCGATGGGCGGCGGGGTGAAGCAGGTGCAAGTCCAGCCAGATCCAGATAAGATGCTCGCGATGGGTGTATCCTTTTTGCAAATACGCGATGCCTCTGCTCAAGCAGTTAAAAATACGACTGGTGGATTTTTAACCGAATCTGCTCAAGAGATCATGGTGCGTAATTTGGCGATGACGACTGATCTGGATGAGATCGGTAACACGGTTGTGACGTATGAGAATGATCGTCCGATTCGTTTGCGCGATGTTGCTTCGTTAGTGTGGGATATTGAGCCGATGCGTGGCGATGCTGGTCTTGGCACAAAGCACATTAAGCAGGATGGTGCGGTTAAGGGTTACCCAGGAGTGATACTCAGTGTGACAAAATCGCCGGGATTCGATACCGTTGATTTGACAGAGAGAGCGGAAGCCGCCCTCACTGCGCTGCAACAGACGCTTCCCGCAGGAGTCGAAGTGATCACGCTCTATCGGCAATCCGACTTTATTAATCTCTCGATTGGAAATCTGGAAGAAGCTCTGCGTGACGGTGCCATTATGGTGGGCTTGGTGTTGTTTCTATTTCTGTTCAATGTGCGGATTACATTGATCACGCTCACTGCGATTCCGCTTTCACTCGGGATCACGATTCTGGTGTTCGATCTGATGGACTTGAGCGTCAACTCGATGACACTCGGTGGACTTGCCGTGGCGATTGGTATGGTGGTTGATGACGCGATTGTTGATGTGGAAAATGTGTTTCGCCGTTTGTGCGAGAATGCTAGTTTATCGAATCCACGTCCGAGGCTTGAAGTGATCGCCAGTGCCTCGGCCGAAGTGCGCTCATCTATTTTATATGCCACCGTGTTGATCATTTTAGTGTTCCTGCCGTTGCAGGCATTGAGTGGCGTGGAGGGGCGGCTATTCTCGCCGATTGCGATTGCAACAATTGTCAGCATGAGTGCGTCGTTCGTGGTGTCGTTGACTGTCATCCCGGTACTGTGTTCGTTTTTATTAAA
>Ga0115568_10003451_pt1 | contig 10762 bp, 10 predicted proteins | sample COGITO_mtgs_1204_FD_87296 | JGI IMG/M metagenome (GOLD analysis project Ga0115568, IMG submission 87296) | Pelagic marine microbial communities from North Sea - COGITO_mtgs_120426 | ecosystem: Environmental > Aquatic > Marine > Epipelagic | place: Germany:Helgoland, sampling site Kabeltonne...
GGCACAAACCCTCACCCTGAATCGAATGCTCGGCTAAATAACCACTGATATTCTGCGCTCCGGAATCAGAAGTTGCAGTACCTATAACGGTAAATCCGCGATTACCTAGATCCAAGGCTATGGCACGGCCTATACCTCTGCTCGCTCCGGTTACCAGCGCTATTGTCGTAGAATCGCTCATGTCCTCATTCCCTTAATCTTTAGCTCTTTATTCTTGCGTTGCCGTTGCCCGATGAGCATCAGCAGTTAAGACGATAATTCGGCTAGTGCACGGGCCAGACCCTCTGGAGCCTCGCTCGTAAAGCAGCTTATATCCGGCTCGATTCGCCTAATTAGCCCACTTAACACCTTCCCTGGGCCGCATTCGAGTATTTTTTCAACGCCGTTTACACCCATACACTTTATAGAATCTACCCACAATACAGGCGTATACAGCTGCTTTATTAGGTTTTCCTTTATTAAATTTGGGTCTTCACAAATCTGCGCGTTCACATTTTGCACTACCGGTATCAGTGGGGAATTGAATTGCACTCTATCTAATTCCGCCTGCAGTTGCTCAGCGGCGGGCCCCATCAATGCGCAGTGTGAAGGAACGCTGACATTCAATGGCAGTGCTCTTTTAGCGCCCGCCTCTTTACACAGAACCATTGCTCTTTCAACGGCATCGACATCACCGGCTATGACAGTCTGTCCGGGAGAATTGAAATTGGCGGCGCTAACTACCTGCCCTTGAGCCGCCTGCTCGCAAAGCCCTGCTATTTTATCGTCATCAAAACCAACTATCGCTGCCATTTTTCCGGCATCGGTGCTTACCGCTGCCTGCATATGGCGTCCTCGTTGATTAACAAGTTGAATCGCGTCGCCGAAGGCAAGCACGCCGGAGCAAACTAGCGCCGAATACTCTCCAAGGCTGTGCCCCGCCAGAATCGAAGGCTGCACACCGTGCTGTCCCTGCCAGACCCGCCAAATAGCGACTGATGCAGCTAATAGCACGGGCTGTGTAATGTCTGTTTGATTGAGTTGTTCGTACTGATCAATCTGACTTACTTCCCAGAGGTCTTTACCTAATATCGCCGATGCCTCAGCGAAGGTATCCGTTACCACGCCGAAGTGCGCCGCCAGATCCGCCAACATGCCTAGCTTCTGCGACCCCTGGCCTGGAAAGACAAATCCAATATTATTCATTCTGGCATCGAACCTCGTTTAGTCTAATTTTATGCGTTTGTTACGTTCCAAATAGTTAGGGGCTAAGCAGTCAGCTGCTCAGCTTGCTGCAATGATCGCAGCTACTTTTTCTCTTATCAATTCAGGCACGGCATTTTTTGCCTCTCTAACCGCTTGTTGGATTGCGTAGGCGAAGCCTTCTACCGTTGCATTGCCATGACTCTTTATTATGCTGCCCTGCAGGCCAAGCAGGCTTGCGCCATTGTAGCGATGGGGATTGATTTGATCGCTAAGGCTTTTGAATAACTTGGCCTTGCGTTCGTCTTCAGGTGAATTTGTAAGGTCTGTAGATAATTGTGAGGACAGCAGTTTCTTGACGACATTCGCAACACCGGCGCTGGTCTTGATCGTAACATTACCCACAAATCCATCACAGACGACCACATCTGCCCTGCCTTCGAATAATTCGTTTGCCTCGATGAAGCCGACATAGTCAAACGCTTGGCAACGATCCATCAGCACGCCAGCATCACGGACTTCTTCTGTTCCCTTAAACTGCTCGGAACCGATATTAAGCAGTCCAACCTTGGCGATTTCGCCCTGCAGAGATTCGGCGAGAACCGAGCCCATTACAGCAAATTCAAACAATTGCTGTGCATCTACCTGGGGGTTAGCGCCCACATCAAGTAGAAAACACTGCCGTGTAGCGCCAGGAATACTTGCCACTATGGCCGGCTTTTGAATACCGCTTATTGTCTTCAGCAGGTGTCTGCCAATCATCAGTAGCGCACCCGTATTGCCTGCGCTAACCATGGCCTCTACACGACCGCTCTGAAGCAACTTAACAGCTTTATACATAGAGGATGTCTTGCCACTGCGCAAGACTTGCGCGGGCTTATCAGCGTCACTAATGACATCGAGTGTATGGTCAATGGAGGTGCGATCGGCAAGCGTAGCTGAGATAGAGTCCAAGTAAGGCTCTATCTGACTTTTATCGCCAACCAGGGTAACTGATAGATCAGAATTTAACTCCAGAGCGCGCAAAGCAGCTGGGAGAGTAACTCTTACCCCACCATCACCACCCATAGCATCGATTGCTATGCGCTTAGGCAAACTCAAGGCTTGGCGCCCTAGTCTTCGCCGAGATCCAGTACTTTCTTGCCTTTATAGAAGCCGTCTGCCGTTACGTGATGGCGACGGTGAATCTCGCCAGTCGTCTGATCCGTAGATAGCGTGGGTCCCGTAAGGGAGTCGTGAGTTCGTCGCTTGCCACGCCGTGAACGGGTGACCTTGCTTTTTTGAACTGCCATTTTAATCTCCTAATACAAATTCTATAAACTGTTTAATCGCTTGTATCACTGTCTTTAAGTGATCTAAGCACTGCAAACGGGCTTTCGCTAGCAATACTTTCTGTAGCATCTTCACCCGCTACATAATCCTTCTGAGTCATACAGTCGCCGCTTTCGTGATAACTCACTATCGGCGTGCATAAAATCAATTGTTCTTCGATCAATTCGGCCAGATCTAGCTTGTGATCCTCACAAATCCAAGGATCCAATTTTGCGTCCAGTCGCAGTGCCGCTTCTTCATCGCGCACTAGTGCTAGTATTATGTCGTCCGCAACCGCTATAGCTAGAGGCTTAAGACAACGCTGACAGAAAACATTTACCTGGGCCTGCAAACTGCCCGTTATTAACCGCTCTTTTGCTTCGCCAAACGTAAATTTCAGCTCAAGAGACACTAACCCCTGATCATTCGCCAGGATCTTCGAGAATCGAGGCAGCCTATTTAGGCCTAAATTGCCGCTAATAACATCTTCTTGCTGGAAGATTTTACGGGTATCTGCGTAGGCTGGGATAGAGCTATCTGACATCAGCCGCGCATAATAGGCGTATGGCCGTCATCTGTCAAAGATTTCTCGCAATTTGTATAGCGTAGATAATTCTGTAAGCATATGTATTTAAAGCTATTTACCCAGCTTTTGCAGTAACGCGTCTAGATGATTTGGAATAGCTGCTTCCACACGGATAGGAGCAGCCACTTCAGGCAGTTCAAATTCGATTTTCCAAGCATGAAGACAAAGGTTTTTAACCTTCGAAATAGCACTATTGCGGGCCTTAAAGGTGTACTTATCGTCACCCACTATTCCATGCCCCGAATGTTGACAATGCACTCGAATTTGATGGGTACGCCCGGTCTGAGGCATCGCTTCAATCAGACTTGCGCCCTCGAAATGCTGCTTCACCGCGAAGCGAGTCAGAGAGGGTTTGCCGCTTTCAAGTACCCGAACGATGCGCTCATTCTCACCGACGGGGTCTTTTTGTAAGGGTGCATCGACGACTGTAAGGGACTCAGGCCATATGCCATGAACCAGTGCAATATAGTGTTTTTTTACATTTTTTACTTTAAATTGGTGCTGTATATGCTTTAGAAATATAGAGTTTTTAGAAATAACAAGACAACCTGTAGTGCCCCTATCAATCCGATGGGCCAGCTCCAATCCACCCCATTCAGGCTTACATTGACGAAGCGCTTCGATGAGGCCCATGTCCACACTGGTGCCGCCATGCACCGCCATGCCGGCTGGCTTATTGATCACTAGAAGATCATCGTTCTCCAGCAGGATGCTATTTAGTAAAAACTCCTGCAGTGCCGGGCTCGGCTTTGCCGTCTGTTCGCTGTAGTTAGATGTGTAGGGTGGAATGCGGACTTCATCCCTCAACTCCAGCTTCCGGTCAGGTTTACATCGCTTCTTATTAATCCTAACCTCACCTCGACGGATCAGTCGGTATACACGCGTTCTAGGAACGCCTTTGAGATGCCTAATAAGGAAGTTATCCAGACGCTGACCAACATGAGACTTTTCGACGCGAACCAGTTGGACGCCGTCACTGAGACGTGTATTGCTTTTCACGGACTTCCTCTGGCTATGACCTAGGATTAAGGTCTAATGGTTAATAGCAGGATTAAAGTTACTAAGATTTCACTAATTTCAAGAATTCGCTATTTTACACCAATCTGCGCTTCGAATAATGGTGTACAATTCTTTCCTTTTTGCGCTTGCCTAAATCATGAATACCCTCAAACACACACTAAATCAGCTCGTTGGCGATGCCCTAAGCAATGTCTCGGGCCTCGCTGATTGCGATCCGAATGTCATAACCGCATCTAAGCCGGAATTCGGTGACTATCAAAGTAATGGAATCATGTCGATAGCAAAGAAAGTTGCAGTCAATCCCAGGCAACTTGCTAGCGATGTAGTTGAAAAAATAACTGCTGATGCGAACCCCCTCATAGCGAAGTTAGAAGTAGCCGGCCCTGGCTTTATCAATATCCACCTATCGGATACCGCTTTAATGCAGCGCGCATCTGAGATTCAGAACGATACGCGAAAACTTATACCGACCACAAACAAAGTCGATAAGATCGTGGTCGATTACTCTTCGCCCAATTTGGCTAAGGAAATGCACGTTGGGCATCTGCGCGGCACTATCATAGGCGATTGCCTAGCGCGTGTGCTTGAACGCCAAGGTCACGAAATAATACGGCAGAATCACGTTGGTGATTGGGGAACGCAGTTTGGAATGTTGATCTCCTATATGCGCGAACTCAGCGTCTCGCAAGGCGATCTGCCAACCCAGCTTGCCGACCTTGAATCTTTTTACCGGGCAGCGAAGGAACGATTTGATGCTGACCCAGAGTTTGCCGACACGGCGCGCGGCAGTGTTGTGAAACTTCAGGGTGGTGATGCAGATCACTTAATAGTTTGGCAGCAATTCATCGATGAATCCTTGAAGCACTGCCAGGCACTATATGACAAGCTCAATGTAACGCTAAGCCGTAAAGACCTCAAGGCAGAGAGTTTCTATAACAAAGACTTGGAAGGTGTTGTAAAGAAATTGGAGGAGGCTTCCCTGCTTTCAATTTCTAATGGCGCGCGCTGTGTATTCTTACCGGAGTTTACCGGGAAAGACGGCGAGCCGTTACCTGTTATCATTCAGAAAACAGACGGCGGCTATCTTTATGCCACGACCGATCTTGCCGCTGTTCAATTTCGTTCTTTTGATCTAAAAGCAGAACGTTCACTGTATGTTGTCGATGCCCGGCAGTCACTGCACTTTCAACAGGTGTTCGCCGTTGGGCGTGAGGCAGGATTTGCCTCGGAAAATATCTCGCTGGAACATATCGCGTACGGCACAATGATGGGAAGCGATGGCAGACCGTTTAAGACTCGCTCAGGCGATACCATCAAACTAGTAGATTTACTAGATGAGGCGATACGACGTGCTCACGAACTGGTTTCAAAGAAGAATCCAGGCCTAGACGAAACAACCTACCTTAAGATCGCTGAGAAGGTAGGTATTGCCGCTGTTAAGTACGCGGATCTATCAAAGAATAGAACTAGCGACTACGTTTTCGATTGGTCCAGCATGTTGTCATTCGAAGGCAATACGGCACCGTATCTTATGTATGCGTATGCGCGGATTCGCAGCATATTAAGAAAACAGAATTCCGGCTTAGAGGGTGTGCAAATTACTTCTCTATCTGAGGTGGCAGAGCGAAATTTGTTACTGAAGATTATGCAGCTAGCAGAGGTCACAGACATGGTGGCAAGAGATTGCTATCCGAATTTATTGTGCAATTATCTCTATGAACTAGCAGGCATGTTCATGCGCTTTTATGAGTCATGCCCTATTCTAAAAGCTGATGCACAGCTCAGAGACTCGCGTCTCGCGTTGTCCGCTCTTACGGCAGCCACACTCCACCAGGGTCTTGACTTGCTAGGCATTGAAACCCTCGAAAAAATGTAGCCGCTTCTTGCAGCAGAAATACTACTGCAAGAACGTCACTTTCCTCGCTACACCCTAGACTAAGCCACTAACTCTAATAGCAGCTTATTAAGTCGCGCGGAGAAATCTGCGGGATCTTCTAGCTGCACACCATCAGCAAGACCAGCTTGGCCAAACAAGATAGAGACTATATCGCCAAAGCGATCTTCGTCCGCTTCCTTATCTAGTTTTACTACTAAGGGGTGAGTCGCATTTATCTCAAAAATAGGCTTTGTTTCAGGCACTGACTGGCCCGAAGCTTCCATTATCTCTCTCATCTGCATACCCATGTCGTGATCATCTACGGCGAGACATGCCGGCGAGTCCGTTAAGCGATGAGTAACTCTGACTTCTTTGACCTTATCGCCAAGGTTTTCCTTAATTCGCTCAACCAATTTCACGAATTCTTTCTCGGTCTTTTCCTGTATATCTTTATCTTCTTCGTCTTCCAACTTCCCGAGATCTAATTCGCCGCGGCTTATGTCTTGAAATTGACGACTATCGAAGTCCTGCAAGTGGCTCATTAACCACTCGTCGATTCGATCATGCATCAGTATCACTTCAATACCCTTCTTCTTAAAGATCTCAAGATGAGGACTATTGCGACCTGCTTTTGCAGAGTCTGCGACAAGATAGTAAATTTTCTCTTGATCATCCTTCATACGTGAAACGTAATCATCGAGGCATTGATCTTGTGAATCTGATTCCGAATGAGTAGTTGTGAATTGTAAAAGCTCTGCAATCTTCTCTTTGTTCGCGAAATCTTCAGCAGGGCCTTCTTTTAAGGCCTGACCAAACTCATTCCAGAAACCGTTATATTTATCTTTATCTTTTTTGCGCATTTTGCCTAGCATATCTAAAGCACGCTTGGTTAATGCGCTGCGCATAGAATCTACCACGGGATCTTTCTGTAGGATTTCACGCGAAACGTTAAGCGAAATATCATTCGAATCTACAATGCCCTGCATGAAGCGTAGATAGAGCGGCAAGAATTGTTCCGCATCATCCATAATGAAAACACGCTGAACATATAACTTTAGCCCCCGCGCAGAATCTCTATTCCACAAATCGTACGGTGCGCGCGCCGGCACATACAGCAAGCTTGTGTATTCAAGCTTTCCCTCTACTTTATTATGACTCCATTCAAGTGGATCTTCGAAATCATGGCTAACCGATTTGTAAAATTCTTTGTACTCGTCTGCTTTCACATCCCGACGAGAGCGAGTCCAAAGCGCTTTTGCTTCATTGACAGCCTCATACTCTAGGGGTTTCTCTTGCTCTTTCTTCGCTTCACCATCTTCATCCGTATCCGCACCGCCCAGGTCTTCTTTCTGCATCAAGACAGGAATAGAAATATGATCAGCGTATTTTTTTACGATACTGCGCAAGCGATAACTCTCGGCGTATTCTTTTTCCTCGGTCTTGAGGTGCAGCGTAATTTCCGTGCCGGAGCTCGACTTAAGCGTAGCCTCAAGTGAATAGTCTGCTTCTCCTTCGGAAACCCATAAAGTCGCTGCTTCTTCAGAAGTACCTGCTTTACGGGTTCGCACCTCTACCCTATCGGCGACGATAAAGGCCGAATAGAAACCAACACCGAACTGGCCGATTAGTTGGGAATCCTTCTTTTGATCCCCGGTCAGATTCTCCAAAAATTGTGCTGTACCCGATTTAGCAATGGTCCCGAGGTTGCTAATCACCTCGTCTCTAGTCATACCAATGCCGTTATCGCTGATGACGAGGATGTTCTTCTCGGTGTCAAAATCAATCTGCACCTTCGGCTCTCCGCCGCTTTCCAGTAGCTCAGGCTGAGAAAGAGCAGCAAATCGCAATTTATCCGCTGCGTCCGAAGCATTCGATATCAGTTCCCTCAAGAAAATCTCTTTGTTGCTATAAAGAGAGTGAATCATCAACTGAAGTAACTGTTTCGCTTCGGTCTCGAATCCTCTGGTTTCCGCTTTCTGTGCTGCCATTAACTAATCCTCGTTATGTTCGCTGGCTAAGTCGAAAAATCAACCCATAAAAAAACCCAATCTGCAGTACTTGCTGCATGATTGGGTCTTAAATGGGGGCTTAGCCTGGTATTTCAAGCTCCCCCTACTACCTCAATTTACTGTAATGGCGGATAAGGCTGATAGAAGTCTATGGCATCTTCCTTGCGCCCAGAAATTGTATTGTAGAATGTACGACGTCCTTCTATCGCACGGATGAAATCCCGAGCCGAATTGCTTGCACGCTCATCACCGGCGTCTGCTGCGTCTGTAGCTGCGTCTGCAGCTGCGTCGAAGTTACGCAACTCTAAATGGGCACGCGACAGGAACATCAGCGTGTCAGAGCGATCACTAAGCTCGCCCTTATCGATAGCTGACTGAAATGCTTCTGCTGCTGACTCATAGTCATGCAGCACGTAATGGATGTAACCCAGCGTGTCGTAGCCGTCACCTGTTTCATCAGCTTCAGCTGCATCCATAGCAGGCTCCAGCGCTTCCTCATACGCACTCGCCATTAAGTGCATCTGGGTCAGACGTGTAAGATTTTCCTCGTCTTTTTCGACGATTTCCTTCTCCATACCTTCTACAAGTATTTTACTTCCAGTGTACGGAGCATCAATTCCCGCCAAAGATTGCGCTAGGCTAATATAGCGTGTGTCATCCTCCATCAATCCTTTCAAATAAAAGAGATTCAGTGCCTGCACACCGCGGTCGTCTTCTTCTAAGCTCGAATAGATTGCACTGAGGTTCTGCCAATCAGCTCTATCGTCGAATAGTACGATCATGGTCTTCGTAAGCTCTAGCGCTGACGCATAATCCTCTAATGTGAAGTACAGTCCGTTCAGGTAAGAGTAATCGTCCCTATCTAGAGCTTCGCCATTAGCAAGCATTAACTCCATACGATCTATCCAAAATGGCTTTGCCGATTCAAAGTCTTCTAATTGAAAGTGCGCGTAAGAGAGTCCACGAAAAACCACTTCTTCTTCTAATTCAGACAAATTACGCCATGCCTCATAATTTTCAATCGAGCCCTGCCATTCTTCCTCAGAAGCATACAATTGGCCTAGGGATCTATGAGTACGTAACCGTTGGTCTTCTCGTAATGTTTCAATTTCGAGCATCTCTTCGAATATGCCAATGGCACCAACGTAATCTTCCGTATTGAGGTAATAGTTTGTGTAGAAACTGAGTAATGTTGATTTTTCAAAATCATTCATGCGCTCGAAGCGACGCTCGCGGAGTTCATCCAGCTCAAGCTTTGCAGCCACGTAATCAGGCTCTTCTTCTTCGTCTTCAGGTTGTAATAAACTTTGAATTTCGGTAATGGCACGTATGACAGCAGGACCTAATGTGCCTGACGTTCTCGCTGCAGGCGGTGCACGCTGCTCCTCTCCTGCAGTTACGTATGAAATAGGCAACATAGCGACACTGAGCACCGCCATGAGGTACCCCAGCCTAAATTTGTTAAGTAGTCTCATCATTAGTTGTCCTCGAGTTCATAGCGGAACACGTACTGTACATTTTCTACAGCAACGCCTTGTCCATCAACAACGCGTGGTTGGAATTTGAATCTACCAGCGGCACGGATTGACGAGCGATCGAACATTGAGCGGGGCTCAGCATCTACAACAACAACTGAGTCTTCTACAACGTTGCCAAGACCGTTAACTGTAAAACTAACTAAACACCATCCTTCAATTCCTCGCTGTGCTGCACGAGTTGGATATTGGGGCGCTATTGCAACGAGTGGTAACATGTCGCCGTCTGTCGCAGATATTGATGCATTACTCAATTGCAGGCCAGTATCTATCTCTACAGATGCACGCTCAATGTTTAGAGACGGGCCATCAGACAAATTCACCTGACGCTCTTGAACATCTTCTACAACTTCGGTGTCATCCTGGATAGGTTCTGGCTTATCAATTTCTTCGATAACTTCCAACAAAATTTCGGGCATTGTTGCATCGACAATCTTTACCACAGAGACGCGTTGGTCGAGGTCTGCGCCTGTCGCGATCAAAGCCTGCATGAAATAGAACAGACCCAAAGTTATGCCGGCTGCCATTAGCATGGAAACTGCCCATCTAATTAGAATCATCATAGTCTATGCCTCCGCTGAAATTGATACATCGAGAATATTCGCTTCCCTGGCTGCTTCCAAAATGAGCATAACTTGTTCATTATCGGCATCAGAGTCCGCTTGAATTATCACTGCTGAATTAGGAGCATCAGCTAGCCTCAGCTCAAAACGTGATCGGATAAATCGCGGATCAACTTGATCTCCATCTATCCAGATATCGCCACTTTGTCCTACTGCAATAAGTATAAGGTCACCTTTCTTGCTTTCAGCTGTCGAGGCTTCCGGTCTAGTGACTTCGATACCCGCTTCGGTGACGAACACGGAGGTCACGATAAAAAAGATTAGAAGGATAAAAACAACATCGAGCATAGGGGTGAGATCAATCTCACCTGCTTCTTCGTCGTCCTTCCTTTTCATTAAACCTGATTTCATTATTCCACCTTGATTCAAATAATTTCGATCAATAAATAAGACACTATTGTGGGGCCAAGCTCTTTAGTAAAGCTTGACCCCAATAGGCAATTAGTCGCTCAACGGTAAATGATCTTCAAGTAGCTCCATATCGCGATCAACTTTCGCCTTCAAGTAGTTAGAAGCGAAAACCCCCGAGATAGCACCTACCATTCCCGCCATTGTTGGTATGGTTGCCATAGACACTCCACCCGCCATTGACTTTGCATCACCACCGCCAGTAACAGCCA
>Ga0115568_10003463_pt1 | contig 10728 bp, 7 predicted proteins | sample COGITO_mtgs_1204_FD_87296 | JGI IMG/M metagenome (GOLD analysis project Ga0115568, IMG submission 87296) | Pelagic marine microbial communities from North Sea - COGITO_mtgs_120426 | ecosystem: Environmental > Aquatic > Marine > Epipelagic | place: Germany:Helgoland, sampling site Kabeltonne...
AAGTAAAGTTATTTAAAGCTCCCTTTTCAACAGAGATCGTATTTTTATCAGCGCTAAAAACTCCTCCTGCAGACGCTATCGCTTCTAATATTATTTTATCCGGCTGCGCAGAGGAGCGGTTTAGTCCTAACACAGATACTTTTCCACTAATGGCAGCCCCAACTAAGTGAAATGCGGCGCCACTCCAATCACCTTCAATGGTAATTTCACAAGGGCTATATTGTTGATTTCCTTCAATTTGAAATACTTCGTAATTCTCGTTGGAGATTACAATTCCAAATTGACGCAGGGCTTCAAGCGTTAAATCTATATAGCCACGGCTATTTAACGAGTTTACGTGAATAATTGACTTGCCCTTGGTTACAGGTAAGGCCATTAGAAGTCCAGTTAGAAATTGAGATGTGATACTACCATTGAGTGTAACATTGCCATTTTTTAGTGGTCCTTTTACACGTATCGGTAGCTTTCCTTGATTGGTCATGCATTGAACACCAAGTTGATTCAATACGGAGCTTAGCATGTTCATTGTTCGGCTTTTCAATGAACCACCTCCAAGTATAATTACTTCTTCATGAAACAAACTTAAAATGGGCGCAAACATGCGTATACCAAGTCCAGATTCGCCACAGAAGACTTCTTTTGGAGGGCTGACAGGTGTATTCTTTGAGATTAAAATAGAAGTGCCCTTAACTACGGTAGCTCCTGCAGCCTGCACAATTCCTAGAGCAGCTAAGCAATCGTCGCTGCAACAAGGGTTGTGTATTGTCGTTTCACCATTAGCCAAAAATGCACCGGCAATTGCGCGTTGCATCATGCTTTTAGAGGAATTGGCAACGCAGTTGCCGTTGTATTTTCCAGGAACAATGTTAATCAAAGGATTGGTTTGTAGCTAAAATAACATTAAAACCAAACCAAATAAAGGAATTTATAATCATTACATTGAGATTTTACGCATTATTCGCAAGCTCCAATATTTAGTAAGATTTATCTAAAATATTGCTGAAACGGTTGTTATTCAATGTTTTTGTAATAAATTACGCTTCCCAAAGATTTTAAACGTTAACACATCATGACCATGAAAAAAATTCTACCCTTACTAACTTTATTTATTGCATTTAATGTTGGATTTAGCCAAACGGTTATTTATGACCTCGGAACCGCCGACATTTCCACTCCTGACTTAGTGGGTAGCTTCAATTGTCCGGCAGCAACGGGCGCTTTAGTTTATGGTTTTGGCGGAGCATTGGGCTTTGCTTGGACCAGCACTGGAAGTGTTGGACCGAGCTCTATCTCACTTGAGATTTATGAATCTTGGAATGATTGTCCAAATTCAATCCCAGTTAGCCTAAACAGCTCAGCGGAGGGCACTTACGGTGCGATTGTTAATTCTTGTGGTACGGTCACGACAATTCCACTATCTTCGGCTAATTACAATTTTGGAGCTGCAAATTTTGTTGAGCTAGACCGAGTTGTTGGCGGTGGTCTTATCGAGTTGGATGAAAACCCCGCTTGGGGAACAGGAATTTTCGCGCGTGTTATCGTTAACTACCCATTACCTCCGGGCCCACCGGTTGCCAATCCAGACATGGCTACTGTTGTAGGTGGAACAACAGGTAATTTTATTGATGTACAAGCCAATGACACAGATCCCAATATGGATCCATTAACTACAAGTATTGTTGTCCCACCTTTTTCCGGGGGAACTGCTACCGTGATTAATGGAGATAGCATCTCGTATGATCCGCCAGCGGGTTTTTGTGGATCAGACACCTTAACTTATCAGGTTTGTGACCCATCTATGCCCATACCATTATGTGATAAGGACACGGTATTCATAACAGTTACAGATGGCGAAGGACCTACTGTTGTTTGTCAGAATATTAATGTGTATTTAGATAGCAGTGGAACTGCTTCGATTGTTGCTGCGGATGTAGATGGAGGAACAACTGATAACTGCAATACATTTAATCTGGCCATTGATGTTTCTACCTTTGATTGTTCAGACATATTGCCACCGTCATCTAATAACCTTGTGATTACTGGAGCTTTTGATGGCCCTTTGCCTGGTGGATTGCCAAAAGGAGTTGAGCTGTACGCAATGAATGCAATTGCTGACCTGAGTCAATATGGAATTAGTTCGGCAAACAACGGTTCAGGAACCACGGGTTCGGCTGAGTTTGAATTTCCTCCTGTTGCATTAACGGCTGGGCAATTTATTTATGCGACCAGTGATTCAGCTGGATTTGCAGATTTTTTTGGATTTGATGCAGATTTCATTGATAACTCGATGAACGTAAATGGAGATGACGCTATTGAGTTGTTCCACATGGGAAGTGTAATTGATGTATTTGGTAACGTAAATGTAGATGGAACAGGTCAGCCTTGGGATTATTTGGACGGATGGGCTTATTCAAAAAACACGCGTTTTTTAGGATCAACATTTAACAATGGTGAATGGAGATATAGTGGAACAAATGCATTGGACGGAGAAACGAGCAATTTATTTGCATCCGTACCGTTTCCTATTGGATCTTACACGCCGTCTATAGGTGGAACGGATGTTACCTTAACAGCAACTGATGCATTGGGCAATTCTTCTGATTGTGTCGCGGCTGTTACAGTGCTTGACACGATTGCGCCTTATTTTAGTAATTGCCCAGCAAACATTGTAGTAGCTGCCAATGCGGATAGCTGTACGGCAATAGTTACATGGAGTGGTCCTTTAGAATTTGATAATTGCTCTTCGCCTGTTGTAACGAGTTCTAACAATTCAGGAGACTCTTTCTCGCAAGGAACAACAACGGTAACTTATACGGTTACGGATGAGGGGGGGAATGTAGCAACATGTACTTTTGATGTTACCGTTACTGCTCCCTTAACAGCATCTAGTAATACCACAGATGTCTTATGCAATGGTGATTCTACTGGAACTGCGGCGTTAGTAATAACGGGGAATGTCGGTATGGCAACTGCTGATTGGGGCGCTGTTATGCCGAGTATGCTGCCAGCGGGGACACATTTGTACGTGGTCACTGATTCTGTTGGCTGCTCTTACACAGACTCTGTAGTTATTTTAGAACCAAGTGCGATTGTTTTATCAGCCTCTACAACACCTGCTTCGGGTGGCCTTAGCAATGGAGAAATAGATTTGACTGTCAGTGGTGGAACACCAGGATATGTTTTTGACTGGGATAATGACGGTACTGGTGATAACGATGATTCAGAAGATTTAACGGCCCTTACTATTGGAACTTATCATGTAACAGTAACAGACACCGCAGGATGCACCGATACCTTAAGTGTTTATGTTGACGGAAGTTTTGGAATCCAGGAAACAAATAAAGCTCTAGAGTTTAAAATTTATCCTAACCCGTCTAGAGGAATATTTACAGTTGAAAATAAGAATGCTGAAATAAGTGCTATTGAAGTTTTAAATTTAATTGGTGACCGTATTGTCTCAGTTCGTAACCCTACGGCAAAAATTGAAATTGACCTGACAAACGAAAGTGCAGGAGTGTATTTAATAAAGATTACTGCGAAAAATAATATGCTGACGAAAAAAATTATTTTGAGCAAGTAAAAAAGAATACCAGAAGTAGATACAAAAGTTGAATTCAATAGCTATTTGTAAAAAAAGAGCTTAATGTTTTAATTCTTCTTTTAAATAGCAAGCATTAAGTAGTATGAAAATTTTAATTATTGAAGATGATGTATTGATTGGGAATTACATTAAGTATGTTCTTGAAAAAAATCAGTACATCATTACAGGTATAGCCGACAATAAGACTGATGTCAAGAGTTCGATTGAAAACAAGCCCCCCGATGTTGCCTTGCTTGACATTCGGTTGGGCAATAATGAATCAGGCATTGATCTTAGCGCGGTGCTTTCTAAAGCGCAAATACCATTTATGTATCTTACGGCTAATAATGATAGAGAGACAATGAATCAAGCACTGGCAACGAAGCCTGTAGCATACATATCTAAACCCTTTAACCAAGACAGTGTCATTGGTGCCATTGAATTGTTTCGACAAAGGAATAGCGACAATAATTTGGATTGACCAGGGATTATTTTCTAACAAAAATATTTAGGCTAACAAATCTTTTGGGATTGAAAAGACAGTACAGTGTAGATGTGCTTGACACGCATGTTTTGTTGCTTTTAATTGCTGGAGAAGTAGCATGTCATATAGTTTGGAACCCATGCCGTTCTTGGGATAGTTAAAATCAAAATTGGATTCACCCTCAGAGTAGTGTACCATGAGGTGGGACGTGCTTGATCCCAAACCAATTGTAATTTGATTTTCTAATCCAACTTTCCAATTGTATTTAATGCTATTAGTTATGATTTCATTAAAGACAATAGCAAGCCTACTTGCGGGTTCAATATTCATTTGAAAACTCTCTCCCGAAACATTAACTGACCCTTTCAATCCTGCAGTGGAAAGGAGCATCGCACCAATCTTTGACAAATAGCTATTGAATTCAACTTTGTTCGTAGTCTCTGATTCTAGCATTATATCGTGTAACTTACTAATGCTGATTACTTTTGTTTGCACATCAAGCAGAATTCTTTCTAATTCAGGGTTATTAGTGTCTTGAACTTTCAAAAGTAATAGTCCCGCGATAAATTGAAGATTATTTTTTACGCGATGATGGAGTTCTTGTTTTAAGAAAAGCTGTTTATTTAGCGATGCTTTCAACCCTTCATTCGCAACTTCTAAGTCAACACTTTTATCAACCAGCTCCTTGTCACGTTGTAAAATAAGTTCGTGGTTATGTTTAAGTTCTTCTCCTGTAATGTTAATCGTTAGCGCCAAGGCATCGAAGATGTCTCTTTTATTGGTTAATGAAACTTCTTCATCAAAGTTATGGTCCGCATAATTCATTAATACCATTTGCATCTCATTAACTCTAGAATTGGATGCATCATTATTGGAAATAGGATTGGTATTCTCAGAGATTTTATAAATCAGGTTTTTAATAGAAGTTGAATATTCATTTTCATTAATAAGAGATGTAATTTTCTCTTTGGAGTTGGAATTGGCTAATTCCTCTAATATTCTAATATCCACAAATTTCGGATTCATTCTGTCTTTAATTTCTTTCTGCACCATGCTTCTGCTTCTTTTACAGAATTGAACATTTTCAGCTCTATAGGAGATTTTTGCATGGTAATGAAAAAGTTAGCGACAACTCTGCTAAAAGGAGAATCAATGAGGAAAGCGAATTTGGTGATTATGTCTGTTGACTCAGGACTACTGTAATACTCTCTAACATCCCTTTTTATTGGTCTAGATTCCCTCACGTCACAAATCATTGAATGTTTATTATCTCCCTGAGTATATTGCTCCTTAAATAAGTTAGTTTGAAAAATTGCGTGTTCAAGCGTATGGTCAATATCGGGTAAAGAATAAATATAAAAGATACCGTCTTCAAACCACGCAATTGAGGAATCTAGCAGGTGTAGCTCTACATTTTCTTTAGGGCGAAAATCTTTGGGTAACTTATTTATCATTGCATTTAAATTTGATTCCATTTGAATATAGATAAAAGGATATAAACCTCGGTAAAATTAAACAGAAGTTTCTTGAATAGGTAGGTTATTCAATGATAGCAATACATTTTAATTCAATGCAGATAGGTGATGGTAAGGCATTTACTTCTACAGTAGTTCTACAAGGTTGGTTATTTGAAAAGTACTCGCTATATATTTTATTATAACTTTTAAAGTCTCTTTTCATGTCTGTAAGAAATGTTGTGACGTCTACTATTTTTTCCCAACTTGATCCTGCCTCCTCTAAAATGACTCGAACATTGTCAAATACAGATCGGCATTGAGCTTCGAAATCAAAATTTTCGTAGTTGCCATTTTTGTCGTACTTCAACCCTGGTATATTGGCTTCCTCACTACCGGAACCAGCAGCTCTAGGGCCAACACCACTTAAGAAAAGCAGGTTTCCGACTTTTCTGGCGTGTGGATATAACCCCATAGGCTTTGGTGCATTTGTAACGTTGATTTTCTCTGTCATACTAGCCGTTTCCTGCTAAGATAATTATAAACTTTTTTTATAAAGCGATTAATTTTACTTCAATTCGTCTGTTTTTATCTCTTCCCCACCTGTATTTGTTTGGTGCAATAGGCTTAGCATCTCCGTAGCCATGATGTGAAAGTCTAGCCGAATCGATACCGCGTTCAGTTAGATAATTCCAGACAGCCTTGGCTCTTTCTTCTGATAGTAGCAGGTTTTTTTCAGGGATCCCTGATTTATCTGTAAACCCCCCAAGTTCTATTGCGATGGAAGCGTGTTTAGTTAGCACTTCTAAAAGCTCATTTAATTGTGCGTAGTTAGGGTCGGTAAGCTCTGACAAACCAGGCTCAAAAATGACTTTATCCAGAATAATACTTGTACCTACGTCGTAGGTTGAAATTTTAGATATCGAAAGCTCTTTGGCTTCCTCAAAAGAATCTTCATTCGCTAACTTCGTCAAATCACTGTGTTTTTTTGAAAGCACTTTCACTTCAATTCTTCTATTTGCTGATCGCCCTTCTTTGGTTTTGTTGGTGTAGGCAGGCTTAAAATGTCCGTAACCTTTAAAGACCATTCGTTCTGCAGGAATTCCTTTCTTAACAAGGTAATTAAATACCCATTGTGCTCTTTTGGTTGATAGAACTTTGTTCGTTGCTGCTTTTCCTGATCGGTCAGTATGTCCAGCGATTTCAACTTTAAGAGAGGGACTTTTTTCTAGTGCTTCGAGTAAATACTTAAGGTCCGGATTATTTCCAGGACTTGATAATGTCGTTTTATTTGGCCCAAATTTCACCTTATTCATGATCATAATAGTACCGACAGGAATTGCTTCTGGCACAATTGCTAGGTGTTCTACAGTGATGTGAAGCATAGAACTGTCGATAATATCAGGCATTGGAGGGCAAACTTTATTTCCTAGGCTATCGATTAAAATAAACTCTGGATAGGGCTTGAAATTCTTTATGTCTTCGCGAATTTTATTATATCTAGGACTGGTATTTGCACCATCCGTACCTAAATCCCAGTAAGCTGTCGCCTCTAAATCAGACATACCGCAAAACTGTTTTAAAATAATTGCAGAAATAAACCCCGAAGCATGCCAGCCATTCCAACAGTGTAAATAAACGGGCCCGACGCTGTCATTTATGGCGCTTTTATGTACGATTTCAAGCATATCGTAAACGTGCTGTGTGTCGTAATAATCGAATTGCGAATACTTCATTTTATTGATTCCTCCATTCTCGCAATTGCAACTGTGGGATACTGGAGCATTATCAAAATTTGTGCGATATAAGTATACGGAATGAGAAAACCCTTCTGAACACAGGTTGTCGATACCATCTGCTGGAAGGGGATTACTGTTCCTTCTTTTTTTAGTTTCGTGAAAATAATTATTGGCACCACCTCGATAGGCAATACCGTGAAGAATGGGCCTGAGATTTCTTGTTCCGTACAGTGAGTCAAAACCTTTTCCCCAATTGTCGACGACTTTGTACATCAGGTCTTTTTCTTTGTAACGATCCTTATAGTATTCTGGTGTTCGCAATATCGAAGCTTCTGAAGAATCAGCCCAAACGAAGTTCTGCGAGTATGTATATCGCGGATTACCTAAGTGAATAAGGGAATCCATTCTGTACTGAATTGAATCTACTCCAATTTTGTTCGTGTCAGGATCACCCGGATTCTGTCCCGAAAATGCAAATACAGGCCAAAGAAAAAAGAAATACGAAAAGGTTATTAATGCTTTCACGGTTTAAAATTAGTCTAGATTATACACCATACGTTACAGGCTAACAATAAATTATTCACAGTCGTTAATAAATAACTTTGTGCTTATGCATAAGGTGCACGCCACTTATCAATAACGTGTTTTATTGCAAAAGAAACATGGCTGTCGGTAGAATTTTATTATTCGCAAAATGCAGAACCGAGCTAATCAGCTCTTTTCTTTATTCGCTTAAAGTTGTATTTAGCCTTACTGTTTTTATAAATGGTATTGTAATAGAAGCGATATGACAACAGGACTTCGTGGGAACCATTATGAGCGGAGTTTAGTTGAGAGATTCCCATATCGTATGCATAATCTAGATAGAGCTCTTCAATAATTTTCATTCGTGCACAAAAAATAAAAGCATCTTTCCATCGATAACCCGCGCCAATTCTAAAGATATCGATATATTCATAACTCATTCTAAGGTCAATTTGAGCGGGATTATTTGATATATAATTAAAGATTAAAGAAGGAGACAAGGTAGAATTTGTGCCAACTTGAATGGTCCCCCCTGTTTGTATATAATAATGTGCAGTTAACGGAGTAGTGGCTTCGTTGAAGTAGATCAATTTTGGAGACAATAAATTAAGAGCAGAAAACCCAAGATAAAAATTATCAGCATATAAAACGGTCCCAAAAGACGCGTTTATGATGCCCGCTTTGCCTTTTGTCTGTTCAAGTAAATTGTCAGCGGAACTGTGCAACAATAAGTCATCTCCAAATAACTTATACTGAGTAAAAGAACCATTCAAACCAAAAGAAAGTTCAAATGTTTCAGACAAATCAGCGTGATAAGCGTAACTTATATTTGCTCCAGTATTGCCAATTACACCTGTTTTATCGTTGTAAAAATGAGCGCCGAATCCAGAAGAAGTACCGTCAATTCTAGAATGAGTGGAAAAAAGTTGCGTGCTCGGCCCATTCGCAAACCCAGCCCATTGCGAACGATGTTGTAAAGCAAATTCCCAGTAGTATTCAGAGCCTGCAAATGCCGGGTTTAAAACATACTTATTGACGTCGTATAGTGAAAATACTGGAAGCTGTTGGCCAAAGCAATAATTGCAAAGGAATAACATTACGATGGCTATTTTCCACTTCATTGCTGTCTAATAATGGTTATCGTTCCTTTAAAAGAACTGATTCCGTCATTGAGTTCAACTACATAATAATAAGTTGTACTGGGTAAGTTTTCTCCATTCCAGGTATTGTTATAATCGGTCATTTTAAAAACTTCAGACCCGTTTCTGTTCATGATCACCACCCTATTCCCTGGATATTTTTCTAAACCTTCAATAATCCAAAAGTCATTTTCTCCATCACTATTTGGGGTAATGGTATTTGGAATGAATAAATTTTCAACACATTCAACGATCACTATTTCATCAGAATTGATGCAGTTGCCATCATCGGTTACTATCGTATAAGTTCCTCCCTGGTCAACCTCAATACTTTGAGTGATCTCGGATGTGGACCAAAGGTAGCTAATGGCCCCAGGACCAGCATCTAAAGTGACAATCTGATCTCCGCAAATATTCTGATCTGGACCTAAATCAACATTCAGTCCATTATTGGAGATTGTTATGGTGTCACATATCAGCCATCCATTTATTTCCACTTTTACCCAATACACTCCACCATTAGTTACGAGGATTGATTGAGTTGTTTCTCCAGTTGACCATTCATAAAGCCCATTTAATTGAGCGGTCAATAGCAAGTTTTCTGCATAGCAGATAATGGTATCGTTGCCGACGTCTAATTGGGGGTTGTTCGCGCAAACTTTATTCAATTTATTACTGGACAGAATCGTTGCATTAAATTGAACGCCTCCGTTATTTCCTGGTGCTGCACCAAGAGAGCTGCCCGCACAAGAAGTTTCTTGGGTATTAGAAACTACTCCAGAAATGCCACCAGCATTAGAGATGCTAATCCCACTTGGTAGGCTACTCCCTTTGAACCAAACTAGACCACCACCACCACCACCACCGGGACCAAAACATCGAAAAGAGGCAGAATTATAGACATTACCCAGATCGTCGAGGTAGGAGCCATTTCCATTTCCGCCATTGCCCCCGTTTGCATCAATGTTAAGCGTTGAGGAATAATTATCAGCGTAAAGAATTACAGAACCACCAGCACCGCCACCACTTCCACCATCACCAAAGCCCCGCAAGCCGGCCTCGCCATCAGCTATGATAGGGTTTCCATTACCAATAATTTCATTTGCCATAAGAATGACTAGTCCGCCACCATTCCCAGCTTTGTTATTGAAAGTACTATTGCAATGTCCGGCTCCACCACCACCACCCAAAAACATTCTGTTCGTACTTGTAACTAATGCTTTTCCTCCCTCACCAGGAAAATCACCGTGACAATTAAAAGTTGAAGGTTCATCATTAATACCGCCCATGCCTCCACTAGCAACATTAGCGCCACCACCACCACCAGAATTGTGATCGTTCCCACCGCCACCGCCATTAGCAAGAGCACCTCTTCCTCCATCGTTTAGTGTATATTGGCTAATGCCTTCTCCTTTCATTGCGCCAAGTCCAGAAGAGCTTTCGTATTCATACGCATCTACCGTGAATAAAAAACTACAGTCGAAGGGAGAAACCTGATAAGCACCGCCTCTAAAACCTTGATAAGAAACATCTATAGAATCGTTAAATGTGATCGAGGTTTGTGCCCGCATAAAAACAACCCCACCGGTTGTTCCGTTCCAATTCTGGGCCATTATTTTACCGTCAATTGTTATTGAGTTGAAATCAGGAAATGAGATTAGTTGAACAGAGCCAGTTGCATCATAGCTGTTGAGTAAACGCCCTTTTAAGACAAGATCATTACCATCGATGTCGCAAATTTCCACCAATTCGTAATTTCCAGCACCATTATACGCATCGATATTTCCATAATCCCCGGAAGCTGAAA
>Ga0115568_10003466_pt1 | contig 10722 bp, 6 predicted proteins | sample COGITO_mtgs_1204_FD_87296 | JGI IMG/M metagenome (GOLD analysis project Ga0115568, IMG submission 87296) | Pelagic marine microbial communities from North Sea - COGITO_mtgs_120426 | ecosystem: Environmental > Aquatic > Marine > Epipelagic | place: Germany:Helgoland, sampling site Kabeltonne...
AGTTCCTGAGGTATTTGATGGATTGATAACGATAAAGAAAATTGTGCGGGAACCAGGAGAGAGGGCGAAAGTGGCGGTAGAGTCTTATGACGATCGTATTGATCCGGTTGGAGCTTGTGTTGGAATGAAGGGCTCAAGGATTCATGGAATAGTACGCGAATTGAGAAACGAAAATATCGATGTAATCAATTGGACGAACAACATGCAGCTGTTAATTACAAGAGCTTTAAGCCCTGCAAGAATTGTTTCCATGGATATTGATAACGATAAAGAGCGAGCAGATGTATACCTAAAGCCAGATCAAGTGTCTTTAGCTATAGGTAAAGGAGGCCACAATATTAAATTGGCAAGTAAGCTGGTTGAATTAGAATTGGATGTTTACCGAGAAGGTACGGAAGCTATAGACGATGTAGATTTAGAGGAATTTGCAGATGAGATCGATCACTGGATTTTAGATCAACTTAAGTCGATTGGTTGTGATTCAGCGCGTTCTGTGTTAGAAATTTCTGCAGAAGAATTGGCGAAAAGAACAGATTTAGAAGAAGAAACAATAGGAACTGTAATTAAGATTCTTCAATCAGAATTTGATTAAAAAATGGCGGACATTCCGCTCAATATTAGCTACTAAAAATTGAAAAGTAGCCCAATGATTATTAATTTAGTCGACAATTATTATTTATGGCAGCACCAAAAAGGTTAAGCAAAGTAGCACGAGAGTTGAATGTTGGTATCAGCACAATTGTGGAATTTCTTGCAGATCAAGGACAGGATATTGACACGAGCCCTAATACAAAGTTGGAGCCCGCAGTTTACGAAATGCTACTTGATGAATTTCAAGCAGACAGAGGTGCGAAGGAAAAAGCAGAAGAAGCAAGTCGCCAGAAAAAAGAGGAGCGCAAAACAATTACGATTGACCGTGCTGAGGAAGTTGTTGAAACCGTTAAAGTTGAAGTTCCTAAACCGGAAGAAAAAATCGTAAAGCCATCAGTTGTTGGTAAAATTGATCTAGACAAAGTAGATAGTTCGACTCGACCAGTAAAAAAGGAAGAGGAGCCCAAAGTAGAACCACCTAAACCGAAGGAAGCAGTTAAAGAAGTAAAAGTTGAAGCTGAAAAAGCGCCTGAGGTGGAAGAAGCGGATAAACCAATTGAGACCATAAAAGTTCAAAAAGTAAAACTTTCGGGGCCAACAGTCTTAGGTAAAATCGAGTTGCCTGTTGAGAAAGAAAAACCGAAGAAGGACAACGACGCCAATAAGCGCAAAAGAAAGCGAATCAAAAAAGTTAATATTGAAAAAACGGGGGCTAACGTTGCAAAACAAGTTAGAAAAACTACTCGGAAAGATCAGCAGAAAAACGAAGTTTCACAAGAAGAAATCCAAAAAGAAATTAAGGATACACTAGCCCGTTTGAGTGGTAAAGGAAAGTCTAAATCGGTTAAGCAAAGAAGAGCAAAGCGAGATGCTCATGCTGAAAAGCGAGAAGAGGAAATGATGATTCAGCAATTCGAAGATGCAACACTCAAGGTTACTGAGTTTGTTACGGTTTCGGAGCTGGCAACGATGATGGATAAAAGTCCTACTGATATTATTTCAACGCTAATGTCTATAGGAATTTTTGCATCTATCAATCAACGGTTGGATGCTGAAACTTTAACTATGGTGGCTGAAGAGTTCGGATACAGTGTTGAATTTGTGGGCGCAGATGTTCAAGAAACGATTGAATAGGAAGAAGACGATGTTGCAGATTTGGAACCAAGATGTCCAATTGTAACGGTGATGGGGCATGTAGATCATGGTAAAACTTCATTATTGGATTTTATTAGAGACGCTAAGGTTACTGAAGGAGAGGCTGGAGGAATTACTCAACACATCGGAGCTTACAACGTACAGGGAGAATCTGGGCGTAGAATTACATTTTTGGATACCCCTGGGCACGAAGCGTTTACAGCAATGCGGGCAAGAGGTGCACAGGTTACAGATATTGCAATAATCATTATTGCTGCGGATGATGAGGTAATGCCACAAACGAAAGAGGCAATTAATCACGCGCAGGCGGCAGGTGTGCCCATGGTTTTTGCATTTAATAAATGCGACCGAGAGGCATCTAATCCGGATAGAATTAGAGAGCAATTATCTGCGATGAACATTTTAGTTGAAGACTGGGGTGGAAAGTTTCAAAGTCAAGAGGTGTCAGCAAAAACTGGTCAAGGTGTTGATGACTTGCTTGAAAAAGTACTTTTAGAAGCCGAATTGTTAGAACTTAAGGCCAACCCGAAGAAAAAAGCAGTTGGTACAGTAATAGAGTCTACGCTTGATAAAGGTAGGGGTTATGTCACTACTTTATTAGTGGAGGCAGGAACTTTACATGTCGGTGATGTTTTGGTTGCAGGAACTCAAATGGGTAAGGTGAAAGCAATGCATAATGAGAAAGGTGAATTGCTAGAAGAAGTTCTGCCATCTTACCCGGTATCGCTATTAGGTATGAATGGCCCGTCCTCTGCAGGTGACCGTTTCAATGTTATGGCAGATGAAAAGGAAGCAAAAGGAATTGCTACAAGACGTCAGCAATTGCAGCGCGAACAAGGTATTAGAACAACCAAGCACATTACTTTGGATGAGATCGGAAGACGTCTCGCAATTGGAGATTTCAAAGAATTAAATCTTATTGTAAAAGGAGATGTTGATGGATCAATTGAGGCCTTATCAGATTCATTGATTAAATTAGGTACTGAGCAAATTCAAGTTAATATTATACACAAAGCGATTGGTCAGATTACAGAATCAGATGTATTGTTGGCAACTGCATCCGATGCAATTATTATAGGATTCCAGGTAAGGCCTTCGGCGCAGGCAAGAAAGATTGCCGAAAAAGAAGAGATTGATATTAGATTGTATTCCGTTATTTATAAAGCAATCGAAGAAATCAAAGACGCGATGGAAGGTATGCTTTCACCAGATATTGAGGAGAGTATTACTGGTTCAGTCGAAGTTAGAGAAACCTTTAAAATATCTAAAGTTGGTACTATTGCTGGATGCTTTGTAGTTGAAGGTCAAATAACCAGAAATTCGCAAATACGGCTTATCCGAGAAGGTATTGTTATTTATACTGGCGCTCTTGGTTCATTAAAACGTTTCAAAGACGATGTTAAAGAAGTCAAACACGGTTATGAATGTGGTTTGAATATTGACAAGTTTAATGATATAAAAGAAGGCGATATTATTGAAGCATACGAGCAAGTTGAGGTTGCTAGAAAGCTAAAGTAATAAGTTCAGTTGATCCAGTTTCTGGGTTTACTTTTGTAAAAATGAAGAATCCTTTTGAATTCTGCTACCGGCGTTTTTCAATCCTATAGTTTGGGTAGAATTATATTATCTTTTACCACAATGGCAGCTGGAAAGTGCTTTACGATTTCGTATTTAAATTCAACAGCTTGTTGTCTCGTATAAAAATCACCAACTTTTAGACTGAAGTTAGGTTGTTGCCAAATAATATGCGCGTTGTGCTCATCATAATAGCGCAAAAATTCAGCCCGCTTTGTATTGACTTCATTTTTTTTGTGACTGAGTAAAATTTGAACGCGATACCCGGGCTTAGATAGATTTATATTTCCTTTTTTTAATGACGTAATCGAATCAATTCGGCTATCCTTGTAAACGTTGACTACGCCAGTATTGGAAAAGTCTAGCGCATAAATGGTGTCGATTTTAATAGTGTCAGTTGTTGCTTCTGTTGTCGAATCTACTGGGCGATATAGCGTCCAAGCTTCTTGGGCAAAAGATTCTAACGCGAACATGACGGCCAACAATACAATTGTAGTTTTCATAGATAACCTTATGGAATCAAAAGTAGTCAATTGAATCATTATGTCATAAATCGTGCCGAGAGTTTTCCCCATTTAATTGACGAACTGGTTTTATTTTTGTCCCTTAAAAGGACAATAACTTCCCAATCCTTTATTTAGAATCATTATAAATTGAATAACTGTCTGACAATTTCATGACATTTTCCACTCAGGCTATACAATCTCTGTTATTTTTGTGACCAAATTGTTGAGGATTCGTTAACAAAGAACGGAAGATGAAGATATACATTCGTAAACCTTTCAGAGGTAATTGGGTAGTTTTAGCCCTTGTAATTTTTCCACTATTCTTGGGTTCAAGTTGGTCTTTTGCTGTTGAGGGTGATGCTGAGGCAGGTGCGGCGTTGTTTAAAAACAATTGTGCGTCTTGTCACCATCCGCTTAAAAGGCAAGTTGGTCCTGCGTTAAAAGGTGCAGTGCAACGTTGGGCAGACGCAGGTGAGGGAGAGCTTCTTTACCGCTGGGTCAAAAATGCAGGGGCATTAATCAGCTCTGGAGAATCGGCAAGAGCGAAAGAACTTGAAAGCTACGATCCCAGTGTCATGACTCCTCAGGCTGTCAATGACCAGGAAATAGATAATATTTTTGCATACGTTGAAAGTTTTGTTGAAGCGCCAAAGGCTGCTGGAGATGATGGGTGTGCGACACCTTATTTAATAGAGGTAAAAGAAAGTAGTGGTAGATGGAAAATGTTGTTAGTGATAGCTGTTATCCTTGCTTTTGTAATCTTCGCTATTGCAGGTGTAAATAGGAAGTTGAAAGAAGTCTCTGATGAATTTGAAACAGATGACGATCAAACTTATTTAGAATTACTTAAAGATTGGCTTTGGAAAAACAAAGTTTTAGTGGGTCTCATTACAGTCATTGTTATCTTGGTAGGTCTAGCAGATTTGGGGTGGCGAGCTGGTCAAATAGATGTCAATGAAGGATATATGCCTTCTCAGCCTGTAAAATTCTCCCACATTATTCATGCTTGTAAGAATGAGATTGATTGCAAGTATTGCCACAGTAGCGTGGAAAAATCAAAACATGCAAGCATACCTTCTGTTAATATTTGTATGAATTGCCACAGAAGTATTCAAGAGGGAACTTATTTTAAGGGAGAAGAAATTGGTAAAATACATGATGCAGCAGGTTACGACCCTGAATCGAATTCGTATCAATTAGATGAGAACGGCGAAAGTGTTGGTCATCCTATTGTGTGGAACAAAGTTCACAATTTACCCGATCACGTATATTTTAATCATTCGCAACACGTAAAGGTAGGAGGTATTGATTGTATCCAATGCCACGGAGATGTCCAAACATATGACGGGGGCAAGGTTGCAAGTGTAGATGAGATTAATAAATTGGAAGGTGTGACGAAACTCACTAAGCCCGTTTTAACAATGGGATGGTGTATCGAGTGTCACAACGAAACCGGTGTGGACATAGAGAAAAACGATTATTATAATGAGATTCACGCACGACTTAAAAGTAATCCAGAATTGTTGAAACAATTCAAGGGTGACGACAAAATTACCGTTCGAGAGCTCGGTGGTTGGGAATGTGCAAAATGTCACTATTAATCTATTTGGAAGAGTAGGCCATGGCAACAAACAAGAAATATTGGAAAGGTTTTGATGAACTGAAGGAAACCCCTCAGTTCGTAGAACGAAGAGATAATGAATTTCCTGCAGAACTTTCTGTAGAGGAGTTTATTGGTAGTGAGAAATCAGCTGCATTTAAAACGGACAGACGAGACTTTCTGAAGTTCTTAGGGTTTAGTGTTGCTGCTGCATCATTAGCTGCGTGCGAGAAACCAGTCATAAAGTCTGTTCCGTATGTGAACAAACCAGAAGAAATTACACCAGGAATCGCGAATTGGTATGCTTCAACATACTATGATGGTAACGATTACGGATCTGTTTTAATTAAAACGAGGGAAGGTAGACCCATCCTTATTAAAGGAAATAAAAATTACGGAATCAATGGTGTTGCAACTACGCCTAGAATTATTGGTTCAGTTCTTTCTTTATATAACGAAGCGAGATTACAAGAGCCACACAAGCATGGTGAAACAGGTTGTGTTGCGGTTTCATGGTCTGATGTGGATGCGGAAATTAGTACAAAGCTTACTTCCATTGCGTCAAAAGGAGGTACTATACGGTTGGTTTCAAGGTCAATCATTTCGCCTTCTACGAAAATCGCTATAAACGCATTTTCTGCTAAGTACGGAGGAAATGAGCCTTTCCCAATGGGGCCGATAAACGAAGATGTTCAAGTGCTAGATGAAGCACTTCCAATCGTTGACACTAGTGATTCTTCAGAAGAAGTTAGCAGTCCTGATATTAAGCATGTTGTACTGGATGAAGTTTCGTACAGCGGAATGAGGCAAGCCAATAAAGCTTCTTTCGGAGATGATTTTATTCCTAGCTACGACTTTTCAAAAGCAAAAGTAATCGTTGGAATTGGTTGTGATTTCTTAAACGGTTGGTTGTTAAGTACAGAATACTTAGGTCAATATGGCTCGACAAGAAAACCAGAGTCTGGATGGATGTCAAAGCACTGGCAATTTGAATCTATTATGTCACAGACAGGTTCTAATGCCGACCAAAGGGTCAGGATTAAGCCATCGCAAGAGGGTGCCGTCGCTGCTGGAATTCTACATGCAATAGGTGGTGCTGGTAAAGCTGCTGAGGGGGTTCTTGGAACTTATTGCGAACAGGTTGCTTCGGATCTTAAAGCTGCAGGGTCGAGTGCATTAGTTGTATCTGGATCTAATGATAAAAACATTCAATTGATAGTAAATGCTATCAATAACAAATTGGGTAGCTATGGCGAAACGATAGACGTAAGTAAAAAAGTGGAGCTTGGTAGAAATGATGATGCTGCAATTAAGCAATTGTCTGACGAATTAGCATCGGGAAGTGTCGACGCAATTATTTTTTACGATACAAATCCGGTTTATTCAATGTCGAATGGATCTGATTGGGAAAATGCAATCAGAAATTGTGAGTTATCTGTTTCATTGTCGCAATATGAAGATGAAACAGCAAGTGCTTGTCAGTATGTTTGCCCGGATAATAATTACCTGGAATCATGGAATGATTACAATCCAAAAACAGGTCATTACAGTTTAGGTCAGCCAGTAATTCGCCCACTTTATGACACGAGACAAGCGCAAGAGTCTATTTTGGTATGGGCTGGAGAAGCAACTAGAAGTGCTACAAAAGACAGTACCGTTTGTTACGACTTTTTGAAGAGTGTCTGGGAAGAGTATGGATTCTCGAGACAAACAGAATATGCCGCATTTAATGATTATTGGAATTGGGCTGTGCACAATGGTTCAACAGAAGCGCAAGGAATGCCAAGTGCTGAAGTTCCAGTATTCAGTGGAGATGTTGGCGTAGCGGTTGCAGCAGTAGCCAATATGGAGATGAGTCCTGTTGAACTAATTGTATATCAAAAAGCAGGTATCGGTACTGGGAAAGATGCTGCAAATCCTTGGTTGCAAGAAATGCCAGATCCTCTGTCAAAAGTCTCTTGGGACAATTATGTTACTATGGCACCTGCCGATGTTTTGGAAATGTTCCCAGGGAGTCTTTCTGAAGCTAGTTTAGCAGAAAACGGGGAAGAAATAAAAGATTATAATGCTTGGAATGCACTTTATTTAGGTGAAGATTCACCTGCGAATGTGGTTACTGTTACGGTTGGAGAACAAAGTGTTAAATTACCTGTTTTTCCAATGCCTGGACAAGCATCAGGAACCATTGGGATTGCAATGGGTTACGGAAGAGGTGCTAATGGAGGCTCAACTGCCGTTATTGGAAAAGCCGCTTATTGTACAGGGAATTATGGCGGACATGAAACAGATGACGCAGGTAATCTAATACCAATTGGTAAAAATGCTTTTCCACTTTGCGGATGGCAAAATGGAACCATGACTTTAGCGGGAATGTCGGCGACGATTGTTGCTGAAACAGAAACTTATCAGCTTGCTTGTGCTCAAACGCATCACACGGTGATGGGTAGAGAGTCCGTTGTAAAAGAGACTACGCTAGATACATACTTGAATGCAGATTCTTCTGCTTACAATCCTCCTCATGAATTGTCAATGATTAAGGATGGTAAGCATCAAATGCTGCCTGTTGAAGAAGCGGATTTGTGGGATTCTCATCCAGTAGAAAATGTAGGTCATAGATGGGGTATGTCTGTTGATTTAACGTCTTGTATGGGTTGCGGATCATGTTTGGTTTCTTGCGTTGCAGAAAACAATGTGCCGGTTGTAGGTAAAGATGAGATTAGAAGGTCGAGAGACATGCATTGGCTCCGAATCGACAGGTATTTTTCCTCAGTTGGTGACAGCGATAGAAATGCTTGGGAGAAAGATCCTACGAAAAACACATTTGACTATCATCAAATGGAAATTTCAGAGGCTAGTCCGTCAGTAGTGTATATGCCAATGATGTGTCAGCACTGTAATCATGCTCCTTGTGAAACGGTTTGTCCCGTAGCAGCAACTACACATTCTAATGAAGGTCTAAATCAAATGACTTACAATAGATGTATTGGCACAAGATACTGTGCAAATAACTGCCCATATAAAGTAAGAAGATTTAATTGGTTTAATTACCAAGGATATAAGAAGTTCAATGAAACAAACCCTGCACAACAGGAGATTGGAAGAATGGTTCTGAATCCTGACGTTGTAGTTAGATCAAGAGGTGTGATGGAAAAATGTAGTTTCTGTGTGCAGAAAATACAGGAAGGGAAATTAGTTGCTAAAAAAGCTGGAAGACCTGTGCAAGATGGAGATGTTACATCTGCTTGTGCTGAAGCATGTCCAGTAAATGCAATTACTTTTGGAGATTGGAACGATAAGGATTCAGCGATTAGAAAAAGTTCTGAATCTGATAGAGCGTATCAATCACTTGAAGAAGTTGGCGTAAAGCCAAATGTATGGTATAAGGTTAAGGTTAGAAATATTGAAGAACAAGCGATGGCGACAAATGACGATCATGCAAGTGATCACGAAACAGAGCACACCGCACACTAAGAAGATTAAAACACGATAAGAATGCATAAAGAAGCATCGATCAGAGAACCGTTAATTTTAGGAGATAAATCGTACCACGATATCACTGAAGATGTATGTAGGCCGATTGAAAACGATGCTCCTAAGGCATGGTACTTAATGATTACCATAGCTGGTTTAGTGGCAATGTGGGGAATTGGATGTATCCTATATTTGATTGGCACAGGGATAGGTACTTGGGGTCTAAATAAAACGGTAGGATGGGCTTGGGACATCACCAATTTTGTTTGGTGGGTAGGAATAGGTCATGCTGGAACCTTAATTTCTGCAGTATTATTATTGTTTCGTCAAAAATGGAGAATGGCCATTAACCGTTCAGCGGAAGCAATGACCATTTTTGCTGTAATGATGGCGGCTGTATTTCCAGGTATTCACATGGGAAGAATTTGGGTCGCATATTGGGTATTCCCTCTTCCGAATCAATTTGGATCTTTATGGGTAAACTTTAATTCCCCTCTGTTATGGGATGTATTCGCTATCTCCACATACTTCTCAGTGTCGTTGGTATTTTGGTACATAGGTTTAATTCCTGATTTCGCTACAATAAGAGACAGAGTAACTCGACCTGTTGCTAAGAAAATTTATTCCATTTTGTCCTTCGGTTGGACGGGTAACGCAAAGGCGTGGAACAGATTTGAGATAGTTTCATTGGTACTAGCAGGTTTGGCCACACCACTTGTGTTTTCTGTGCATTCTATTGTATCTATGGATTTTGCCACCTCAATTGTTCCAGGTTGGCACACTACAATATTCCCACCATACTTTGTATCTGGTGCGGTATTCTCTGGTTTTGCAATGGTATTAACCTTGTTGTTGATCATGAGAAAAGCGATGCACTTAGAAAATTATATACACGTTAAACATGTCGAGTACATGAATATCGTGATTATTGTTACTGGATCGATTGTAGGGGTTGCGTACATAACGGAATTGTTTATCTCGTGGTATTCAGGTGTTGAATACGAAGCTTATGCGTTTATTAATAGAGCGACGGGCCCTTACTGGTGGGCATATTGGTCAATGATGACATGTAATGTTATATCACCTCAATTATTTTGGTTTAAGAAGTTGCGGAGAAACTTAGCCTTTACTTTTGTGCTTTCTTTAGTCGTAAATATTGGTATGTGGTTCGAGCGGTTTGTCATTATTGTAACTTCTATACACAGAGATTATATCCCATCTTCGTGGACAATGTTTCACCCGACATGGGTTGATATAGGTGTATTTATTGGTACAATTGGAATTTTCTTCTTCTTGTTTTTGTTATTTGCTAGGTTCTTTCCTGTTTTAGCATTGAACGAATTAAAGTCGATACTGAAATCGTCAGGAGAGAATTATAAGGAAGGCTTTGGATATGGTGAAGGATACTGGGATAAGCAGGCTCATCATGATGAAATAGGTGATGCTGAGAACGATAATAATGACTCTAATGATTAATGCAATTGCTAAATATTGTATGAAAACTAGATTGAATATAGATTTATAAACAGATATGGCAGATAAGGTAATATATGCAATGTACGACGACGACGACGTCTTAAAAGACGGAGCTAAAATGCTTGTTGGAAAAGGTGTTCATGTTGCTGATGTATATTCTCCATTTCCAATCCACGGTATCGACCCTATTATTGGGGTAAAACATACTAGACTTGGGATCAATGCATTCCTTTATGGATTAACGGGTACTACTTTGGCTATAACAGCCATTAATTACTTTATGATTCAGGATTGGCCGATGAACATTGGTGGAAAACCTAGCTTTTCAATGCTGGAAAATTTACCGTC
>Ga0115568_10003469_pt1 | contig 10718 bp, 5 predicted proteins | sample COGITO_mtgs_1204_FD_87296 | JGI IMG/M metagenome (GOLD analysis project Ga0115568, IMG submission 87296) | Pelagic marine microbial communities from North Sea - COGITO_mtgs_120426 | ecosystem: Environmental > Aquatic > Marine > Epipelagic | place: Germany:Helgoland, sampling site Kabeltonne...
AACAACCATGCCAACAGAGCCAGCGGGCAGATCGAAGACTTCGCCGCTCGATATCTTAAAGTCGAGCATCGATAAATCTTGTTCATTCTTTCGAACCACATCGACTAATGTGCGTTCGATATTGCTGCCGGTAGTCGGCGCGAACGGGTTAAAACCAGCGGAGGTTGGGTCGTTTAATGCTTCGGTCATGAGCTGATTACTGACACGATTGCGGGTGATGTCCTCGCGGTCGGCGCGCGACCAAGTGTATGCACCTTCCCAGAACCAGCTGCCCACCTCGCCGCGCAGTCCGGCGAGCAAGCGATAGGTATCGCCAGACACATCGACGATACGTGGTACTTGAGTAAAGCGGTAATTATCTAGTTCGAGTTGCAGCCCATCGCAAGATACGCCGGTGCCGATAACGCTATCAGGCAGACGGTTGGGCGACGTGCAAGAACCGAGTGGATTGTAATAGGCGTCGCCCGCCATACGGAACTTCGCGACGGCGCTCGAACGAGATGAAGGATGGCGCGTAGTGTTGGTATCTGAGTTATACCAGCTGAACTCGCCAAAGCCTTCCATGCCATTGTCGAAATCATGGTTTAAATACGTATAGAGATTACTGCGTTCGAGTTCGGAGTAAAGGTCACGATTGTCGTTTAGGTTATAGCGATAGGTGCCCTGCCCATCGACAGCGCCACAGACCTCATCGTTGATGGTGTATTCACAGCGGCTGTCGCCGAGGGGGTAGGTTTCGAATTCGCCAGCGCTGTCGGTAATAACGTTACGCAGACCATTGCGCGATACACTTGGGCGAACATCGTACTGCCCATAACCCGAATTAGCGCTATCGTTGCGAAACACGGTCGTGTTGAATTCATTGTCGCCCACGCGGTCACGGAAATCACTGTTGGCCCAGCGCGGGTCATCTTGTGAATTAACACGATCGCGCTGAAAGAAATTGAAACTCGCGCCGACGTTCGTGCGCTCCTGATTAAAATTAGTACCCCACTCCACCGTGAGACGTTCATCGTCGCGGCCGATGCTTTCGTAGCTGTCCGCACGGAGGCTGACATTAAGCCCATCGAAGTCGTTCTTCATGACATAGTTAACAACGCCGGCGACTGCATCTGCACCGTAGATCGCCGAAGCGCCTTCGCGAAGCACTTCGGTTCGGCGCAGGCCCGTCACGGGAATAGACTGGACGTTAACTGTATTAACCGGCACGAAGCTGCCGCCTACCGATTCGGTTTGATAGGCCGCAGAGTTCACAACACGGCGTCCATTTAACAACACGAGCGTGTTTCCTGTGCCCAAGTTACGCAGGTTAAACGCACCGATATCGCCGCGGGCAGAATTAACGCCGCCCGAGATATTTTCTGATTCGCTGAAAAAATTCTGACCCTGCTCAGCCATAAACTCGAGAAGCTCGTCTCCCGAATTAACGCCCAATGCTTCGATATCGAGCTCGTTCATAATCGATACGGGAAGCGCATCGCTTATTTGCGCGCCACGGATTTGAGAGCCAACAACGACGATTTCGTCAATCTCTTGTTGCGCGAAAAGCGGCGCGCTGGCCGCACTTAAAAGCATCGCACTAGCGACACTGGCCGCCAATGGCCTTTTGCTAAAAGTAATCATAGTTATTCCTTTGTAGATTCGAGTGGATAGCGCGTCATCGATTTCTTCACCGAGTTGCCGATTTGGGTATTTCACTTGGCGTGGGTTAAAGATTCGTTGCTGGCTTCCTTTATTGATTTGTTCACTAGATTAAAAATACTTCTATATCGAACTGATATTGACTACTATTTTTTGAGTTATAAAAATTTAATTCAGGGTTTCAGATAGTTAGAGCGCGCATTATCCGAATTTTTGCAATCAAATCAAATCATTTTTGTCACCTCTTGCAGCCCATATGAGCGATGGACTAGCCGCGTCGGGAACGCGATAATACGGGCCGTCGAAACACCAACACTGCTGCAAGCCACTGCTGTAGCTTAGATTTAGCCTACGAGACAGACCCCTTCATGGCCGCAGACAAGTTCCGCTTTACCACTGTTACCGCCGTCGTCGTCGCCAATATGGTTGGCACTGGCGTGTTCACCAGCCTCGGGTTTCAGCTTCTCGACATTCAATCTGGCTTTGCGCTGTTAATGCTTTGGGCGGTGGGTGGCTTAATTGCCGTGTGTGGCGCCATGACCTACGCCGAACTCGGTGCAGCCCTGCCAAGATCTGGGGGTGAGTACAACTTTTTGAGCCGCATTTACCATCCGGCCGCGGGTTTCGTGTCGGGCTGGATATCGTCGACCATAGGCTTCGCTGGGCCGACCGCGTTGGCTGCAATGACTTTTGCCGCTTACATGCTCTCTATTTTTCCCGAATTTGGCGGCCCTTGGACCGAGCGCTTTATCGCCGCAAGCTTGGTTATCGCCTTGAGCATCGTGCACGCGACTAATCGCAGGAACAGCGGCGGCCTTCAGCTCGCGTTTACGATCCTCAAGGTCATCATCATCATAGCGTTTGTGATTGCTGCGATTGTGCTGGTCGATACGCCCCAGCCTGTTGAGTTCTTCCCAAAGAACGGCGATTTTGGGGTCCTCACCTCGGGTGAATTTGCCGTATCGCTTATCTATGTGAGCTATGCGTTTGCAGGCTGGAACGCGGCAACCTATTTGAGCAGCGAAATGGAAAATCCGCAGCGGACTTTGCCGGGCATCCTTCTAACGGGCACCGTCATCGTCACGCTTATGTATGTCGCGCTCAATTTCGCATTTCTTTACGCCGCGCCAATGGACAGCATGGCGGGAGAAGTTGAGGTGGGGTATATCGCAGCAGAGGCAGCCTTTGGCACTGTAGGCGGGCGCTTCACCGGCATCGTGCTTGCGATGCTCTTGATTTCGACTGTCAGTGCGATGGTTATGGCGGGGCCGCGTGTTATTCAAATGATTGGGGAAGACTTCCCGCTGTTAAGCGTTCTGGGCAAGACCAACGCTCACGGTGTCCCGGCGATCGCTATCTATGCCCAAGGAGTAATCACGTTAGTCTTTATTTTTTCATCGACATTCGAGTCTGTGCTGGTGTTTTCTGGCTTTACACTCGCGATTAATAATTTCGCCACGGTATCGAGTATTTTCGTGCTGCGCTGGCGCCAGCCCGACCTTCCACGTCCCTATAAAACATTCCTCTATCCGCTGCCTCCCCTAATATTCCTGGGCCTAACCGGTTGGACGCTCGGTTTCGTCATGCTCAACCGTCCAGTCGAAGCCCTTTTTGGCTTAGGTATTATTGCCTCCGGACTGTTCTTCTATTGGGTCTCGCTCCGTGGCAGTCAGATCGAACGCTAGTCTTTGGCCCTAACGCTCTAGTTTTTCGCTTTTCCCGCATTCTGACCTCCAATTCGGGCCTTTTGCGGGCATTTGTTGCCAGTTTGTAACACAGGCGAGGCAGCACACCCGATAGCCTGTACAATCGCGTCCTTATTTTAACGATGCCCTCCCACCGTTTCACCCAGTGGGCAGCGGCAGCTATTCGTGCTTTACCGATTAATGAGACGCTTTATGCCTAGCCTGTTTATGACTACCCTTGTCATGCCTATCCTTTTCACGCCTACCCTGTTCAAGTCACAGACTCTGTCTCGCCAGAGCGACGCTTCTCGCGCTTCAGGCACAAAGCGCTCGATTCTCGCCGCGCGATACGCAGTTGCGCTAATCATTGGCGCAAACCTTCTCGTTAGCACTGCGTCGGCACAAGACGCCGGTGATGAGTCCTCTACCGTTATCTATGCGGCTGACTATTTTGATCAGTGGCAGCCTATTACCGCACAAGACATGCTTGACCGTATCCCCGGGCAAGGCGCCGCTGGCGGGCCTAGCAGTGGGCCATCGAGCATCCCCGGCAATCCCGAAACGGGCGGACGCGGATTAGGTGGCGGTGGCGGAAATCAAGTGCTTATCAACGGCAAGCGCATCGCCGGAAAAAATAATTCAACGAGCGAGCAGTTAGACCGTATCCCCGCCACTCAGGTTCGCGAGTTCCAGATCATCCGCGGCACCTCCGGCGACCTCGATGTGCGCGGCAGCGGCCAGATAGTAAACGTCATTCTGACCGAGGCTATTGCGTCCAACAGCATCTCTTACGAGGCCAGCATCGATCGCTACCAAGACCAGAACTTTCGCCCGGGCGGGACTTTTTCGTTAAGTGGCCAGCGCGGAGGCCTCGATTACCTTTTTGCCGCACGCAGCCAGCCGCGTTACAACGTCTCGATCGGCGATGAATACAGCATACTCGGTGACTTTTCGATGAACGACTTAGTTCTCGAAACCCGCACACGCGACCAGATGGAGAACGAGGTCAGCATGAATCTCGGTTACGAGATATCAGACAGCAGCAGCCTGCGAATAAATGCGCTCTATGCCGACAGAGACGACCCTACAGATGTCGAACGCTATACGACCAACCTTCGCGTCACCCCCAATTCGCTCCTCAGCGAACGCGAAGAAATTCCGAGTCAACGCGATAACTGGGAGATCGGTGGCGATTACGAACTTAACCTTGGCAATGGCCAGCGCTTCAAACTTCTTGCTATCGCCAACCAAGACAATCGCGACTCTGCGCGCGAACGGTTCTTGCTACTCGACGAGGGTACCGAAGAAAAAAACCTCTATCTTGGTATCAATAACGTCACCGAAGAACAGATTGTTCGCGGATCGTTCACCACAAGCCTCTTCGACACACAGAGCATTGAGTTTGGCATAGAGCGCGCACAAACCTCACTCGACTCTGCGCTAACACTTGGCGGTATCGTCGAAAATGGAACGCCCTCTGCCGCTGTCGGCGGCCTTGTTCCGCAAGCCGTGAGTAATGCGAATTCGTCGGTCGAAGAAATACGTTATGAGCCCTTCGCTATTCATAACTGGACGCTCACGCCTACCCTTTCTCTCGAGACAACGCTGTTGTATGAGTCCTCTGAGATCACGCAATCGGGCGATAGCAGCAATCAGCGCGATTTTAGTTTCGTTAAACCTAAAGTCGATCTGCGCTTTAATCCGAGCACTAATCTTCAGCTGCGCGGCAGCATTGAAAAAATAGTCAATCAGCTTAGCTTCGCAGATTTCGTTGCGGTGAACGACGAAACCGATAACGACACTAATACGCTAGAGGGAAACACAGACCTTCGCCAGCAATGGCAGTGGCGTTATGTTTTTAACGGAGAATACCGTCTGCCCAATGACCTCGGAGTACTTAACGCCGAAGTCTTTTATGCGCAGCACGAAGACGTAATCGACAGGCTAGACTCGAGCAGATCGGAAGACAGCCTGCAATCGGTGAACGGCAATATCGGTGATGGTGTTGAAATAGGGGTCAACTTAAGCGCGAGCGTCAGAGCGACGCCGCTTGGCATGCCCAATTTATTGGTGACGACATCGCTTAACGTGCAAGATTCCGAGGTCACAGATCCGCATCTCGGTGTGAAGCGCCGCTTTCAAAACTATCAACGCGGACGTTTTACCTTATTCTTCCGTCACGACATTCCCGACTTGAGAATGAACTGGGGAATGCAGTATTTCGACCGAATAGACGGCGGCATGTTCCGCTACGATGTCGACGACATCGAATTCAACGTAGGCGAGCCCCGCGTTAACCTTTTTGCCGAATACCGTAACCAGCGCGGCACCACTTATCGTTTCGATGCCGGCGCGTTAACCAATGGGTCGCAGTGCCGTCGCCGCACTCGTTTCATCGGCCGCACGACAGCGGATATTCTCGAGGAAATCGAATACCGTTGCACGACGACTGGCATCGAGCTAAGCCTGCGGGTTAACGGTACTTTCTAACTTCCTAATTTCTCGATAGCTAGTCTCTCGATAGAAAAGCGCTAGAGATTACATCTCTAGCGTTTCTTCTCTTACCAATTTCGTTGCAATTTGCTCATCGGTAAAGGGCATGTCTATCCACTCGCTCTGCGAATAGATTTTCGTTTGGTCTGCATAGAAAGGCGAATCCGGTTCTGGCGATTGAGAATACGTCAGTATTGCTCGCGCATTAGGACTTCCATCTTCATTCCACGTGACCGATTGAATGTAGCTATTGCCAGTAACGATTGGCGTGTAGCCGCCGTTGCCACCATCGAAACGCGCACTGATCACACTGAACATTCCCGCGCGGCCGTCACCTCCAGGGATTCCGATTTTTTCGCCGTTGCGGATCTCGAACTGCACATCTCCCCATTTAGCATCGAGCGCTATGCCGGCGCCGGTTATCCGATCTACCGTGACATGCAGCGCCGCAAGGATTGCTTCGCGCGTTGCCGCATCGTTAATAGTCAGTCCGCGAGGCGTGTGAACTGGATCAGCGTTATCGAAAGGCACGGCGTAGTACGCCGACAACTGTTTTGTCTCTGAGAAGAACTCATTAAATACATGAGCGCCGCGGCTTTCGATAGTTTGCTGGCGATCCCAGTATGCGAGTACCGCACACGCCTCGGCGAGGCTAGTATCGTCCGCACAGACTTCGAGCACTTCATCGAGGAACAATTCGGCGCCGTAGTGGCGATGACTAAACAATAAATTTTCGACAGTCGCCTGATCGAATTTTTCTCCCGCGGCTACTACCTCTTCGACAAACTTGAGACCTGAGCGCGTGCGCAGCGTACGCTGCGCATTCTCATCGCCGATAATCGGCGAATAGCCTTCGAGGCGCATCGCAGGGTTACTTAGCCAGTAGGAATCGTTGCTATTGCCTGCATAGGTCGTCGTAATCAGGCTTGGCTGCTGCGATGGCGGCATAAGGCCAGGCGCCGCAGCGCTGGCGTCGATTTGCCAGTCGCAGCTTGGGTCAGAGCCGTTAAGCGTTGTTATGCGTGCGCCTGCCGATTGATCAACAGCGCAGCGCGAAATTAACTCGACTGACACATTCGGTATCGCCGACATATCGGCATATAGCGCACCACCTGCTTTGTCGGCTGCGATTGTGTTAACAAATGCCGCGCCCTGATGATCCGCAAGCGCCTGCCTCAGCTGCGTGACGTCTGTCGCGCGCTGCATCGCCGCATACTGATCACCGGTGCGATAATTTTCATAATTCACGTCGCGCATGACGTAAACATGCTGGTCATCCCACGGCGTGTTGGGTCCTGCAACAACAGGGCCAAGGTGTGTTAAGTAAACCGTTCGGTTTTCTATTCCGGCATCAGTTTCCACCGCCACCTCAATCGCTTCGATCACACGCTCTTCGTCGCCAACTAAATAGGCCATAGCATTGCCAGGCACAAGATCAAGTCTGAAGAAGGTAAAACGCAGCGCTGTAGATACCGTGTGCGACCACGCTATCGTGTCGTTAAAGCCAATCGCGAGCCGCGGTGTAGCAATGAGGCCTACACCCATAAAATCGATTTCACCCGGCAGCGTTAGATGCGCCATATGAAAACGCGATGGTCCCTGCCAAGGGTAATGTGGATTGCCGAGTAGAATGCCACGCCCGGTATCGGTTAAATCGCTACCGAACGCATACGCGTTACTGCCAATTTTTTCGACATCGAGCGTGAGATCAATCGGCTTAAGCGCAGCGATCGCTTGGTTCGGCGCCGCTGTGGCTATTTGGTCTGTCACGCGGCCTAGGCCGTAACGAATACCAACACCGATCGCGAGCCTTGCGAGATCGCGTTCGTCAATAGGTTTGACCCATTCGGCGCCTGCGCAAGAGGCAGGGAGCTGATCGGCATGGGTGTCGATGTAGCGGTTATAGCCACGCGCATAGCCGCTGTCCATAGCATTGCTGTCGTCGGAACTGGCGCCCAAATATTGATCGATTTTAGCGTCGTTAAGTAGCGCTCGATGAAAAGCATCGCTATTCACATTGCCATTCTCTGCACCAAAATACTTCGACAATTCGCCGTTAACGGTAATCAATTCTTTGGCTAAAACGCAGACCCCGTTTTGTGCAACAGAGTGCGCAAAACCGAAGCCAAGCCCTTCCCATGTCTGCGCGGTAATATGAGGAATGCCATGCTCGGTCCACCGAACATCGACAGTCTCTTTCATCGCATTCGACAAAGCGCTCGCCTCATCATTCGAGACACTCTCGTCGGGAGCGCATGCTACTAGCGCGCTCAGGCTCAATGCGGCTGCAAGCTTTAAAGGCGCTAAACCGATACGCGTCCCGTCGACGCGCTTTCCTTCCGTTTTATCTAGCCTTGTCATTGTTCTCTCCCTTGAGGTTATGAATAGGATCTTTACATCACCCAACTCTAATACTCTCCGAGCATCGTTGCCTAACTGGCCAACACACGCTCTCGCGCCGCGGCGTACTCACGCTTCAAGCGTTCGACGAGCTCGCCTGCCGTATCAATCGACTTGATCGCATTGATGCCCTGCCCGCAGCCCCAAATATCGCGCCATGCTTTTGCTTTTGTGCTGCCGCCCGAACCGAAATTCATCTTCGAAGGATCGCTCTCAGGCAGGTTGTCGGGGTCGAGACCGGCCGCTTCGATTGAGGGACGCAGATAATTGCCGTGCACACCGGTAAACAGGTTTGTGTAAACAATATCACTTGCTGCGTAATCCACTAACGATTGCTTGTAGGCTTCGTCGGCATTAGCTTCTTTGGTCGCGATAAACGCTGAACCGATATAGGCCATGTCGGCGCCCATCGCCTGCGCTGCGAGCACGGCATCGCCGGTTGCGATCGCGCCGGAAAGCAGTACAGGCCCATCGAACCACTCGCGCACTTCCTGAATAAACGGCATAGGCGAGAGAGTACCAGCGTGACCACCAGCACCGGCGGCCACACAGATGAGTCCGTCGGCACCCTTTTCGATCGCTTTTTTAGCGAAACGGTTGTTGATGACATCGTGCAATACAATGCCGCCGTACGAATGAATTGCATCGAACACCTCCGGACGCGCGCCGAGTGAGGTAATGACAATCGGCACCTTGTGCTTTACGCAAAGCGCGACGTCTTGCATCAGTCGATCGTTCGAATTGTGGACAATCTGATTGACTGCAAAAGGTGCAGCGGGCTTATCGGGGTTCGCTAAATTGTACGCATCCAGCTCCGCATTGATTTGCGTTAACCACTCGTCTAATACCTCGACGGGACGCGCGTTAAGCGAGGGAAATGAACCAACGACGCCGGCTTTGCATTGTGCGATGACGAGCTCGGGGCCCGAAATAATAAATAGAGGGGAGGCGACAACGGGAATAGAGAGTCGGCCTTTGAGGATTTCTGGGATTGCCATGCTGGGTCCTTTTGGTTCGAGTGTGGTTCGAGTGTGGTTCGAATGTTGGTTCGAGTTCTTTTTCCGGTGATTAGCCGAGCGTTCGATCCCGCAGGAGCAGTTTGCTCGGTTTGATGATAAATTTCAGCTCGCAGTGTGCCAAAACAGCTGTGGGTTGGAAAGGGGTACGCTTAGCTCCTGTTCTGGGGTCGCAAGGCTCGCCAAGTCGCAGCCTTGGGTTATACTCGGTGGCCACGTAAACGCCTCATCGGGCGACTCATTAATAGCAGGGAATGTTATGACAACCGCAGCGCAGCAAGACCCCATCGTTATCGTCGGCCAAGCACGCACGCCAATGGGCGGATTTATGGGCGACTTAGCCTCGGTAAAAGCAACCGAATTGGGCTCTACGGCAATTCGTGCGGCGGTTGCTCGCGCAGGCCTTGAGGCAAGTGACATCGACGAAGTCATCATGGGCTGCGTGCTGCCCGCCGGTCTCGGTCAGGCACCCGCGCGACAAGCCTCGCTCGGCGCCGGTATCCCAAAATCCACCGGCACAACAACTATCAATAAAGTCTGCGGCTCGGGCATGAAGGCAATAATGCTCGCCCACGACCTCCTCATTGCTGGCAGTGCCACAGTCGCTGTTGCCGGCGGCATGGAGAGTATGAGCAACGCGCCGTTTCTTTTACCTAAAGCCAGAGCTGGCCTACGTATGGGCCATGCAAGCCTGCAAGATAGCCTGTTCCTTGATGGCTTGGAAGACGCAGAGACAGGCAGCGCAATGGGCGCATTCGCTCAGGACACCGCCGACGAATACCAAATCACTCGGCAAGCAATGGACGCTTACGCGCAAGAGTCTGTTAAACGCGCCAGAGACGCGATCGCGCAAGCGCGTCTGGTCAGCGAAATTGTGCCCATTTCTATCGGCGCAACAACGGTGCGTGATGATGAGCAACCAGGCCGGGCAAGGTTAGAAAAAATCCCTCAGTTAAAGCCTGCCTTCAAGCCCACTGGCACAATCACCGCAGCAAATGCGTCATCGATCTCTGATGGCGCTTCGGCGCTGATTATCGCAGGTTCCGACGCTCTGCATAACGATCCATTAGCCCGGGTTGTTGGCCATGCGACACACAGCATACACCCCAGCCAATTCACTATTGCACCCGTTGGAGCTATCCAGAAGTTAGTTGAAAAGATTGGCTGGCAACTCGCTGACGTCGACCTTTTTGAGATCAATGAGGCTTTCGCAATGGTCACAATGCTGGCCACGCAGGAGTTAGAGCTTGATCCCAACACGGTCAACATCTATGGCGGCGCCTGCGCTCAGGGGCACCCCATAGGGTCAACCGGCAGCCGACTGATTGTCACCTTGGCCCATGCCATGAAAAATCAAAACAAAAAACGCGGCATTGCCGCCCTGTGCATTGGCGGCGGCGAAGCCACCGCAATTGCACTTGAACGCGATTAAAGGATCCTGCGTTGAAACGACTACCGGTTATCGTTGGCTTTGGCGGCATCA
>Ga0115568_10003488_pt1 | contig 10685 bp, 7 predicted proteins | sample COGITO_mtgs_1204_FD_87296 | JGI IMG/M metagenome (GOLD analysis project Ga0115568, IMG submission 87296) | Pelagic marine microbial communities from North Sea - COGITO_mtgs_120426 | ecosystem: Environmental > Aquatic > Marine > Epipelagic | place: Germany:Helgoland, sampling site Kabeltonne...
AATGATTTAGACTTAAGTTTTCTTTCCCCTCTTGGGAAAACAGCATTGAATGAAATCAAAGGGATGTTAAGTGGATCGGTAAATGTTTGGGGCCCATTAGAAAATCTAAAACATAACGGATTGTTGTCTGTAAATGATGGAGGGTTAAAAATTCCTTATTTAAATGTTGAATATGCCTTTAAGCAAACAGATATTCGTTTGTATGATCAAGTATTTGAATTCAAGGACATAAAAATGAACGATACTGCGTTGGAAACCACTGCAGTCTTGGATGGAACATTTTCACACACAAACTTTAGAGATTGGACCACGAATTTAAGAGTTGCTTCAGACAGAATGTTGCTTTTAAATACAGAACAGAATCCGGAATCATTATTTTTTGGGCAGGGCTTTCTGGAGGGTGAGGTGCTATTAGTAGGACCAACAAAAAATCTTATGATTAGTGTTGAAGGTAAAACGGATAACGGAACATCAATTAAAATACCTTGGGCGGAAGATTATGGCTTAACAGACACTTCTTACATCAGTTTTATTGATAAGAATAATAAAAACAGATTTACAGTCGCTAAAACTGCAACAGAAATTCAGGAAATAAGCGGGTTAGAGCTTAATTTTGAATTGGATGTAACGAATGAAGCAGAGATAGAAATTGTAATTGATCAAGAAACTGGAAGTTATTTAAGTGGAAAAGGTGCGGGGAACCTCTTTATGGAAATTAACACCAATGGTAAATTCAATATGTGGGGCGATTTTATTACATATGAAGGAATTTATAATTTTAAAAACCTTGGCGTTATTGATAAAAAATTCAATGTAAAGCCAGGAGGTACTATTGTTTGGGAAGGAAATCCGTTGGAAGCTCAAATGGATTTAGAGGCAGTATATGATGTTCCTGGCGGGGCAAACCCAGCATTACTTCTTGACAACCCTAATTTTAATAAAAAAATACAAACAGAGGTTTTGATTCGACTTCAAGGGAATTTATTAAAACCAGATAATCCTGTTTTTGAAATTGATTTTCCTAATACTAGCGGAACAGTTGCATCAGAAATTAACTATCGCTTGTCTGATCCACAGCGAAGTCAACTTCAGGCAATATCTCTGTTGTCACAAGGTATTTTCATCAATGAGGTAAGTGTCTCCATGCAGGGTATTACTAATAATTTATATCAAAAAGCATCGGATATTTTTAGTGACCTGATAGGTGAAGAGAATGATAAGTTGAAAGTAGGGATTGATTATTTACAGGGAGATAAAAGTGCTTTACTAGATATAGCTACAGAAGACCGTCTAGGATTTACACTATCAACAAAAATTAGTGATCGGATTTTATTGAATGGAAAGATTGGTGTTCCAGTAGGAGGTTTAGAACAAACATTAATTGTAGGAAATGTTCAGATTGACTTTATACTTAATGAAGAAGGCTCTCTCCGAGCAAAAGTGTTTAACAAAGAAAATGAATTTAGATATATAGGAGATGAATTGGGCTACACTCAGGGGGTAGGTCTTTCATATAATGTAGATTTTGATACTTTTAAAGAGTTGATAAAAAAGATTTCAACACTAAATCCGGGTTTATCTGATGAAAAGATTTCAAAAAGTGAAACTAGCTTAGAAACAGATCTGATTCAATTTGTAAATAAAAATTGATTCCCACCTTTTAGATTTACATAAAATTTTAACACCAATGATACTGCTCTTAATTTATTGATTAAATTTGCAGCGAAACTTATTAAATGAATTCAACAATTAAACGCATAGGAGTTTTAACCTCAGGGGGTGACGCTCCAGGTATGAATGCAGCTGTGCGAGCTGTTGTTAGATCTGCAACTTTTTTTTCTATTGAATGTGTCGCTATTTATCAAGGCTATCAAGGCTTGATCTCTAACAAGACTAAATTAATGAACGCTCGAAGTGTAAACAACATCATCAACAAAGGTGGGACTGTTCTCAAATCTGCACGATGTCTAGAGTTTAGAACTCCAGAGGGACGAGAAAAAGCTTTTGAGACAATCAAGAAAAACAATATTGACGGACTTATAGTAATTGGTGGAGATGGTTCTTTTACTGGTGCCATGATTTTTCAATCTGAATTTAATATTCCCGTAATTGGAATTCCAGGAACTATAGATAACGACATTTATGGTACAACACACACCATTGGATATGACACCGCACTAAACACCGTTATTGATGCGATTGATAAAATACGGGATACGGCAATTTCCCATAACCGTCTCTTTTTTGTAGAAGTAATGGGGAGAGATGCGGGACATATTGCTCTAAATACAGGTATTGGTGCTGGTGCAGAAGAAATATTGATTCCTGAAGAAGATATGGGATTGGATCGTTTATTAGATTCATTAAAGCGAAGTGAAAAGTCAGGAAAATCCTCAAGTATTGTTGTGGTAGCTGAGGGTGATAAAACAGGTAAAAATGTTTTTGAAATAGCTGAATACATTGAAAAAAACTTACCTTATTATGAGGTTAGAGTTTCTGTTTTAGGTCATATGCAACGAGGAGGTAGCCCGAGCTGTTTTGATCGTGTTTTAGCTTCGAGAATGGGAGTTCATGCTGTTGAATCGATGATCAATGGTAAATCGAATGTAATGGTAGGGATAGACGACTCAAAAATGATTTTAACTCCGCTATCAAAGGCAATAAAAGGAAAATCAAAAATAAATAAGGATTTAATCAGAGTATCAGATATACTCACAGTATAATAATTTAAACTTAAATAAATAAAAATGGCAATTAGAATTGGAATCAATGGTTTTGGAAGAATAGGTAGATTGGTTTTTCGTTCAGCAATGAAGCAGAATGATGTAACTGTAGTTGGAATAAATGATTTACTAGATATTAAGCACCTTGCTTACTTATTAAAATATGATTCTGTTCACGGTACGTATGATGGAACAATTGAGATTGATGGAAATAATCTTGTTGTAGACGGTCATCCTGTTCGTATTTCAGCAGAACGCGACCCTGCAGCAATAGGTTGGGGAACCCTCAATACTGATGTAGTGGCTGAGTGTACAGGTATTTTTACAACACTTGAATCTGCTCAAGCACACATCAACGGTGGTGCAATAAAAGTTGTTATTTCAGCTCCTTCAGCTGATGCACCGATGTTTGTAATGGGTGTAAATCATAAAGAAGCAAGTAGTTCTGATGCTATTGTTTCTAATGCATCTTGTACTACAAACTGTTTGGCTCCAATAGCTAAAGTACTAAACGATCACTTCGAAATTGAAGAAGGTTTGATGACAACTGTCCATGCTACAACTGCGACTCAGTTCACTGTAGATGGACCTTCAAGAAAAGATTTTAGAGGAGGGAGAAGTTCCTTGCTCAATATTATGCCGGCTTCAACTGGAGCTGCAAAAGCAGTAACAAAAGTGATTCCAGCACTAGTAGGAAAACTTACTGGAATGGCATTTAGAGTTCCTACAGCCAACGTTTCTGTTGTAGATTTAACGGTTAAATTAAAGAAGGGAACTTCTTATGAAGAAATTAAGCAGGTAATGAAGAGTGCTGCTGATAATGAAATGAAAAACATATTGGGTTACTGTGATGATCCTGTTGTTTCTCAAGATTTTATAGGTGATGTACGTACTTCAATTTTTGACGCTGAGGCTGGAATGGAATTAAATTCACGTTTTTTCAAAATAATATCTTGGTATGACAATGAGTGTGGTTATTCCAATAAGTTAATTGATTTAGCCAAGCATATTAATAACCTATAAGGAATTCCAATGATTTTAGTAGTTGATAGCGGTTCTACAAAAACCGACTGGATTTCTGTGGATGATTCTGGTAAAACTTTATTTGCAACGCAAACTCTAGGGTTGAATCCTCAAGTACTTTCAAGTGCAATTTTAAAGGAGAGAATCATTAATAATTTTGATTTATTTCAAAATCGAAAACAAGTAACACATTTGTATTTCTATGGTGCAGGCTGTGGTGTAGATTCACCACAGCAGCGCATCAAAAAGGTTTTTGATGAAATCTTTATCAACAGTGAAATAGTAATTAAAGAAGATACCTATGCTGCCGTATATGCAACGGTCCTGCCTAAGGAAAAAGCAATTGTTTGTATCTTAGGCACAGGCTCAAATTGCACCTATTATGATGGAGAGAGTATTGAACAAAGGGTTACTTCATTGGGCTATATTTTAATGGACGAGGCGAGTGGTAATTTTTTTGGAAAACAATTGATAAGAAGCTATTATTTCAATACTATGCCAAAACAATTGGCACTTGAGTTTGAAAAGGAACACGACCTTTCTCCAGATACAATTAAAGAAAACATCTACAGAAGAGAAAATCCAAATACCTATTTAGCAACTTTTTCTAAGTTTTTGATCAAGCACAAGGAGATCCCTCTTTTTCAAGATATCATAGCGAAAGGCTTAAAGCGTTTTATAAACCATCAAATTTTACAGTTTGACAATGCACGAGAGATTCCAATTCATTTTATAGGGTCTATTTCACATTTTCTTAAAGACGAAATTGAACGTGCTCTAAAGTTGAAAGGGTTGACCATGGGAAGAATTGTTCAGCGGCCAATTGATGAATTGGTGAAGTATCATAAAATACTTTTAGACAAAAAGGGGTAACCTTTTATTTAATTGCAATCATTGAAATTTCAATACGTACATTTTTAGGAAGCGTTTTTACTGCTACAGTTTCCCGCGCGGGGGCTGAATCGTTATCAAAATACCGACCATAAACATCATTTACTTTTCCAAAATTTTCCATATCATCAAGAAAGATGGATGTTTTAACCACATGTTCAAAGTGCATGTCTGCAGCTTCTAAAATTTCATTTAAATGACTCATTACCAATTCGGTTTCCTCTTTAATTGTCCCACTAAAAAGCTCCATTGTTCTTGCTATTATAGGAATTTGTCCTGATATATAAAGTGTGTTTCCTGATTTGACGGCCTGATTATATGGACCCAGAGGGGCGGGTGCATTTAATGTTGTGATAATTTCTTTTTTCATCCCGATAACGTTTTTGTTAAAGATAATAAAATATAAAAATCAATAGGATCGATTGGGCTCACTCTGTTTTTCATATTTAATATCACTCAGCATTCCTGATTTTATGCCAATGAAAAAGTTCCATGATGCACGATCGCTAAAAGGAACCCAGCTAAAATTCAACCTCCAACTTTTAAGGTCTCGATCAAAGCGCAATTGAGTGTAAGTAAATCCTTTACCTTTAAAATCATAACCTGATGAAAGGCCTACCTTCCACATTGGAGTTAAGTCTACATTCCCGGATGCCATGACTGAATTATTGCTGAAATCTCTTTGATTACGAGAATTATTATAAGTTAAGGAGTAAGCTAATTTTAAATTCCAAGGAATTTTACTTCGATAACTTGGATATAATGGGGGAGGTTCCCCATTACCTTCGTTCATCCTCCGGTCTGTAAAATCTTCAGCTTTTCCAAACAAATCATCATCACGTCCTCCACTGGATGTAGCTTCCCTTTGTGTTCTGTCTTCATCGTTTTCTTTATCACCGTTTTCAAATTGGGTACTTGAAAACGAATAATTTAAATTAACATTGGCACTAGTCATTCGTAAAAGACCCCCGTTAGCAGCAATATTGTAAGTGTTAATTCTTACATTTTTATCATTGAGGGCATAAGGATCAAAAGTACCCCCTACATTAATACTCATTTTATTTTTTAATAATGAAAGTGCCGTACTCATTCGCAGTGGACTCCAGCGAAGTGAATCAGCAGCAAAATTATGCGCAGTTGTGATATTAAAATTATTCAACAACACTACTTTTTTAGGTTCTGTTGCGGTAGAATCTTTATTACGGACTTTAGCTTCAAAATTATTTCCTAAACTGATACCCATATTATTTGATAGGGATCTCCCGGGAACTCCAAAAAGACTGTTTTGATAACGAGTATACTCTGCGGTATTCCCATCAGCATCTACAATATAAGTATCATAATATTGTTCAAAACTAGGACGGTTTGAATAGCTTATTGAAGGCCTTAATGTATGACGAATTGATTGAATTTTTTTATCCTCTCCAAAGTTTACTGTACCATAAAGTGTAGTCCCTAAAGACGCGCTAAGACCATATTGGCGGAAAGTTCCTATTTTGTTTATGGTATCCTTTACTGCGGTTTGAGATTCGAGATTATAATCATTAAATTTTACTGTGTTTTGTGTCCATACCTCTTCATAATTTGCACTGGTAGAAAAACTCAGGTACTTAAATAATTTAAAGTTAGTACTTAAAGGGATGGTATGCTTCATCCCAGTTTTTGCATTTTCGAACATGTCGGGTCCAAAAAGGGCTTCTTCGGTTGTGATAATTCTATTTTCGGCTCGGCCTGAGTATTGAAAGTTAATGTTTTGAAAGAACCCTTTTTTTGCACCTACTTTTGGAGCAAAAGGATAGATTCTTTCCATTGTTGCTTGAAAGGTTGGGAGTGTTAAATTAACAACTTTTGATTGTGAGTTTTGCGACATTGCAGTCGTTAATGAAACGTTTACTCGTGGATAGTCAGGAAAAGATTTAGAATAAGATATAGAGGAGCTCAGGTTGTTGTTCAAGAAGTTAGGAGAATTCAACTGATTCACCGATTGTCTATAATAATCACTACTTCCAAAGTTGACAGAGGCAGAGAAAGTAGAGTTTGGACTTGATTTAGGATCTTTAGAATGAGACCAACGAACATTAAAAACAGTTGATTTTGAATAGTCAGGAAGACCTCTAGATTCATTTATGAGGTTTTCATATCGAAAACTAAAGTTTCCTTTAAACTTATAGCGCCTATTATACTGGGAGTCACCTCTAAAGCCATAACTACCATTGGTGTAGTAATCTGCAATTGCCGTGAAGTCAAAATATTCAGACAGGGCTAAATAGTATCCGCCATTTTGAATGTAATACCCTCTTAGGTTGCTTTCTCCTATCGAAGGAATGATAAATCCAGATTCTTTTGTTTGAGAGGATGGGAAATACGCAAATGGAACACCCACCGGAGTCGGAACATTAGCAATAAACATGTTGGTCGGTCCTGTGATGATTTTACCGCCAGGGATAATTTTACCTTTCCGTACTTTAAAATAATAATCAATTCCTTCTTCATCATCTCCTCCAACAAGCTTTCCGGCTGTACTTACCCGGGCATCTTTAATAAAATAGACCGAATCATTTTCCTTTTTGGTTAGAGCTGCATAAATGTCCATTCCATTTTGTCCCGATTTGGAATTCCATATGAGTGCTTTTTGAGTGTCAAAATTAAATCGAATCGAATCGGGGTTAACTTCGTTACTACCTTGCTTAAAGAATGGATATTGAACTAATACGGAGTCTATTTCTATTCTGCCTGCATTGACTTCATTTGTTTCATAATCCAAAATAATTATCCCCGCTCTAAGCTCTATGTCTTGATAATAAAGCTCTGCCTCATTGAAAAGAATCAGCTTATTATCCTTTCGATTGATCCGAACACAATCTTTTGCTGTATACTTCACTTTTGCCAACAATAGAGGTTTTTTTGCAGGTTTGTTGATACTGTCTAAGAGTATTCCATCTTTTATTTCATTTTTAACTTCTTGCGCATGCAGTATCAGTCCTCCGAAGAAAAAGATTAGATATGCTATATGATAAAACTTTGATTGCAAAGCGATAAACCCTAAATTTGTTGTACTTGGTTTAAACATCAAAATTAATGATAATTTTAAGGATGCATCAGGATTTTTTAGCTTATTCTCATAGATTTAAGGAGAACAAATTTTGTGGTTACTTATTGCCTCTTTTTTTTACGTTTTTTTTCTTTCTCTATTCAACAGACAGTTTTTCTCAATCAATTGGAGTTAAGCCCTTTGTAGTGGTTTTAGATGCGGGACATGGAGGACATGATTCTGGAAATACAGGCAATGGTTATAAAGAGAGTAAAATAGCCTTAAATATTGTGCTTAAAATAGGCAAACAGCTAGAGCAAATTCCAGGTGTAAAGGTAATTTATACAAGAAAAAAAGATGTGTTTGTTGAACTAATTCAACGCGCTAATATAGCCAATAAAGCAGATGCAGATTTATTTATATCCGTTCATTGTGACGCGTTTACGTCTTCACGTGCTTTTGGAGCCGGAACCTTTGTGCTTGGGCTGCATGCCAATGAGAGAAATTTTAAAGTAGCTCAAAAAGAAAACGCCGTGATTTTTTTAGAAGATGATTACGAGCAAAATTATGATGGATTTAATCCTAATGATCCAGAGTCGGTGATAAGTTTGATCTTGATGCAAGAAACATACTTGGATCAAAGTATTGAAGCGGCAAGTTCAATTCAAAAAAGTTTTGTGAGTAATTTAAAGCGAAAGGATAGAACGGTAAAGCAAGCCGGTTTTGTTGTTTTAAAATACACCTATATGCCTAGTGTACTTGTTGAAACAGGTTTTTTAACCAATGCTAATGAAGGGGCATATTTAAATTCTTCAAAAGGGCAGAGCAGCATGGCTAATGCAATTTCAAAAGCAATAGTAGATTATAAAAATAAGCTAGATGCTAGCGTTCAGAATCAAATTTCTTTTTCTGATTCAAAAAATAAGGCAACGCAAACGAGTTTGTCATTTAAAATTCAAATAGCTGCAGGTAAAAAAAATATAGAAACTAAGCCATATAACTTTAAGGGTTTGAAATCCGTTTCAAAAGTACAGAGTAGTAATTTATATCGTTATTTTTATCAACAAACAGCTAGTTATGAAGAAGCACAAAATCATCTTGAAGAAGCGAAATCTAAAGGATTTTCAAATGCTTTTATTGTTGCTTTTGATGGGGATAAAAAAATAACAATTAGTGAGGCACTGCGCCTTTTAAATTGAGGTTGGTCTGAAAAATATTATTAATTTTGTTATGCATCTAAAACGTAAACTATTTTGAATCTTTCACGCGAAATAAAAACAGCTATTCTTGTTCTTGGTTGTTTGGGTACCTTTATTTTTGGCTTTAGCTATCTCAAAGGGACTTCATTATTTGATAATGACTTAGTACTCCATTCAGTATATCAAGATGTTGAAGGTTTGGTGGTAGGTGCCAAAGTTACCATTAATGGGTATTCAGTTGGGAAAGTAAAAAATATCGACTTTGATGAAAATTATCAGAAGATAAAAGTAACCTACAGCTTGAGGAAGGATCTTAGTTTTTCAAGCCAAAGTGTTGCACAGTTATATGAAGCTGGTCTAATAGGAGGAAAAGCGATTGCAATTCTGCCTGTATATGATTCGGGTGTGACCATAAAAAATGGAGACAACCTACCTTCAGCTGTTAAACCTGGTTTGACAGAATTAGTTAATCAACAAATAGCACCTCTTCAGGATAAAATAGAGGGTCTTTTGACTTCTGCAGACTCCCTCTTTGCTGGGGTTAGCAATGTTCTGAATTACAAATCCCAAGAAAATTTAAAATTAGCTTTAAATGGTTTAACAGAGAGTATCTCCAATATAAACTCACTCTCAAAGAGTATGAGCAGAATCGTTAATTCAAATGAGCTGGTTTTTAATTCCACCATGGAACATGTGGGGGCAACTTCTAAAAATTTAGCGCAACTTACAGATTCACTTTCCAAAATAGAATTTGGCACTACAATGAAAAATATGGAATTGGCTTCAAATCAATTGAAAACAATATTATCAAATTTAGAACAAGGGGAAGGTACTGTAGGAAAACTCTTGAACGATGATGGGCTATACAATGAATTACTTCATTCCTCAGAATCTCTGGAAGCCTTGCTTACCGATCTTAAAGACAACCCTAAAAAATATGTTCATTTTTCTCTTTTTGGTAGAAAAGACAAAAGTGTGGAGAAAAATTAAAAGATGAATTATATCCCCAATATTATCTTTCTTGTTCTACTTTCAGTAAGTCTTGCAATTTTTATAAGGAATATTAAACGCATCAATAGGAATATTTCTCTTGGTAAATCAATTGATAGAAAGGATCAAAGTGAATTGCGTTGGAAAAACATGATTCGTGTGGCTTTTGGTCAATCAAAAATGGTTAGTCGTCCCATTGCAGGTTTTTTACATGTAATCGTTTATGTAGGTTTTGTGGTAATAAACATAGAGTTATTAGAAATAATAATTGATGGGGTTACTGGTAGCCATCGCGTTTTTGCAAGCTTATTGGGTCCGATTTACAACATACTTATTGCAACTTTCGAAATATTGGCATTCCTTGTTTTGGTAGCTGTAATTTTTTTCTGGACAAGACGAAATATTGTAAAAATTAAGCGCTTTTGGAAAGCGGAAATGAAGGGTTGGCCAAAATTAGATGGGGATGTTATTCTTTATTTTGAAGTCGTATTAATGGTTTTATTCCTCATGATGAACGCTACAGATAGTATCTTACAAGGAATTGATCCCAAACACTATATTGAAGCAGGAAGCTTTCCTATTTCACAATTTTTAGTCCCTTTATTTGAAGGTGTTTCTACCGAGAACCTTCGTGTTATGGAACGCAGTTTATGGTGGATGCATATTACAGGAATATTTATTTTCTTAAACTATTTATACTATTCCAAACACTTGCATATCCTTCTAGCATTTCCAAATACGTACTTTGCAAATCTAAACCCCAAAGGTAAATTTCCTGTTGATTTTAATATTAAAGGGGAAGTTCAAATGATGATGGATCCTAGTGGT
>Ga0115568_10003500_pt1 | contig 10667 bp, 9 predicted proteins | sample COGITO_mtgs_1204_FD_87296 | JGI IMG/M metagenome (GOLD analysis project Ga0115568, IMG submission 87296) | Pelagic marine microbial communities from North Sea - COGITO_mtgs_120426 | ecosystem: Environmental > Aquatic > Marine > Epipelagic | place: Germany:Helgoland, sampling site Kabeltonne...
CCAGAGGTATTTATGTCTAATCGACCAATTGAGATCCAATTTCTTTGATTATAAGCATTTGGTAGATAGTCATAAACAATTGGAATTTTTTTCTCTCTTGCATTTGATGATAAGACTCCTTCAGGCTTATTTAAGATAATTACCTTTAAATCAGTCTCTTTTACTTGGATAACTTTACCTTCAAACTCAACAATATCCTGATTACTTACTGTTGCTCCAATCTTTGCAAGATTTCCATTAAGAGAAACCTTCCCTTCTTTAATTAATACCTCGCAAGCTCGTCTCGAGCCGATGCCAGCTCTAGCAAGATATTTTTGCAATCTTTCTGACATACTCGGTTTATTTAAACAACTTCAGATAAGACTTGAGTATCTGAATCTTTGTCTATTTCAGGAAGCTCTGGAAGGCTTGAAATATTCTTAAGGTTTAAATCATCTAAAAATTCCTTTGTGGTTGAGTATAAAGCAGGTCTTCCTGGAGCATCTTTAAAACCAGTAACCTTTATCCAGTTTCTTTCAAGTAATGATCTAATACTTTGAGTACTAACACTGACACCTCTAATATCTTCAATATCACCTCTAGTAACAGGTTGTTTATATGCAATGATAGAAATTGTTTCCATCAAAGCTTTTGAGATTCTTGGAGTTCTTTCATTCCATAAATGAGTAATTGGGGCACTATAAGATTGTTTAATTTGCAACCTAAAACCTGATGCTACTTCAATGATTTCTAAAGATGATGCCTCATATCTATGCTCAAGCTCATTAATGCATTTTTTAATATCAGATAGTTCTGCAATTACTCCGTCTGACTCCAATAGCCCTCTTATTTCAGAAAGTCTAAGTGGTCTTCCAGCACCAAATAATAATGCTTCAACTGTATTCACTGTTTGTATATTCAATTTTAAGCTCCTCTAAGAGATTTTAGAAAAATTTCATCTGTTTTATTTTGAATCAATTCAACATGCCCATCTTTAGCTAACTCTAAAGAAGCTAAAAAAGTAACAACCACCCCATGCCTGCCTTCGGCTTTTCTTAATGTTTTTGAAAAACTTACTACATTTCTTTTTGCTAGGATTTCCATGATTATTTGAATACGTTCTTGTGTAGACAATTCTTCAAAATCTATTTGATGACTTAATTTTAAATCAGGCCTTGATTTTATTTCGTAAAAAATAGAGGCTAGTTCTTCTTTTGTGATGAATATTTCTTTTTTTTCAATCTTTATCTCAGGCAGAGCTGCTGATGCTGTATAAAAATCTCTATCTACTCTTGGAAGTAAAGCTAGTTTTTCTGATGCAAGCTTATATCTTTGATACTCTTGCAATCTTTTAATTAATGCTGATTTTGGATCTTCCTCCTCATCATCATGTATTTCTCTTGGGAGCATCATCCGAGATTTAATTTCTGCCAACGTTGCAGCCATTACTAAATATTCTGCAGCTAACTCAAATTGCAAAGCATCCATTAAATCAATATATTTGATGTACTGATCGGTAATATTAGAAACATCTAACTCAAGAATATTAATATTTTCTTTTTTAATGAGATAAAGAAGAAGATCCATTGGACCTGAGAATGTTTCTAAGCAGAGCTCTAAGGCATTAGGCGGAATAAATAAATCCTCAGGGAGTGTTTCATAGGGCTGACCCATGACCATCGGAAACTCTAATTGTGTTTGAGTAGTATTTTGCATGATAAACACTACATAGTGTAAGTTTTAAAGCTTATTAATACAACATATAGTGTATGTATAACAACAAAATAATTTTTAAAAAGAAGAGTAAAGATTATTTTAAGTATCTTTTTTTAATAATACCTACTATTTTAATTTCATTCATTTAATATTGATGACGTGAATATTTAAAACTAATTAATAAATGAACTACTCAACAGATAATACAAGAATAATTGATAGAAAAAAGGTCCCTGCACCCTACGAGCTTGTTAATAAACTTCCAATTGACGATGCAATTTCAAAATTAGTTTATGGGACTAGACAAGAAATAAGTCAGATACTTCATAACAAAGATGATAGATTGCTTGTGGTTGTTGGGCCCTGCTCAATTCATGATCCAGATAGCGCCATTGAATATGCTAAAAAATTAATTGAGCAGAATATAAAATATAAAGAAGAGCTCCTTATCGTTATGAGGGTTTATTTTGAAAAACCCAGAACAACAGTTGGCTGGAAAGGCTTGATAAATGATCCTGATTTAAATGAGACATATAATATTGGCAAGGGTGTCGAAATGGCAAGAAAGCTTCTTATAGACTTGGCAAGATTAAACCTTCCTGCAGGCACTGAATTCCTAGATCCAATTTCTCCTCAGTATATTACAGACATAATATCTTGGGGTGCGATAGGTGCTAGAACTGCAGAAAGCCAGATTCACAGAGAGTTAGCTTCAGGTTTGTCATGCCCAATAGGTATAAAAAATGGTACTGATGGAAGCCTAAAAGCTGCGATTGATGGAATTCAGGCAGCAAATCATTCACATGTATTTTTAGGCGCTACAAAAGAAGCCGATATTGCTATGCTTAAAACTGCAGGAAATAATGACAGTCATATAATATTAAGAGGTGGTAAAGAACCAAATTTTGATGCTGAATCGGTTGCATCAACGCTCTCTGCACTCAAGGAAGCTGAGGTTAATGAATCAATCATGATTGATGCAAGTCATGGTAATAGTCAAAAACAATTTAAAAAACAAATATCTGTTGTAGATACAATATCTCAACAAATTGAGGCAGGTAATAAAAATATAACTGGTGTAATGATAGAAAGTCATCTCGTTGAAGGTAACCAAAAAATTACAGACAGCCTCAATTATGGACAAAGCATAACCGATGCATGTATTGGATGGGATGATACGATTACTTGCCTTGATAGCCTTAGTAGTGCTGTTAAAAAAAGGAGAGGTTTGTAGAGCATTGAAAGGTTCTGAAAAAATTTTTTTCTCTAAAGACGTTGCTGAAACACTTGGAGTTGAGTCGGCAATAATATTAGAGTTATATCAAACTCAAAAAATATCTCCTTCAAATGATTTAGAAGCTATAAAGAAATCTTTAGTAGAAGTTGCTCCTTTTTTAGATCAAAAGAATTTAGAAGAGAATATTAATAAATTAGTAAAATATAAATTTATAAACGCCATTAAAAAAATAGGTGGCTTTAATGTCCAAGAAGCGCCTACTAATAATTCGCAAAAAAATAAAATCACATCAGAATGGAACCCATCTAAAGAAGCAATTGAGATTCTTCAAATGAGCCAAATTGAAGAAGATTTTTATTATAAAAAACTTCAAGAATTTAAATTATATTGGATAGAGAGAGGACAAGAAAGGAATAACTGGAACACCTCATATATTGATTATATTAGGAGGGAATGGGCTAAAGAAAAAAGCTCTAATAAAGGCCTACCATACGTATTAGATACAAACTGGACACCAAGTGATGATGTGTTTGATATCCTTGAATTATCTAAAATATCAAAAGAATCGGCTTCAAGATACTTAAGAGAGTTTATACTGTACTGGAAAGAAAATGGCTCAGCCTTTACAACATGGAATTCAAAATTTATAGAACATGTTAAAAGAAGGCATCTAGGCAATCAAAATCAAAACAATGAAGAAAGTAAAAAACATACTGAACCAGGAAAGTACACAAAGGACTTTACATCAAGAAAAAGTGACTCATCCTGGGCATCAGAAATTGAACTCTAATAAAAAAGAATTTATAGATTCAATAGATAATCTATTTTTGAAGCTGGAGCTTGCGTACCACTATCAATTTTATAAAGTATTTGGAACAGATGAGCGATTAAGTGAAGGTAAAAAACTATGGGCTGTAAGTTTAAAAAGCTTTTCATTAGAAACTATTGCACAAGCTATTGAAAACGTAATCGGATCACAATCCTATCTTCCTACTCTTACAGATATTGTTAAGGCTTGCTCAGAAATAAATAGTTATGATGGCTTTCCATCAGTTGAGGAGGCCTATATTGAAGCACGAAAATCCTTTTCTCCAAGACAGCAATATCCATGGAGCCATCCTATTATTTACTTTACTGGTAAGAAGATAGGTTGGAATTTATTAGATGAGAGAGATAGTAAAGAGCTATTTCATTCCTTTAAGAAAATTTTTAATAGATACAAAAAAAATGCTGTGGATGGTGTAGAGTTTAAAATTGAGCCCATAAAAGAAAAACCTCAATCTAAGCCTTTAAATAAAAAACTATTTGAAAGTTTAAGAAAGAAACATAAGGTTTAACTAATTAAATATTTACCCTTCATTCATAGAGTAGTATCATATGATGTATGCAGTGTAAACATTATGACTAATTATTAAGATATGACTAAAAATATAAGAGTATCGCTATACATTTTCATTCCTGTTCTGCTATGGATGCTATCAGGCTTCCTAGTAAATGAGGTCGAAGATGCTGACACTTTAGAAACCAATCTTTTTAAAGTAGGCAGTAAATTAAGTAATGCTATTTCATATCAACCATCAATCAAATTAAAAGCAACCTCTCGATCAGAAGCAAGAGTTAATGTAAGGGCAAAAACATCAGGAGAAGTTGTTAAAATTGGTGCTACTCAGGGACAATTTATTAATAAAGGATCAATTTTATGCAGTCTAGGTGTAGTTGAATTAAATAGAACTGAAGTTAAGGCTCCTTTTTCAGGCTATATTGAACAAATTGTGAAGCCAGGTAATTTTTTAGAAAGAGGTCAAAACTGCGCAACAATTATTCAACTAAATCCAATTATATTTGTTGCCGAGGTTCCTGAATTTAGCATTAATAAGATTGAAACTGGTCAAGAGGTTTCTATGAAACTTGTTACAGGGGAATTATTAAAAGGAAATTTAACTTTTGTTTCTAAAAGTGCATCGCCCTCAACAAGAACTTTTAAGGTTGAATCACAAATACCAAATAAAGATGGCGAGGTAAGAGATGGCATTACTGCTGAAATGACTATTAAGACAAAAATAGTTAAAGCTCATAAAATTTCACCTTCAATATTGCTATTGAATGATGCAGGTATAGTTGGTGTGAGATCAATTAAAGATAATATTGTGAAATTTAATGAAGTGATAATACTTGAAGACTCAGAGTCAGGATTATGGATTACCGGATTACCAGAAACCCTTGAATTAATTGTTCAAGGTCAAGGCTTTGTAGAAGATGGTCAAAAGGTAATATCTGACAGGTTATGACTAAAATTGTAGATTTTGCTTTATCTAAAGCAAAAACAACTCTGATGATCGCATTTATGATCATCATTGCAGGCTCTTATGCGAGACAAGAAATATCTATTGCAGCCTCTCCTAATGTTCAGCTTCCATTTATAAGTGTATCTGTATATTTAGATGGTGCTTCTCCAAATGATACTTCAAGGCTTATAGCAAAACCTTTAGAAAATAGACTTATGACAATCACTGGTGTTAAAAACATCAGCTCTAGAAGTGTTCTAAGTTTTGCTAGAATTTTTTTAGAATTTGAAGTTGGATATGATATGGATAAGGCTTTGGTTGATATCAAGCAAGCCGTTGAAGAAACCAAGTATGAGCTTCCTAGGGAAGCTGAAGATCCACAAATATCAGAATATTCTGAGGCAAGCTTTCCTGTAATGAATATTAGTATTGTTGGAAAAAGTTCTATTAGGCAAAAGGTTTTTTATGCAAAAGATTTAAAAGATAAAATAGAGGGAATTGAAGAAATTCTTGAAGCTAATCTTTCAGGAGCACCTGAGGAAGTTCTTGAAGGTGTTATTAATAAATCTCGTATGGAGTCATACGGAGTAACGCTTAGCGATATTTACTACTCTGTTGCTAATAACAATCTTATTATTCCTGGTGGCACTCAAGATACAGGCAAAGGCAGTTTTAATATAGAGGTGCCAAGTGTTATAGAGTCTGCTCAAGACGTCTATTCTATTCCAATCAAGGTTACAGAAGATGCAATAGTTACTTTAGGTGATATAGCAGACATTAAGAGGACATTTAAAGATTTTACTTCCTATGCAAGAGTAAATGGCTTAGATGCTGTAACCCTCGAAGTACGTTTAAGAGAGGGAGCAAATGCAATTGATGCATCTAATGACATTCGTAATATTTTAGAAGAGTATAAAAAGACTCTGCCTGAGAACTTAAAGATTTTAATATCAGATGATGATACTGTTTATGCTATTGAAATGGTGAAAGAACTGAATGGCAATATCATTACTGCTGTTGTTCTTATCATGGTGCTTGTTATTGCAAGCATGGGCTTCAGGGTATCTATGTTAGTTGGTCTTTCAATACCATTCTGTTTTTTATTTACTTATTTAACATTTTATTCTTTTGGTATGGAAATTAATTTTCTAGTCATGATGGGTTTATTGCTAGGGATGGGAATGTTAATTGATGGAGCAATTGTTATAACTGAATATGCTGATAAAAAAATTAGTGAGGGTCTTTCAAGATCTGAAGGCTACAAAATGTCATCAAAAAGAATGTTTTATCCAATTCTTGCCTCAACAGGTACAACTATGGCAGCATTTATTCCTGTTATGCTTTGGCCTGGTTTCACTGGACAGTTCATGCGATATCTTCCTATTACCGTTTTTACTGTCTTGATAGGTTCATTATTATATTCGTTAGTTTTAATACCAGTTTTGGGTACCTATCTAGGACAAACAGAATCTACTCTTAATAAAAAAGAAAAGAGAGAGTCAATATTTAAAAAATTGACAGAACTTTATGGAAAACGTATTTCAAAATTTGTTAAAAATCCAGTTGAGACATGTTTAGCAGTATTTTCTCTTCTACTACTAATTATTATGAGCTATTCATATTTTGGTAAAGGTACTATCTATTTTGCTCTTGTTGATCCTGTTCAGGCTGAGGTAACAATTAAAGCTAGAGGAAATTATTCTGCTCTTGAGACTAAAGAAATTGTTGAGAAAGTTGAAGAGAGATTTCTAGCTGTAGAAGGCTTAAGTAGTGTCTACTTAAGGGCTGGTACCGAGTGGTGGAACTCTGGTGCAGACAAGATAGGTGGAGGTTTTATCGAAGTAGCTCCAGCTGCTAACAGAACAAGATCAGGCCTTGAAATAATGGAATCATTGAATGAATCAGTAAACAATCTTCCTGGAATATTTGTTGAGATTAAGGCTGATATTGGAGGGCCTTCTTTTGACACTCCAATAGAATTGGACATATTGGGCAACTCAGAATTTGCAGTAAATCGTGCGGTTGATGAGGTTGAAAGCTATCTCAGGAATGAAGTAACTGGATTGATTAATATAACATCGACTAAGCCCTACCCCTCAGTAGAATGGAGTGTAGAAGTGGACAAACAAAAGGCAGCACAACTTGGAGTGAGTGTTGTAGATGTGGGAGCTCTAGTTCAAATGCTAACAAATGGTTATAAAGTAGGAGAATACAGACCTGATGATTCAAGAGATGAAGTAGAAATTAGAGCAAGGTTTCCTGAATCCGATAGAACCATCACAGGTATACAAAATCTTAATGTAACGACTCTTAAAGGATTAGTTCCAGTAAGCTCTTTTATATCTGTAATCCCTAAAGAAAATAGACAGACTATTAATAGAAGAAATGGTAAATTTTCACATGAAATTGGGGCTGCTACACTTGATGAATCTGAAGTTTCTGCAAAGGTTCAAGAAATTGATCAGTGGCTTCAAAAAAAGGATCTAGGACAAGGTGTTACATATAAATTTTCTGGCATGGCAGAAGAAACAGAAGAAGTTAATAACTTTATGATTGCAGCTGGAATAATGGCGGTTTTTATTATGCTGGTAATGCTGCTTACACAATTTAATAGTTTCTATCAATCATTCATAATACTAACATCTGTAACTATTTCATTTGTTGGGGTTCTTTTAGGTCTTTTAATTACAGGTAAGCCTTTTAGTACTACCATGACTGGGCTTTCAATAGTGACTTTAGCTGGAATTGTGGTTAATAATAATATTGTATTAATTGATACTTTCAATAAATTAAGATCAGAATCTCCGCATATAGAACAGTCTGAACATATCATTAATGCATGCAAACAGAGACTTAGACCTATTTTATTAACCTCTTTAACTACTATATTTGGCCTCTTACCTTTGGCAATGGGATTAAGTGTAGATATTATTGCTAGAGATATAATTGTAGGGAGTAGAATTGTTGACTGGTGGTCAAATTTGGCAGTTTCAATTGTATTTGGTCTTGGTTTTAGTACCTTTATAACTCTAATACTAACTCCAGCGGTATTAGCACTTCAATATGCTTTAAAAAATGATTTTAAAAAAATTTTTAAAGCAGTCAATTAATAAATTACAATAAAGCATGTCTAATTCAAATAAAAAAATTGATTTTGAGTCTTCTTTAAAGGAGCTTGAATCTATTGTCACAAAACTAGAGGATGAAAATATTAATTTAGAAGATTCAGTTAAGTCATTTGAAGCAGGAATAAACCTTGTAAAGCGATGTCAAAAACAACTTGAAGAGGCTGAGCTAAAGGTTAAAGAGCTTCTGGATGATGGTACTGCCGCAGAGCTAGATAATTCATAGTTTATAAATGGTCTCTCAATACCTATCGGAAGTAAAAGAGCTTGTAAAAATTAAGGTTACCGATAGTATTGGAAATTCAAATCTAATAGAAGAATCTATGCTTTATTCAGCGATTGCTGAAAGTAAAATGGTTCGAGCTGGTTTAATATTTGCTTCTGCTAAAACGAATCCTTATCTTGAAATGGAAAGCGTAGTTACATTAGCTTCATCAATTGAGTTAATGCATACTTATTCATTAGTTCATGATGATCTTCCATGTATGGATGATGATGGTATTAGAAGAAATCAGCCATCAAACCATATTAAGTATGGAGAAGCTAATGCTGTACTTACAGGAGATGCTCTTCAGGCACTTGCATATGAGATTATATGCAATGATATTGATTTATCTAATAAAAATAAAGTTAGTGCAATTAAATTGCTAACTGAGGCTTGTGGAAAAAATGGAATGGTCCTTGGTCAACACTTGGATATTCAAAATGAAAATAATATAAATGAAGTTAATCAAGAAATTCTAGATCATACGCATCAACTAAAAACAGGCAAATTAATAGAATGTTCTGTTCTATTTGGTCAGCTAAATAATGAGTTAAGCGATGATCAGTTAAAGAATTTTAAAAATTTTAGCAGTAAGCTTGGGTTAGCATTTCAAATTATTGATGATGTTCTTGATGTTACAGAGTCATCAGAAGTTTTAGGAAAAACTAATAACTCAGATATTAAAAATAACAAACAAACATATGTAGATCTCATTGGCATTAAGCCTGCGCAAGATAGAGCTAGAAATTTGATAGAATCAGCAATACAAGATCTCAATATGAACAATCTTGATGGAACAAATAGTCTGATTGATATTGCTTACTACCTTATAGAAAGGAGGAATTAATGAAAGTATTTAAAGAAATACCTGATGTTATACCCTCTACTCCAATTCTTGATACTGTAGATGTTCCTGCAGATATACGCTCTTTTTCTATTTTAGAACTTGAGAGTCTTGCAAATGAATTAAGAGAATTTTTATTATATTCTGTTGGCCAGAGTGGTGGTCATTTAGGCGGAGGACTTGGGGTCGTTGAATTAACTGTAGCTCTTCATTATTTGTATAATACTCCAGATGATAATTTAATATGGGATGTAGGGCATCAGGCATATCCTCATAAAATTATTACTGGCAGAAAAGATGAAATAAAAAGTATTCGTAAAAAAGATGGATTAGCGCCATTCCCATCAATCAATGAAAGTGAATATGATGCTTTTGGAGTTGGTCACTCGAGCACATCGATAAGTGCGTTGTTAGGTATGGCAATTGCCTCTCAAAATGAAAACTTAGATAGAAAACATGTAGCTGTAATTGGTGATGGAGCTATGACTGCTGGCATGGCATTTGAGGCGCTGAGTCATGCGGGGCACTTAAAACCAAATATGCTAGTAATTTTAAATGACAATGATATGTCTATTTCTGAAAATATTGGTGGTTTGTCAAACTACTTCTCTAGAATATGGGCATCAAAAACTTATAAGGGAATCAAGAAAGGTGGAGCAAGCGTCTTGAAACCCTTACCACAGGCCTATCATCTTGCTAGAAAAGTAGAAACACAAATGAAAGCTATGGTTGCTCCAGGAAATATCTTTGAAGAACTTGGGCTGAATTATATTGGTCCAATAGATGGTCATAATATTCAGGAAATGATAGATGTTATTGGTAATCTTAAAGATTTTGATGGTCCTCAGTTTCTTCATGTTATTACAAAAAAAGGTGCTGGATTAGATCCAGCAGAGGCAGACAGAATAGAGTTTCATGCTATTGGTAAGATTAGTGGAGTTAAATCTGCAAATAGCGCAAAGAAAAAAAAATATCAGGACATCTTTGGTGACTGGATTGTTGATATGGCAAATGAAAACAATGATCTAGTTGCAATTACACCAGCAATGAGAGAAGGATCTAGTTTAGTAGAATTTAGTAGAAAATATCCTGAAAAATATTTTGATGTTGCTATTGCTGAACAACATGCAGTTACATTTGCTGCAGGGTTGTCTAGAGAAAATAAAAAACCAGTGGTAGCAATTTACTCAACTTTTCTTCAAAGAGCTTATGATCA
>Ga0115568_10003502_pt1 | contig 10665 bp, 9 predicted proteins | sample COGITO_mtgs_1204_FD_87296 | JGI IMG/M metagenome (GOLD analysis project Ga0115568, IMG submission 87296) | Pelagic marine microbial communities from North Sea - COGITO_mtgs_120426 | ecosystem: Environmental > Aquatic > Marine > Epipelagic | place: Germany:Helgoland, sampling site Kabeltonne...
CACCACATCAATGCCTTCGAGATTCACATTCAATTCATAATGAAGTCGTATGATTTTTTCAAGATCACCAAGTTGGTCTTGATGTATGAATTGGGTTTCTTCGATGATTTCGATTTGTATGAGCCCCATTCTATTCAAAGCATCTACAAATGAAATTTCAATGTTGTACTGCGAACAAAGCGTTTGTGTCGGTATGAAATGCTCGTCAATCATGCGCTTTAATTTTTTGAAGTTCCTTGAATAACTCTACTTCCTTTTCGCTCAAATCAGTAGGAATTTTAATGAGATACGTAATGATTAAATCTCCATATTTTCCTTCGTCTCTATATTTTGGAAAGCCCTTTCCTTTCAATTTCACTTTCGATTCATTCTTCGTTTCAGGCTTTATATTGAGCTTGACTTTGCCATCAAAGGTTTCAACCGTGATCTCACCGCCTAAAATGGAGGTGTAGAGATCTAAATCAACATTTGCATATAAATTACTGCCTTCACGTTTAAAATTTGTGTGATTGTTGATCACAAACGTGATGAATAAATCACCGCTGGGTCCGCCATTTATTCCCGGTCCGCCCTTTCCATTGATTTTAATTATCTCGCCATTTTCAAATCCTGCTGGAATGGTGAGTCTGATTTTTTTGCCGTTGACGGTCAAGACCTTTTGATGAGAAGTGTAAACTTCTTTTAGATCCAGGTGCAATTCCGCATTGAAGTCTTGTCCTTTGAATTTTGGTGTTTGACCTTGTCTGTTGGCGCTTCTCCTTCCTCCGAACATTGATTCGAAGAAATCGGAGTAATCTTCACCCCAAAAATCTTGCTGGCTTGATTGGCGCTGAGATTGACGCTGCTGTTGGGCTTTTTCTTGTTGTTCGCCTTGTTTCCAGTCCTGACCGTATTTGTCGTATTTCTTGCGTTTTTCAGTGTCGCTTAAAACTTCATTGGCCTCATTAATTTCTTTGAATTTCAGTTCCGCATCCTTGTTCTCAGGGTTTAAATCTGGATGATATTTCCGCGCTAGTTTGCGATAGGCAGCTTTGATTTCCTTTTCATTGGCCGTTTTAGAAATGCCTAAGATTTTATAGTAATCTATGAATGCCATCTATTCATTTTTTTGCTCATTCTCATTGTTTGAGATCGCACTTGAAAAGTACGCATTTGATCTTCTATTCCCTAGTAATCCAGTAATAATCTCAGGTCTTCTTCATTCGATTCTCCCAGTGGGTTTGATTACCGGAATATTTTAATATTGGCCATTTTAAATAGTAATCAACTGTTGATCAATTCCCGATTGTTTAATAGAATAACTTTAAGCGAAGTGTATTATTCTTGTAATCAATTCCTTCATTTATCTGTAACATCAATGCCCTATGATTAATCACGCGATCTCTTCTATACTTATTCTTTTGACCCTTGGTCTTCAAAGTCAGAATGCATCCATCACGGATTCTACATTGACCGGGTTTAAATTTAGAAGCATCGGCCCAGCATTTATGTCGGGACGAATTGCAGACATAGCGATACATCCAGAAAACGAAAATGTCTGGTTTATCGCAGTTGGCTCGGGAGGAGTGTGGCGCACAAAGAATAGCGGCATTACGTGGGATCCAGTTTTTGATAAGCAAAAGGTTTATAGCACGGGTTGTGTAACCATCGATCCAATCATTCCGACTACGGTTTGGGTTGGTACAGGTGAGAATGTTGGTGGACGTCACATCAGTTTTGGTGATGGTATTTACAAGAGTCTCGATGGTGGAAATACATGGAAAAATATGGGCCTCAAAAAGTCGGAGCACATTTCTAAAATCATTGTGCATCCCGAGAATTCTGATGTCGTGTTTGCAGCCGTTCAAGGACCTTTATGGACCAGCGGTGGCGAACGTGGTTTTTATATGACTTCCGATGGTGGAAAAACCTGGACAAGAACTTTGGGAAATGATAAATGGACTGGAGTAACGGATATCGAGCTTGATCCTAAAAATCCAGATGTGATATATGCAGCTACTTGGGATCGTCACCGAACCGTAGCAGCATATATGGGCGGAGGACCAGGAACAGGAATCCACAAAAGCACAGATGGTGGAAAAACATGGACACAGCTAAAAACGGGATTGCCAAAAGGGAATCTGGGCAAAATGGGTATTGCTGTCAGCCCTCAAAAACCGAACGTAATCTATGCAGCTATTGAACTCGACCGCAGAAAAGGCGAGGTGTATAAAAGCGAAGATTACGGAGCAAGTTGGAAGAAAATGTCGGCAACTGTTTCTGGCGCCACAGGTCCACATTACTACCAAGAATTGTATGCATCTCCACACCAATTCGATCGAATCTACTTAATGGATATACGCGCTCAAGTAAGTGAAAACGGTGGAAAGACATTTACTCAGATGCCAGAAGAATACAAGCACAGCGATAATCATGCGATGGCGTTTAGAGCGGATGATCCAAATTATTTATTGGTAGGTTGTGATGGCGGACTTTACGAATCATTTGACCTCGGAGAAAATTGGCGATATATGGCCAATCTTCCGCTGACGCAGTTCTATAAGCTCGCGGTTGATGACACTGAGCCGTTCTACAATATTTATGGTGGAACTCAGGACAACAATACCCAAGGTGGTCCTTCACGTACAGACAATGTGCATGGCATCATGAATTCAGATTGGTATGTGACCCTTTTTGGTGACGGCCATCAACCCGCCACTGAGCCTGGTAATCCAATGATCGTATATGCTGAGTGGCAGCAAGGAAACCTCACCCGAGTAGACAAAGCCACGGGAGAAGTGGTTTACATAAAACCACAGCCAGCTGAAGGGGATCCAGTGGAGCGATTCAATTGGGATGCACCGATATTAGTTAGCCCACACGATGCTAAAACCTTGTATTTTGCTTCGCAACGTGTTTGGAAATCAACTGATAGAGGCGATAGCTGGACTGCCATTTCTAGCGATCTAACCAAAGATTTGGAGCGAATAGAGCTGCCTATTATGGGGAAAAAGCAGAGTTGGGATAATGCATGGGATATCTATGCCATGTCAAACTACAGCACCATCACTTCGCTTTCAGAGTCGCCCGTTCAAAAAGGATTGGTGTATGCAGGAACCGATGATGGCCTGATTCAAGTCACAGAAAACGATGGCGATTCGTGGCGTAAAATGCAGGTGTCTGCACTCGGAGCTCCAGCTACCGCGTTTGTCAACGACATCAAAGCAGATTTGTATGACGCCAACACGGTTTATGCTTGTTTGGATAACCACAAGTATGGCAACTACAAACCTTACTTTTTCAAAAGCAGCGACAAGGGTAAAACCTGGAAGAAGATGACAAACAATCTTCCCGATACAACTCTGGTTTGGCGAATGGTGCAAGATCATGTTAAAAAAGACTTAATGTTTTTGGCTACAGAATTCGGGATTTATACGTCACTGAATGGTGGTGCTGAATGGCATCAATTAAAAGGTGGATTACCCACTATTTCATTCCGTGATCTCGCGATTCAAAAAAGAGAAAATGACCTGGTTGGTGCTTCATTCGGGCGTGGTTTTTACATCCTCGATGACTATAGTCCACTGCGCGAAGTGAGTGCGGAAAGTATGAATGAAGAAGCTCATCTTTTTCCTATCAAAGATGCTTGGTGGTATATACCTCGACCGGTGCTCAGTTTTGAAAAAAAGAGTTCTCAAGGTGCGGATCATTTTGTGGCGCCAAATCCTGACTTTGGAGCTATAATCACTTATCATTTGGCGCAAGATTATCAGTCGTTGGAAGAGGAGCGAAAAGCCGCTGAAAAGAAAATGAAAAGCCAGGACATTACATTTCCTGGTTGGGAGACTCTAGAGCAAGAAAAACTCCAGCAAAAACCAGCCGTCTTTTTAATCATCAAAGACTTGGATGGAAACGTTATCCGTAGGGTTGAATCTCCTGCCAAAAAAGGTGTACATCGGGTTGCATGGGATCTTCGATACCCGCATACAGATGCCATTCGTTCATCAAAAGTACCAGAGAAAAAAGATGAAGCGCCAAAAGGCTTAATGGCAGCACCGGGCGAATACACGGCTACATTGGTTAAAATGATCGATGGCCAGACTACTGACTTGGCTGCTCCTCAAAAATTTACGGTCAAACGAATGAAGAAAGGTTCGCTTGAAGGCGCCACGCCAGATGCAACAGCAGCGTTTTGGCGTCAGTTAGAGGACATCAACTTGGAGTTAAGTGGCACAAATGTGGTTGTGAAAGAGAACCTAGAAAAGCTTAAAATGATGTCTATTGCCATTAACCTCAGTCAGGGTGCACCAGGCGATTTGGATAAGCGCTTGCATGATGTAAGCATCCAACTTCAAACCATGGATAAGCAGTTGAATGGCGATCCACAGCGAAATGAGGTTGGCGAAAAGTCTACAGCCACGATTGGTGACCGCTTATCGGTTGCAGCTTTGGGAACAAGCTTGAGTACTTACGGTCCAACTCCAACGCATAAGCAAAACCTTCAAATTGCACAAAACCAGCTGGAAAAGCTGAGAGCAGAATTGAGCAAGATGGTGAATGAGCAAATTCCAGCATTAGAGCAGGAGTTGGTCGAGGCCAAAGCACCTTATGTGAAGGGATCAACGATAAAGTAATATTATTGCTTCAAGCACTTGACCTGTGCAATGTTCCCCATTTCGTAATTCTAATTATGCATGATTTGAGCCCATTTGTGGCGTCAAACCTGCCAATTTACTTGTTTTTAGGTTCTATTGAATGCTGTCCTAACTTATTCTTTGTTTGAAGCGCATTGAGGAAGTTCCTGAGGTACTGATCCATGCATTGCTCGTACTTTCTATGATGAGGATTTCGGAAAAAAGCACTCAACTCATGTTTGCCTATGGGTTTATAAATGGAAGCATAGAGGTTTAGCATGTCATCGCTTGTCAAATCCAACGCAATTTTTAATTTCTTAAGGATCATATTGTTGCTCAAAGGATCTTCGGGTTCTGGCTGAGGACCTTCTTTTTTTCCGCGTTTTAGAATGATTAATCCGTTGAGGAAAACAGCCAAATCCCTATCTGAGATCTCTATCAATGTGGGGTCTTCTTCTTTTTTTAACCAACCGCTCACGTGCTCTATCGAGACGGTTTCATTGGCCAATTTGAAGAGCTCAATCACTTGCTTGTCACTGAAGTTAAAGAGGTAGCGCACGCGCCTTATGATATCATTGTTCGTCATGGGATATATTCTTCCGTTTTTCTTTTCTCGGCTTCAAAGCTAACGCGATCAATTTGTTTTGATGGCATTGATTCACTTTCGGCTGTTCCTTTACTATTTAAATCCCCATCAAATATCCGCCCACTCAACTCTTGAAAGTTCATTTGGCTTGAGGTAGATGAATTCCCTTTCAGCATCTATGATGATGTTGAAGCGTTTGAGCAGGTCACCGCCCAATACACTCATTTGCTGGCGACCAATGGCGCCTTCGAAAAAGCCGACAGGCATATTTTCGAAATCGAAATTTCCAATGGTAAACCTTGTCAATAATCCTTTTTTAGTTTTTATGGTATTGCCATAGGAGTCTTTCAATTCTTTTTCGGCTATGATTTCCACGCGCTTTCCGATGTTGCTTTCAGCCACAAACTTATCGTCCAGTAATATCGTACCACCATAACCTGAGTGAATAAGGAATCGATTTGGATAAGCTTCGTCATCTATGGTGCTGATGCCTTCAATAAACATGGACTCGTCTTCAAATAGGAGGGGAGTTTTCACAAAACCTTCTATCTGTATTGGCAATGATGAATGAATGATCATTTCACTTTTGTCAAAGTTGATTTCGATGATTTTTCCTTCGAAAAGGTTAAGGCCAAATTTGCCATCGGTACCTGGACCTGAACGTTCATTCTCCCAGATGGCAAGGCTATCCCAATGCAAAGTGCCAATGTTCAAGGTGTTGCTTGCACTTACTCTTGAATTAGAACTTCCGCCCCAGCTCTTCACCTTATTTTCCTGATCCCATTGCACACTCTTGATCCATTGTGTAGCTGCTGTGGTAAGTGTCATATCGCTGGCTGCAGTATGAAACATCAATTGTAGCGTGTCTGTGTTATTCAATACCGCTTCATTGGAAAGGTTGTTGTGCGCATTGAGCTTAAATGGAATCACTTCTTGACTGTGAACTGCAAGTCCAAGTATAAGGCTCAAGAAAATGCATCTGATATTTTTTATTTTTAGTTTGATCAAAATCATCTGTGGATCCGTTAAAATTTGGACGTCAAGTGTGCGTGATCGGATTTTCTGCTTACAGCTTCAATTGTTTATTGTCTGAAGTTTATCAAGTATTTTATATGGTGTATTTAAACTCACGTTAATTGAATGTACACCAAAAACACATAAAAAAGGACACGTTTATATAATAAGAGACTTTTTGCAGGATTATTTGCAACAGATTAATGAAACTTGTCATGGTTAGAAACCAATCCAATCTTTATCGTAAAGCAAAGTACTATTCAATTACTAATCGCATGGTGGTTGTGCTTTTCTTTGACTGAAGAGTTAACAAGTAAACACCTGCTGGCTCAGTTATTGAGATATCGAGTACCTGTCCTCCTGAAAAAAATTTTGACAGGAGCATTCTTCCAGTTAAATCGGTGATTGCAATATTCATTTCAGAGTAGTTATCACCTAAAGTAATTTTGAAGCTTCCATTGTTAGGATTAGGGTAGAGCTGATACTGATTATTCAATATTTCACTTTCAAAGCCTAGGCTTAAAACGTCATAAAAAACACGCACTTGCCCTTGCCTCTCATTTCCGTTGTAGCGGGCTCCAGCTGCAACTATGCTTCCATCTCCATTCATCGCAACAGTATATCCAAAAAAATCATCCTTTGATTCACTATGAATGGTGTTTCCATTTTGAATCCAAGATGTACCAGACCAATCATAAATGCGCACATATCCACCTGAACTAACTCCACCTTGAGGTGCACCAATGGCGACTTTATTTCCATCGTTGTTCATTGAAATGGAGACACCATTGTAATTTCTGGGTGCTAGGCCATCTATGTCACGTCCCTTTGGAACATAATTATTTCCATTCCATTCAAATATTCTGACATGACCTGCATACGATCCAGCTCCACTATTTTGTCGCGCTCCGACTGCTAAAACATCTCCATCTGAATTCAAGGCGACAGCTCCACCACTCTGATCACTCTCTTCTTCACCATCTATATCAGATCCTCTTTGGACCCAAGAGGTTCCAATCCATTCAAAGACTCGAACATGTCCCGCGGAATTTAAGCCACCGCCATCGTTTGAAGTTGCTCCAATTGCTACAATGTCCCCATCATCACTGATATCAAGAGCTGCTCCACTTTGATCACCTACTGCTTCACCATCGATATCCATTCCTTTCTGAATCCAATTGGAACCAGACCATTCAAAGATGCGGACGTGACCTATGTCAAAATTATTGGCTGGTGTTCCATCATTTCTTGAGGAACCAATTGCAATGGTATTGCCGTCAGAGTTTATGGCAATTGAACTACCACTTCTATCTCTGCTGGACTCTCCAATTATATTGCCTCCTTTTTGTATCCATAACCTACCATTCCATTCAAATATTTGGACGAGCCCTTCATCATATCCATTTCCAGAGTATCCATTTGATGCGATTGCGATAATTTGTCCGTCAGAATTTATTGAGACTGCGCTTCCAAAATAATCATCTGCGGCTGTGCCTAAAAGATCATTTCCTTTTTGTATCCATGCCGTTCCATTCCATTCATATACCCTAGCGTTTCCGGCTCCAACTTCTAAAGCATGATTGTACATCCCACCGGCAATTATGGTTGATCCATCAGAGCTTATAGAAAGACTCATTCCGAATCTATCATTTGGTGCTGTTCCATCGATGTCTAATCCAAGTTGACTCCATTGAGCTTGGATGGGTCCAACAACCATGAATATTGCAACTGTTAGAAGTGTATATATCTTTTTCATCTGTTTAGTTTTAGAATTGAAAACTAGAAAGATGAAATGAAGAAAGCTAGCTAGATTGAGGATTCGGTGGACTTACCGATGTGGGAGGCAGTGAAATCAGATATCATTGATAATGCATAATGATACTGAACCATCCCTGTTTGGTATTCTTTTACAGATTTTAAAGAGAGCTTTCTCTCTGGAATACCTGTTTGAAACAATTTGATTCCATCACCCAATAAAACGGGAACCACAGAAACGATGAGTTCATCAATAAGATCAAGCCTTAGCAGCTCATTTACCAAATGTGCACCGCCATCGCAATAGATGTTTTTGCCTTGTTGTTTCTTTAAACGCGTCACCAATTCAGTAAGGTCACCATTATAAAAATGAGTGGTTCCAATGGAAGGCCTTTCACTTCTCGTGATGATATAAGCCTCTTTATCGGCATGCGGAAAAGCATCGACAACCTTCATTACCCAATCATAGGTTTTTCTGCCCATGATCACTGTGTCAATGGAAGAAACAAAATCAGCATAACCGTAATCCTCTCCTTCAACATGCATTGGTTTTAAGAAGCTCAGGTCATCTCCTGGTTTTGAGATAAAACCATCTACGGACGATGAAATGTACAGGATCAATTTTCTATTAGGCATAATGTAAGTTTTGATTGAAATGGACTACTCGTGCGGTTCGATATGAATTAAAATTTGGCCCAAATTTCCGATTTCATCATGCAAAGTGTCTTTCAATTGATGTGAAATATGATGGCCTTCTTTTACGCTAATATCAGCACTGACAATTGCATGTAAATCAACATTGTAGTGCATTCCAGCTTTTCGAATGAAGCATTTTTCGGTACCTCTAACACCATCTACCGTTAATGATACAACCCTAATTTCTTCCATGAGGTCGTCATATACCTGCTCATCCATGATTTCACCCAGTGCCGGGCGAAAGATGAGGTAACCGTTGTATAGAATGAACACTGAGGCAAGCAACGCTGCCCAATCATCTGCAGTTTCATAGCCTTCGCCAAAAATCACCGCAATGCTGATTCCAACAAATGCCATGACAGAAGTAATGGCATCACTGCGATGGTGCCAGGCGTCAGCGGCTAAAGATGTGCTGTGTGTCTCTTTGCTCTTCTTCATCACAATACGGTAAGAGACTTCTTTCCAAATGATAATTGCGCCTAAGACATAGAGCGTCCATGACTTTGGAGATGGGTGAGGAGTTTGAATGTTTTCGATGGCTTGATGTGCAATTAGGGCTGCTGACAAGACCAAGAAAGTCACCACCAAAAAGGTAATGAGTGGCTCTATTTTTCCGTGTCCGTAAGGATGGTTTTCATCTGCTGGCCGCTGTGCGTATTTGAATCCGAGTAATACCAAGAACGAAGAAAAAATGTCAGTTGTAGATTCAATGGCATCAGCGATGAGCGCGAATGAATTGCCGAAAATGCCCGCCAAGGCTTTTATGATTGCCAGAAGTGTATTTCCAACAAGGCTAAAGTATGTGGTACGTATGGCTTTTTCTTCAGATTTCATGCAACAGAGATTGCGCACTGCAAACTAAGTGAATCAAAAATGAAAATTCATTCCTTCTTTTCGAGCACAGATACTTATGATAATTTTATTGAATCGACTTGATTAGAAAGTCGTTGCCATTGACCTCAGCAACATCGCCAACAGATTTTGAGTTGAGTTCAATTGCTAAAGGACTATGAGCAGAAATGCAGAATACAGAAGTTGAACCCAATGAAACGTTGCCGCAAGCAGCGCCAATCAGAAATACTCCACGTGAGGTTTCAACAAGGCTTCCATTTGAAATAACTGAGTTTACACTATCCGCTTTGATCTGCTCTAAGTCATTCCTAATGGCATATTCAACAGATAGTGATTTTGAAAGTTTCTCGATTTCAAGGTGAACCATGGCGCGCTCTGTGTCGTGCTTATCTCCAGCCGTGCTTTTTGAATTTTGTGCGTTGCCATCATTCAAATCATCGAGCTCGGCTTTGATTCGCTCAATTTTTTGAGACACGATTGAAATAGCCGCAGCAATTGCATCTTGCTTTCTTGGTAGGCTCATTTTTGCTCCTTACGTCCGTCAGTATGCAGGGCAAAGCGTCCAGCATCTTTATCATGCACTTGCTCTTGGTTTGGCCATGGCCATCCGCCAAACTGAGTTTTCTGGAAATCAATCATCGTTTGACGAATTTCTTCTTGTGTATTCATCACAAAAGGGCCATACTGCGCAACGGGCTCATTGATCGGCTTTCCTTGAAGCATTAGCATGAATGCTTCTTGATCTCCATTTTGAATTTCAATTTCAGCTGTTGGGTCAACATGAACGAGATGTCCAGCGTTCACATCTGTTCCATCTATTGTCACAGTAATTCCTTTATAGAAGAATAATGTTCTATTCGCCTCTTTGGATGATCCAGGAAGTGTCCACTTTGCATTCGTATCCATTTTAATGGTGAGCACACTTACATGATTTTTCGGATTGGCTGCCCAAGAATCTGGAGTAGGAGCGAGCGCTTTTTTGCCTTTTAACTCTCCAGCAATGATTTGTACTTCTGTTTTAGAACCATTTTCATCTTCCTCTATTAATACTGGAACATCTTCATTCCAGAGCATTTTAAAATGTGGTTCCACAAACTTGCTAGCCTTGGGAAGGTTCAACCAAATCTGAAAAATCTCTAGTGGATTTTC
>Ga0115568_10003507_pt1 | contig 10654 bp, 7 predicted proteins | sample COGITO_mtgs_1204_FD_87296 | JGI IMG/M metagenome (GOLD analysis project Ga0115568, IMG submission 87296) | Pelagic marine microbial communities from North Sea - COGITO_mtgs_120426 | ecosystem: Environmental > Aquatic > Marine > Epipelagic | place: Germany:Helgoland, sampling site Kabeltonne...
AGCATCCGGTGTGATGGGCGCGCCCACCCCGTCCTTCGACTCCGCTTCTTGCTCGGCGGCTAAGCCCGCGTAAAGCCCGCCGAGAGCAAGGAGGTCCGCGTGGCGACCGCGTTCAACGATACGCCCTTCGTCGAGCACGACAATTTGGTCCAGGCCCTGGACAGAGTTGACGCGACTGGCCACCACGACAACCGTCCGGCCCGCAAATACATTCGAAAGCTCGGTCTGAATACGTCGCTCAGTTTCAGCATCAACCGAAGACAGCGTGTCATCAAGAATCAGGATCTTCGGGTCGAGGGCAAGCGCTCGCGCGAGCGCCGTACGCTGTCGCTGTCCGCCGGAGAGCATCACGCCTCGTTCGCCGACTAACGTGTCATAGCCCTCGGGCAGATCTTCGATGTCCCCGGCGAGCTGGGCGCGCTGGGCGGCGAGATGGATCTCGGCCTCGGTGGCATCTTCGGGAAGGCCGTACGCAATATTCGATCGAATCGGCATGGAGAATAGGAAGGAGTCCTGCGGCACCATCGCAATGGACGTACGCAGCCGCTCGATCTCCAGCCGGTTCACGTCCACACCGTCGATGAAGAGCTGACCCGATTCCACTTCGTAGATGCGCGGGATTAATGAGGCCAGGGTCGACTTACCCGAGCCCACGGGTCCAACGACACCAAGGGATGAGCCGGCCGGAACTTTTAGCGAAATATCTGCGAGGGCCGGCTCCCGCGCGTAGTCGCCGTAGGCGAAATTGAGGCCTCGGAATTCGATCTCGCCGGACAGGTCGTCGAGCTGGACGGACTCCGTGTGATCCGCGATCGACGGCTCGATCGACATCACTTCATCGATCCGCTGCATGGCGGAAGCGCCGCGCTGAAGCAGGCTGACCGAGTAGCCCATCATCATCGTCGGGAAGGTCAGCATGCGGGCGTAGATCGTGAAGGCAAAGAGCGCGCCGGGCTTTAGCGTGCCGGCGGCGATCATGTCCAGCCCAACGTAGAGCGCCATGCCCAAGCCCGCTGCGGGAAGAAGTCCCGTAATCGCTGGCATCGCCGCCCCCGCCCGCACCAACTTCAGCTGCCGGTCGCGCAGATGGTCGTTTGCCTCCGCGAAGCGCGCCGCCCGGTCGCCCTCCATCGCGTAGGCCTTCACAACGCCGATCCCAGCGATGCTCTCCTGAACGAGATTCGACATCGAGGCCAGGGATTCCTGCGCGGCCAGACTGCGGCGGAAGAGACGCGCGCCAATGAAGCGCGAGATCACGATGAAGAGCGGATACGGGATCACCATCAGGGTGGCGAGCTTGACGCTGTACGTGCTCATGAAGGCGAAGGCGCCTATAAACAGGATCGGACTCTGAGCAACCGACAGTAGGCCGGGCCCGAGTAGTAAGCGCACGGAGTTGAGGTCGTTGACGCAGCGGCTCATCAGCTCGCCTGTCCGCCATTTGAAGTAAAACGACTGCGGCTGCTTCTGTAGATGTCCGAAGAGATCGTTGCGGATCTCGTATTCGACTTCTCGAGCGGCATCGAACACGAGTTGTCTCGTGTAGAAGCGAAACACGCCTCCAACGAGGGCAAGCCCGAAGAGAATCCAACATCGCCGGACCACGACTTCGGCCGGGACGCCCGGATCGATCAAGCCATCAACCGCTCGGCCAACCATCATGGGGATCGCGTTAAAGATCACCGAGTAGATCACGACCGCTACGAACCAGAGAAGGTAGTAGCGCCAGTTCCTTCGCAGATAGAAGGAGAGCCTTCGCAATGCGTGCCGCACGGGCGATTCACGGACCGCTTCTATTTCGATCGATTCAGCGGCCGCGCTCATCGTCCCATCCTCGCGGCAAGCCACTCGCGATCCCAATCAAAAAACCAACCCAAGAGTGCCACCTGATGCCAGAAGATTGTGCGTAAGGCGCCACGGTCGCGGTAACGCCGTGAAGACGTCGTCGCATACTCGGGCAGACGAGCGAGGCTCCCCGCACGCTTAATCCCGCGCACTAAGTCCAAGTCTTCCATGATCGGTACGATGGCCACGCCGCCCATTTTCTCCAACACGCTCCGGCGCACGAAGAGCGCCTGATCACCATAGGGCAGCCCGAGCAAACTGACGCGCACGTCGACCCAGAACTCGATCCATCGCTCCCAAGCGCCCCGCTCCGCAAACCGGAATCGAAACGCGCCTCCCGCACACCCCGGATCGGACAGAGCCCGTTCCACGGCTTTGGACCATCCCGGCTCTAGCCGGGTATCCGCATGCAGAAAGAGAAGCACTTCCCCTTCTGTTTTTTCAGTTCCTATCAGGAGCTGGTGGGCGCGTCCCCCTACTGCCCGCCGACCCGAAATACCGCAGCACCCCTCCTCGTCAGACAACAGATGAATTCGAGCTCCGGATCCTTGGGCGATCCTGACCGTCGCATCACGACTGCCACCATCGACCACAACGACCTCATTGGGCCGGCCCCCCTCCGCGTCCCGAGCCCCGGAGGGTCTCCGATCCACATCAAAATCAAGAGCACATTCCACGGCGTCGGCGATGCGAGGGGCTTCGTCGAGAGTCGGGATCACCACCGAGATCGTCACGACTCGGACCCTAGCCCGGAACCCAGCCGCCTGCCCCGACGAGCACAGCCCAATCTCACGATCCTCTTTGCGATCGGGAGCTTGATTTGATTGACTGCACTGAGGCCTTTGTCTATCACTCGCCCGTGACCCGATCAGACGACGACCCCAAGACCCCCAGCCAGCCCGCCTCTAACGAGAGCTCCGCCCCTGCTTATGCTGCGGCCGGTGTGGATCTCGACCACGACGAAGCCTTCATCGATGACGTGAAGGAAATTGCTAAAGGCACGTTTAGGCCTGAGGTATTGAGTTCGATCGGTGGATTCGCGGGCATGTTCAAAGCCCCCGAGCGATACAAAGATCCGATCTTTGTCGCCGCAACCGACGGCGTCGGAACGAAGCTCACGCTAGCCGCCCAGATCGGTCGATACGACACGATCGGCATCGACTGCGTCGCGATGGTCGTCAATGACCTGATCGTACAGGGTGCTGAGCCGCTTATTTTTCTCGATTACATCGCCATGGGCGATCTAGACAAATCTACCGCCAGTGAGGCCCTGCGAGGAATCGCGGAAGGCTGCAAGCGCGCCGGCGCGGCCCTCCTGGGTGGCGAGACTGCGACCATGCCCGGCGTATATCGCAAGGGCGAACTCGAGATCGTCGGGTTCTCCGTAGGCGTGGTCGAGCGCGAAGGCGTAATCGACGGTTCGACCATTACGGACAGCGACGTTCTGATCGGGCTCGCCTCGAGTGGCTTCCATAGCAACGGCTACTCGCTGGTTCGCTCGGTGCTCGACGCCGGAATGGCGGCCGGAAAATTCGACCTCTTCGAAGAACCGCCCGGCATGCGCACGAGCCTCGCAAGCGCCCTGCTCGCGCCAACACGCATTTATGTTAAGCCGCTTCTCAATCTAATCCGAGACTTCGAAGTACACGGCATGGTCCACGTGACCGGCGGTGGCTTCGCAGGCAACGTCCCGCGCGTACTGCCTGCAGGTGTTCGCGCCCGGGTCGACACAGCAGCGTGGCCACGCCCGGACGTCTACGAGTGGATTGCACGCGAAGGCGATATCAGCGAATCCGAGATGCTGCGCGTATTCAACTGTGGCATCGGCATGATTATCGCGGTCCCGGCCAACAGCGCCGACGATGTGCTCCATCGCCTGCGTGGCCTTGGCGAGCGCGGCTATCGAATCGGTACGGTCGAGCGCAAAGCCGAAGACGATCCGGCGATTCTCTTCGACCCAGGCTTCTTGGGCATCGACCCCAACGCTCCCCAGCTAGACTAGATAGCTGGATTAGGAAGCCGGACTGAGCAGTTCGGCTGAGAAGTTAGACGAAGAGGACCGGATCGATGGTCGAGATCCCCACACTGGATCCGAGTGAAGCGCCTCGTGCCCGACGTTGGGATGCCCTAGTCCTCGGCAGCGGCTTGACCGCGCTCGTGGCCGCCGCACGCATCAGTGCGACGGGGCAGCGAGTTCTTGTCGTAGAAGAAGAAGCGCGCACCACACTGCCTGCCGCAGTTAAGGAGCCCTTCTTCCTGAGCGGGCTACGCGACCAGGGAATGCTGGATGCGACGATGCGCGCACTTACTGTCCCTTTGATCGATCGCCGCCGAATTGGTAACGAGCGTCTAGCCTATCAGATTGCCGCCGATCCCTACCGGCTCGATATCGGACAACCGGTTCTGTCGGCGGAGGAGCTTGTCGCTTGGGGGCTCGCTACGCCCGACGACGCGCAGACGCTGGTTCGCCGGCGCGTGGAGGCTTCGGAGACGGAACGAGAGATACTCTACGAATCTCCTTTCGTTCGGATCGGCCGCCGCAGCGCCGGCGCGGGTCGCTCTACAGCTCGTGGTAATCCAAACACGGCGACCGTGGGCAATCACAAGCGTGGCTTACCCGGTGAAGTCGTTGCGGCACAAGGCCCACTCGCGCGGGGTATGCAGGCTGAGATTCGGGCGCTCTCAAATCTCGGCACGCGGACGCCCTCTCCTGAAGCGCAGGCGCGACTTCTCGGCCTCGGCCTGGCGGGCGGTGCCGGCTTTGCCGACGACCCGCCTTGGCTGATCGACCTCTTCCGCAAAAGGGTCACCGCACTCTACGGCGACATGCGCACGCTACCCGGCGAATTCGAATTCGTGCAGGTAGCTGGCCAGCCCGGCATTCGCGTCATGCGCACCGGCGAGATTTGGCTCGGCCGCGCCTTGGTGCTCGGCGCGCCGACTTCCGCGCTGCGTGACGCCTACGGCGATGAACCCGGGCGTCCGGCGCCCAGCATCCTCGATCTCGGCACGCGGCGAGCGTATCGAGCCGTCTTTTTATTCAGAGTCGCAACCTCCATCCTGCCCGAAGGCATGGGTGCCCGCATGATCCTTCCCGGAAACATCAACGGAGAGATGCAGGCGGACAGCCGGGCCGCAGCAACATCCGACATCACCGTCGCCGTGACCGCCTATCCATGCCAAACCCATCCGGGTCGCGTCGACCTCGTAGCGCGAGCAGTCCTGCCCGACGTCGAACCGAGCACCCTCAACGAACAGCTCCAGATCCTTCAACAGGACATCGCCGGTCGGCTCCAGGCCCTCATGCCTTTCTGCGGTGATGGCCTCGCGCAAATCGAGCTCAACGCTCCGTCTTGGGATAGCGACGACGGCTGGCTCGAAGACCCGCGTAGCGACTCCGCTTGGCCTGGTGAAATCGACCTCCGGCTATCATCGAAGCCGCCCGTCTACCTCCTTGACCGCGCCGGAGCAGCCGGACTCGGACTCGAAGGCGACCTTTTGCTGGGCTGGCGCGGCGGTGATGCCATCGCCGAGGCGCTCAGTTGAACACCGACGTAGACGCGTCCCCGCTCGCTCGGCTCTTCCGGCGCTCCCTAGCCAATGGACCCGTGATCGCAGGGGTCTTCGTTTGCGGCTGCGTTCTCACCTTCATCCGTTACCTGCGCGCTTACCTCATGAAGCCGTTTGTGGACGAGCTGGTCCTTCCCTGGGTACGTGAAGAGATCACACTGACCGCCCTCGCCCCCCGTGCAACTGAACTCGGGCTCATCCTCGGTGCCACGATGATCGTGCTGCCCCTGCTCGTCTTCCTTCGCACCTACGGCGCACACTGGATAGGAGCCAGCGTTAGGCGTGATATCGATCAGACTGTCGCTGCAAAATTTCTATCTGCCCCGCTTCGGGTCCATCGCGGCGGGACGAGCGGCGACTTTCTGGCACGCGCACTCACTGACGCACGACTCGCCTGCGATTCAATGCTCACGCTCTACAACCTGGTGCTCTTAAACGTCCAGCTCGTAATCGGTGGTGCGATCGCACTCTTCCTGGCCAGCTGGCAGCTTGCGCTTCTCACGGTCGTCGCGGTGCCACCGATTGCAATTTTACTGAGCTTCTTTGGTCGCCGCGTACAGAAGCAGTCGCACCGACGGCAAGAGACCCAGGGCGATCTTTCCGGACGGCTGCTCGCGATCCTCTCCGGCATCAAAGTCATCAAAGCCTTTCAGGGGCAAGACCTCGAAGAGCGCGCCTACGCCGCAGAGACTGGCAAATACTTTCGGCGCCACATGAAAGTCATCTGGAACGGAGTCGTCGCCCGAGCGGTCGGGGAATTAGTGAATCCCCTCGTGGCGGTGGCGGTCTTGGGTTTCGGCGTCTGGCTCCTCATGAACGGCATGTTCGACATCACGGTAGGCACCCTCCCGCAGTTCGGTGCGATCCTGCTCACCGTCTACAAGCCGATCAAAGCCTTAATAAAGGCCTATCCGAAAATCATGGAAGCAAGTGGAAGCGCCGGCCGACTCTTCGACATCCTGGACATGGATGACGAGACCCGGGACCGTGCTGGCGCGCGCCCCATGAACGGCCTCGCTCATCGGATCCGCTTCCGTGATGTGCACTTCGACTACGGAGGTGGCGCCGTTCTCGATGGCATCGATCTCGAGGTCGAGCCCGGCGAAGTCATCGCCGTCGTCGGCCGGACTGGCACCGGAAAGTCCACCCTCATCGACCTCGTCCTACGCTTCCACGATCCCACCCAAGGCGCGATCGAGATCGACGGGATCGACCTGCGCGACTACAACCGAGAATCGTTCCTGGATCAGATCGCAGTCGTCACTCAGGAGCCCTTCCTCTTCGACCTCTCGGTGCGTGAAAATATTGGCTACGGACGCCGGGATGCTTCGGATTCTGAGATCTACGCTGCTGCCCGCGCGGCATCCGCCGAGGATTTTATCGAATCGCTTCCCGAAGGCTATGACACGGGCGTCGGAGAATTTGGCCTACGTTTATCTGGCGGACAGCGCCAACGCCTAACAATCGCCAGGGCAATTCTTGCGGACCCGGCAATCCTAGTTTTCGATGAAGCAACGAGTGCCCTCGACGCGCAGACCGAGGCCGCCGTCCAAGCTGCTATAGAATCCTTGCGTGGCCAGCGCACGATTTTCCTCGTCGCGCATAGGCTGTCCACTATCCGCCACGCGGACCGCATCGTAGTACTCGACCAGGGCCGCATAGCGCAGCTCGGAAACCACGAGGCGTTAGCCTCAGTGCCCGGCCTATATCGCGAGTTAATCGGTCTTCAGACCACCTAACCTCGAACGCGCTCCACCGACCGCACGCCCTTGACCTTACGAATTTCGCGCATCACCGAGTTGAGCGTCTTAACATCCTGCACCCAGAGTCCAAATACCTGCTCTGCACCTTGCTTTCCGGATTTATCCTTCGTTGTCGCCTTCGCGGATCCAATATTAATGCTCGCGGCGGAAATCGTATTCGTAACCTTCGCGAGCATCCCTGGCTCGTCCCGCGCGATCACACGAATCGCGATCGCGCGACGGCTATCGGTCTCCGTATCCCAATCGACTTCAATTCGGCGCTCAGGATCCAGCGCAAAAACTTTCACACAGCCACGAGTGTGAACCGTGACACCTCGGCCCCGCGTCACAAAGCCGATGATTTCATCTCCCGGAAGAGGCTCACAACACCCCGCGAAACGCACCATCACATCCGCGGTCCCCGAGACGCGCACACCCGAACCCGCGGTCCGGCGCTCGCGCTGAAAGAGCTGTCTAATCCGCTTTGGAACGACCGTCACCGCAGACTCGGCCTCCTTGGCTTCGTCGACACCGCCGGTCAGATACCGACAGAGAACACGTGCAGAGAGCTTCCCGTAGCTGATCGAAGCGAAGAGATCGTCTACAGATTTCCCACCAAACTCGGTCTCGATGTAGCGGTCCAGGCGACCGTCATCGATGACAAGGTTAAGTGTGAGGTCCGCTTTCTTCAGTTCTCGAGCGAGAATATCTCGACCAAGGTCAACAGCGCGATCTTTGCCCGCCTGGCGGATCGAATGCCGGATATGATTTCGTGCCTTGCTTGAAACTGCGAAGTCGAGCCAGTCTTTGCGTGGCTCCTGGCCCTTCCGCGTGACGATCTCGACGGTATCGCCATCACGAAGACGCTGGTGCAAGGGAACGAGCCTGCCGTTCACTTTCGCGCCCGCACATTGCGAACCCACCTCGCTATGGATCGCAAAAGCGAAGTCGACGGGGGTTGCGCCGGACATTAGGTTGATGACCTCGCCGGTCGGCGTGAAGACAAAGACTTCGTTCGGGAAGAGATCGAGCTTCACAGCGTCTAGAAATTCGTGGGGATCCGACAGCTCTTTCTGCCATTCGATGAGCTGCCTGAGCCAATCGAATTTCGAATCATCGCCCGCAGCCCCAATCCGGCCTTCTTTGTATTTCCAGTGAGCGGCAATCCCGAGTTCCGCATCTCTATGCATACCAGCGGTCCGAATCTGGACCTCCATCCGTTCACCAAATTCCCCGATCACGGTCGTATGCAACGAGCGGTATCCATTCGGCTTAGTGAGCGCGATGTAGTCCTTGAAGCGATTGGGCACTGGAGCCCACATCGAATGAATTTGCCCGAGTACCGCATAACAGTCTCCGATTTCCTGATCGACGACGATGCGGAATCCGATCGCATCGTAGATCTGCTCGATCTCTAGATCCTGACTCTTCATCTTGGCGAAAATCGAAGAGATATCCTTCAAACGACCAAGAACCTGTCCGGAGATCTCTACTTCAGCGAGCTTCGCGGAGATCTTCCCAATCACGTTCTCTATATATTCTTCGCGCTCTTCACGAGAAAGCGAGAGCTGAGCCTCCAACTCTTCCGCCGCATCGGGCTCAAGGCTTCTGAATGAAAGATCCTCAAGCTCCTGCTTCATCCAGTAGACACCTAGCCTGTGGGCCAAGGGGACATAGATATCCATCGTCTCCTGCGCGATCCGGCGACGACTCTCCTCTTTCATGTACTGGATCGTTCGCATGTTATGCAGTCGATCCGACAGCTTGATCATCAAGATTCGGATGTCCTCAGACATCGCGATCAGCATCTTGCGAAAGTTCTCCGCCTGCTGCTCCCTGGCGCTTCGGAACTCAATCCGCGCGATCTTAGTGAGCCCCTCCACCAAGAAGGCGACCCTGTTGCCAAACAAACGCTCAATCTCGCCGCGAGTCGTCAGCGTATCTTCGAGGGTGTCGTGGAGAAGTCCGGCAATGATCGTGTCTTCGTCGACGTTCAAGTCGAGAAGGATGCCTGCCACCTCGAGCGGATGTATCAGGTAGGGCTCGCCCGACAATCGCTCCTGTCCATCATGCACCTTGGCCGTGAACACATACGCACGCTGCAGCCGCTCGAGATCAACCTGGGGGTTGTAGTCGAGCATCCGGTCGGCGATGTCGTTGAAGCGAAGCATGCGGTCAAACGACCTCTTTTGGTCAGCGAGGGGTCAGAGTCGGCGAGATGACTTTCTCGAGAAGCCGGTAAAACCACTTTATTTTCAAGGGGTTCTTTAGATCGAGCCGTCACCCAACCAGCAGCATCCAAGGTACCGACGCGGGTAGACGCGAGCAAACCCGGCCCCAGAGATCCCTGAAGAGCGCACGAGGATACATCGCCAAAATCGACCCCAGAGACGGGCTAGCCCCGCCCCGCTTTCGACTCCCAAGACGCCAGCACGGGTTCTCGGCGATGTGCAGAGACCTCCGCCTCGCGACCGTCTCTCACTGCGCCTATGACCTGCAGGACCTGCTCGACCGCAACCCCCAAATCATCATTCACGACTGCGAAATCAAAATGCTTCGCGGCTTCGAGCTCTCGGTCGACGAGGGCCATACGCCGCTGAATCACATCCTCATCATCCGTTCCGCGACCTCGCAACCGGTCCTCAAGAATCGTCAGGCTCGGTGGAAGCAGAAAAATCAGGTACGCATCTTCTTGTCGATTACGCACTTGCTCTGCGCCCTGCACTTCGATTTCGAGCACGACGTCCCGGCCTTCCGAAAGGGGCTGATCGATCGCGTTCCAACTCGTCCCGTAGGCGTTTCCGCCATAGTCGGCGTGCTCAAGAAATGCATCAGCATCCACGAGCTCCCGAAAACGCTTGGTATCGACGAAGTGGTAGTGCACTCCGTCCTCTTCACCTTGGCGCGGCTTCCGAGTCGTATGAGAAACGGAAAGCTCAAGACCCTTGTCCTTGGCCAGAATCTGTCTGCATAACGTGGTCTTGCCGGTCCCAGAAGGCGCCGCGACGACGAACACATGCCCCTTTGAAATCGCAGCGCCGGTCATTCATTCGCCTCGCCATCGAAGTCCGGCGCCAGCCGCGTCGCGATCGTCTCGGGCGTAATCGCCGAAAGAATCACGTGATCACTATCGGTCACAACGATTGACCGGGTGCGCCGCCCTTCCGTGGCGTCCAGCAGCTTTCCCCGCTGCCCCGCCTCTTCGCGTAAACGGCGCATAGGAGACGAGTTCGGCGAAGCGATCGCGATTACTCGCGCGGCCGTCACGAGGTTGCCGTAGCCGATATTCACCATCGTCGGTGCGGACGCGACATGCCGGTCACGAATGCCCGGCTCCGCCACTTTACTCTTAGCAGGACCGCGAGCGCCGCCCGAAGAACTACTCAACGTTCTGAACCTGCTCTCGGACACGCTCGAGCTCGGTCTTCAGCTGGACGACATCCTGCGCGAGCGGGGCATCGTTCGCCTTTGAACCGACCGTATTCGCTTCTCGTCCA
>Ga0115568_10003510_pt1 | contig 10648 bp, 8 predicted proteins | sample COGITO_mtgs_1204_FD_87296 | JGI IMG/M metagenome (GOLD analysis project Ga0115568, IMG submission 87296) | Pelagic marine microbial communities from North Sea - COGITO_mtgs_120426 | ecosystem: Environmental > Aquatic > Marine > Epipelagic | place: Germany:Helgoland, sampling site Kabeltonne...
AAATCTAGATGAACGACTCGCAAAAAAGCTAAGGATTTTAGCACTTACATGCCCTTGTTTACTATCTAATTGGATTTTAAGCTTGTTGCACGAGATAAAAGCGATCTCTATTCCAGAGAAAAATGCGGAACATATTAAAGACGCAAAAATAATGAGCGCTTCGGTTGTCATTTAACTATTGCTGTTCTTGTTCTTGGGCATCTACCATTTTTTGATAACTCTTTCGCAATCGTCTTCGCATAAACCAAATTGAAGTTGCAATTATCGGCAGGATTATGTAAAATTTTGCCTCTGCAATTCCCGAATCAACAACGATATACGTGGTAAGACAGACCGACACGATTGCTACAGCTAGCCAAAACTTTTCTAAAAAATTATATACTTTCCCTAATCTGTTGGGGTTATTCTGATTCTTGCTCATTATACATTTCCTTTGTTTCAATCTCACCAGACACCTTATTTAATTTGTATTCTGTGAAATTTAAATTCGAAGTTAACCCAAATTTTCCTGTTAACGTACCCGCTAAAGAAGAAACTGTTACCGGTTTATCCGTAAAAAGAGAATCTTTTTCTACAAAAACAAAAAGTAAATCTGTCGCCAGCCTTTCCTCATTGATATTTCTAATTCGAACGCTGTCCGTGAGAACAATTTCTCCTAACTTTTGCTTCATTATTCCTTTTTTTGCAGAAATTTTGGTCACTTCTACCCCTAAGGAATCATAGGTCCGCAATTGAAAACCAATTGGAAATTGATAAACTTCTTCGTTATCAATAAGAAATTTCTCTATTCTTGGTGTACTCAAAAGGTAACGCTTCGTTCCAGCATCAGATAATTGCATATTAACACCAGTAGAAATTTCAATCGGTGAATTAGCATCAAACTGAAAAGATTTGATCTCGGCCATTTCATTACCGCAAGAAAAAAATATTCCAATGATTGGGAGAGCTATAATTCTATTAAAGCGATTAATTTTTTGCGGGGTTTCCAGAAGGCTATTGACACATTACAGTTACATCACCTAAGGTACCTAAATTAACTTTATCTCCTTTGGAAACGTCCATTTGAAAAAGTTCATTACAATCCGGCAGTAACGAATTATATTGATCAATCATCTTCGTAGCACGAGTAGACACACCGGTATCTAACGATTTCGCCTTTTCACAATACTCTATCGCCTTAGCGTAAGCTAATTTTCTCATCGTTAAATTTGGGTGAACACTACTATTAGATACTTGTTTCGCAGTTTGAACTGCTTTATTTAGCCACGGATCTCCTGCATTTGGAAAATCTTTCATCCAAACAGAATACCATTTGCCAGGTGCACAAGCCACTCCAACCTTAATGATATCCAACTTGATGTCACAATCAACGCATAGGTCATAGGCCTTCTTTATCGTACCACACGCTTCACTCTTCTTATCTTTGGCATATTGTAACTTTGCCAAACCATAATAGCCTTCGGCTGTTGGTTCTAAAGCAATACTCTTTTCTAAAACATCCAGATAAAAATCAATACTAACTTCTTCCTTTTCACATTTCGCATCGTCTAATAACTTAAAAGCTTCCTGAAGCAACGCTTGATTCGTTGGGTCCGCATTTACTTTTTCCTTGTAAATTTCAGTAATCACATCGCAAGTCAAGAAACCCTTGGCTCTCATAAGCAAGAAATCCTTAACCTTAACCCACTTGGTATCTTTTGAACCAGAACTGATAGCAGTTTCACAAATTGCCTTCAAACGAAGATACTCCTCGACCATCACCGATTTACCAACAACTTTTTGCTGATATAAATAAAAACAGGATGCATAATAATACCGAACTGAAGCAGATTTAGATTTTTCTTGAAGTGTCTCAATGGACTCATTCAGTAAGTCATGTGTTTTCTGAGCTTTACCTTTTGCATCGTACCGTGCACAAGCCATTCCATATGCCTCAATAATTTTTGAATCGCGTCCTAAAATTTCGATCCCTTTTTCATAATTAAAGTACAACGAATCTTTTCGAGCTGCTTGCTGATCTCCTTCGGAGTCTTTAATCATTTTTCCTAAGACAGCACCACCATTCGTAATAATAGTTGGTTTCTCTGTAATCTTGCTATCGCAAAGTCCACCCGTTAGCATTTGCCAAAATTGATATGCTCTTGGATAATCCTTAGACCTAAGCCCATCATTGAAAATAATATAGGCTTCATCGCAATTGTACTCTTGAGCTTTAACGTTGTGCCCTATTCCAATCATGCAAAGGGTCAAAATTATTATTCTTGTTTTCATTTTCATTAAAATGACTATTAAAATTTTTAATCGTATTTCCTCTTCCAAAACCAATTATCAAACCTACCAGGCATGATTGTTAAACCGATTCGGGCGGTAACAAAACGCTCCTGAATCAGATTATTCTCGGTTGTTCCCCGCTCTCCAAGTTCTACTCCAAGATTTATCATTGAACTAGAACCAGAAAATCGCATTGGTAATGACATTCCAAAACTCATGCCAACTTCTATTAAATCCGTGTTATTGATTTGCAAAGGTGTTTTATTGTACCTAAAACCCAACTTGTATATACCCAATGATATCGTACTGTTCGATTGATTGGTAACATCACTCGACTTCTGATATTCCAAGCCAAAAGCTCCTTCATAGCTGGGATTGAGAATATCTTGGAATGTTTCGTCCCCAAATTCTTCTGAGTAAGAAGACCAATCTTGCATTTTAAGTTGAGCACCTATTCTAAACCTATCATAAATTAATGCTGCCCCAAATCCAAAACTGGTAGGCAAATTTAAAATCCCATCCGTATTCTGTACATAAGAAATGGTATCTTCAAATATTTCAGCCAGTGTAGTACTCCTGTAGGTATATACAAAATTATCTCTTTTGGCATTCAAACTCGAACCTAATGACCCAACTGCACCAAAATCAAATGCTCTTTTAAAATATCGATAGTTGGCTTTAACCGTTGAATCTTTTCGCATCATTGCCTTGTTCATGCATTTCTTTTTATTTTTCAAACGGTAATGGAAATACAAGCCGGCGTCAACCATAAAGTCAGACACTTGTGTGTTGATTTCAGATCGAGTGTCTAGATAAGTAAAATCCTCGAAGTCTACACCTCTTGTATTGGAGTAAGTTCCAAATAAATAATAAGCATTGGTTCCAATACTTAATGACGACTCGTGTTTCATTTTTGTCGAATCCGTTTTAGCCAAAAATGAGCGATTAATTAATTTTCTAGAAGCTCCAATAAATACCTTATTGACTCCCCCATTTCCAGCATAGTTATAAGTATGGTTTCCTGCATGACTATCGTACGACGGATCAGCCATATTGTAACCAACCGTGCTAAACGGCATGATACCAAATGCTGCACCGCCTTTTTTACCAATTGGCAAACCCATTACAAAATCACTTAAACCCAGATAATTGGTGTTTTGATTGTCCGTTGCTGTGTTTAATTGAATCATCTTGGCTTTATAGCCCACACTAAATATCGGTTTGTGACGCAACAAATAGCTGTATGTTGCCGGGTTTCCGAAGTTAACCTGGTTATAGTTTACCATGGGAATATTCATCCCACCAGAGCCAAAATAATAAGCACTTGTATTGCCAAAAATATCTCCAAAAGCATATCTGCTATATGGACTTGAGTTCGTTGATTGACAAATTGCATTAACTGCAACTAATATTGCCACCAAGGATAAAAATTGTTTCCTATACATTAACACTAAGTATTGCATTTAATCCACGAAGGGTGAAAAATGCGTCTGCAAATATGGTGTTTTTAAGTTCATTTTCAAAAAAAGCAGCATCGCCACCCGTTAGTACAATATTTATTTCATTGAACTGCTCTTGATAGCACTTAATTATTCCATTAATTTCTGCAAGCATTCCATTGTAAACACCTGATATTATTGAGCCTTCAGTATCATTACCGATTAATTTTTTCGTGGATTGTAAATCAATGAACGGCAATTTATCGGTAAAAGTATTTAAAGCTTTAAACCGCATATTGAATCCTGGACTAATAGCACCGCCTCTGTAGTTTCCGTCTGCATCAACAAAATCAAATTTCATACAGGTTCCTATGTCAATGCATAACGAATTATGAGTAGGGAATTTAACCGCAAGGCCTGCGGCATTAGCCAGACGATCTTGGCCTAAAGAATCTGGCGTTAAATAATTATTCTTAAATGGTATCTTACTGCAAACTGAAAGGATATGCCCCCTTTCAAATGAGCTAATAAAAGTCTCTAACCGCTCATTTCCCTCAGTGACATTGCACAAGATTGCGGATTGAAACACAGTAATATCAAAATCATTCTGAATAATACTCTGGTCAAATCGGTCGTACTTTTCCAACTTAACTAAAGTCTCACCATCAAAGGCTGCCACTTTAGTTGATGTGTTTCCTACATCAATGATTAAGTTCATCTGGCTAAATTAATTGGATTAACGGAATTTATTATTTCTCAACAAATATTTTTCGTTTTGAGAATTATTTTATATTTGCCGACCAATACGGCTGGTACCTTAGCTCAGTTGGTAGAGCAATGGACTGAAAATCCATGTGTCCCTGGTTCGATTCCTGGAGGTACCACACTTAAAAGAGGTTGTCAATAGCAACCTCTTTTTTATTTTTTAATCCCCAACTTTAATTATTCGTTCTATCATTTCTGTGTTATTATTTGACAACTTAAGAACATAAATGCCTTTTGGCAGAAAAGAAAGATCTAGAATCGTGTTGTTTGATTGGATATTGGTAATGTGTCGAACCAGTTTTCCATTTTGATTATATAGAAAAAGATCATGCAGCTGTTCTTGAGATTGGATGGTAATTTGATTTCCCGAAGGATTAGGGTAAATATTTAGTTCGGTCAACGAATTGTCTAGTTGCACCGATGTGGTAATGGCGTTCACCGTTTGCACCAGCGTATCCGACATACAGCCATTTGACGCAATCATTTGAACCTGAAACACGCCCGCAGATAAATAACTATGAAGCACTGTATCTCCTGTTCCTATATTACCATCCCCAAAATCCCAACTAATGGACGTTGAATTATTGGTAGAACTAACCAATTCAAACGTTAATCCTGATAACTGCGAAATAGACCAATCGGCAACTACATCATTATGGCCGATTCTCCAAGTCGATATACTGTCCAAAACAACCCTTTCCGCTAATACCTGAATAGCACGGGCATCAGCAGCCGACAAAGTACTGAGATAAGATGAGCCAATAGGAGATTTTCGCCAAATAGCAGCATAAAAAGTACAAGCAGCGACATAGGTTCCTGCTACACTTGGATGACTTTCGTCCGGCGAATACAATTCCAGCGCTGGCAGCGAGTCTCGAACTTGCTTCCAAACGGCACCAACTGGTGAAACCGAAGCATCATTGTCATGGGCCATTTCCAAATAACTTTCCCTCAATCTATTCTGCATGCCATCATACGTGCAGATGGGAGGATAAAACGGGCAATTCGAGGCATCACCATTCTTTCTGCCCCAAGTCATGAAAAAAAGTGGTTCCACGCATTGATCTGCGGCCCGAATTGAATCACAAATAATTGCAGCGTACGGATAAACATCTGTAGCTACCTGCGAAGGAGAAAATGAAGGTTCCTGACTCTGACTTTGTATTGCAACAAAATCCCAACCACCTACCGCAATCTTTCCCAGCGAAGTCGCATTGGTTGAATGCCCTTGCATGTTCTGTCCACCGGGAGTATTCTGGTCATGAGTCAAGGAGTCTCCAAAAGAGTTGGCCAGCAGTTCTAAGGTATTAGGCAAATTATTTACATACGTATAACTATTGCCTAGAAAAAGTACATTTTTAGATTGCGCGTTGGACCCAACCACTATCAAAACAAACAAAAGCAACACGATTAATTTATTCATTCTAATTGAATTATTTACTTAATGCACTAAGCTAGGAAATTACATTCATTTTTTTAAGTCCGCAGAAGGTATAATGAACCAATTATTACCTTTGCAGCATGCAAGCAGGAAGAGGTAGCCTTCGTATCATTTATGTATTAGCTGTTTATGTAGTATTACAACTAATCTGGTGGGGATATCACATCATTCAATTAACCAAAGAAGTTGAACCTTCTGAATCTTTTAATAGTAAAGTTTGGATGATCATTGGGGAAGGGTTCGTCTTCATTTTAATCCTATCCATTGGGTTATTTAAATTAAGACAATTGCAAAAAAGAGACGATGCCTCTAAGGAAAAAGAAAAGAACTTTCTGCTGGCTGTTACACATGAATTAAAAACACCAATAGCGAGTAATCGGCTCGCATTAGAAACCATTCAAACCCGAGATTTAACGTCAGCTATTAATCAAAAATTAATTGTCAGCGCACTTCAATCCAATAATCGGTTGGAAGAACTCGTAAATAAGATATTACTATCCACACATTTAAGCGCTAATAGCCAAGAAAGCGCGAGTTCAGTTTTTAATGCGAATGATTCGCTTAAAAGAATGGTGAAAGACAATTTTGAGGCATTGGATTCATTGATTGAAATCGAAGAAAAATATGGAGAGGAGTGCCAATTAAAAATGAGCCTTTTGGAATTCGAAACTGTTGTTAGTAATTTGATTCAAAATGCCATAAAATACCAAGCCAAAGGAGATCCTATATTAATCACAACTACTGTAAAGGCAGGCAATTTAAACATACAACTTTCGGATAGTGGTCCAGGGATTCCAGATGCTGAAAAAAATAAAGTATTTGAGAAATTTTATCGAATTGGAGATGAAATGACCCGATCAAACAAAGGAACCGGACTGGGATTGTACTTGGTAAAAGAAATCATGACTCGAAACCAAGGAACTATTTCAATAGCAGACAATAAGCCAAAAGGCGCCATATTTAATGTTTCATTTTCAATTTATTCAAAATGACCAACAAAAAGGTAGCTCTCATTATTTTAGACGGTTGGGGCCAGGGTGCCCAAGACGAATCTGACGGGATTTTCAGGGCGAATACTCCTTTTATCGACAGTTTATACACCAATTGGGCCAACGCTCAGCTAGTTACCTTTGGCAAAGACGTGGGACTTCCAAGTTCTCAAATGGGCAATTCAGAAGTAGGACACCTCAACATAGGTGCCGGAAGGATTGTATTTCAAGATTTACTTAAAATTGATAACGCGATAGCAGACCGCTCTTTTCACAACCATCCACAAATTCTAGGTGCATTTCAAAAAGCAAAAAAGACGAATAAGAAAGTTCATTTTTTTGGTTTAGTTTCTGACGGTGGGGTTCACAGTTCGATCGAACATTTAATCGCGTTGTGTGATGTAGCTGAAAAACAAGGTTTAGTTGACGTGTTTATCCATGCAATTACGGATGGAAGAGATTGTGGACCAGAAACCGGAATAAACCATTTAGAAAAACTCGAAAAACACATTGAAAAATCAAATGCTAAAGTAGCTTCTGTAATCGGTAGATACTATGCGATGGATAGAGACAAGCGCTGGGGTCGAATCAAGAAAGCCTATGATCTTTTAGTTCGTGGTGTTGGAAATCAATATCATAATGCTACTCAAGGCATACGAGCTTCCTATGATTCAGGTGTAACAGACGAATTTATTGAACCCATTACAATTACAAATGAATCAGGCCAACCGATAGCGCTGATTGAAGAGGATGATCTTGTTATTTGTTTCAATTTCAGAACAGACAGATGTCGTGAAATAACCATTGCCCTTACTCAGGAAGAATTTCAAGATCAAAAGATGCGCCCGCTAAAATTGGATTATTATACCATGACCAATTACGATGACTCTTTTCAAAATATTAATGTCATCTACAAAAAAGATCATTTATCCAATACACTTGGAGAGGTCATCTCTAACGCAGGCAAAAAGCAAATTAGAATTGCAGAAACTGAAAAATATCCACACGTGACCTTCTTCTTTTCTGGAGGCAGAGAGGCTGAATTTGAAGGAGAAAAAAGAATCATTGTGAGTTCACCTAATGTAGCGACATACGATTTACAACCCGAAATGAGCGCTCCAGAAGTGACGTCTAAAATTTGTCATGAGTTAAACACAGGTGAATCCGATTTTATTTGTTTGAATTTTGCAAATCCTGACATGGTCGGACATACAGGAATTCCAACAGCCATTATTTCGGCAATTGAAACCATTGACCAATGTACCCAGAAAGTAGTTGAAACTGGGTTAAACAATAACTATTCATTTGTAATTATTGCTGACCACGGCAATGCAGATAAGATGTTTAACAGTGATGGTTCACCCCATACTGCACATACAACCAATATGGTTCCTGTCTTTGTACTAAATAATGAAGTAAATGCATTGAAAAATGGAATTCTTGCAGATGTCGCCCCTACTATACTTGATTTATTAGGTATTGAACAACCTTTGGAAATGACTGGATGCAGCTTAATCAAAAAAACACAGCAAAGTTTACCAAAAAAGTAAATTTCGGCTATCTCAATAAATGAATGTATCCTGTCTTTAATTGTTCATTTTCTTCGGAACACTGGTCCTGATAAATTAATTCGTAATAATACAATCCTTCATCTAATGCATTACCATTGGACTTAAGTCCTTTCCAATTTTCTGATGGGTTTTCTGATTCATAAACAATTAACCCCCATCGATTCCAAACCGTTACATGAAAAATTCCATCCGGGTCTGCATCTTCAAATTTTACTTCATCATTCACTTGATCACCATTTGGCGTAATTACATTGGGCACAATTACTTCAAAAAGCTGTGGACCTAAAAAGGAAACCTCTTGGGTCGTTTGTTCAGATTTATCGCACAGTAAATCGTAAGCTTCCATTGTTATCGTATAGGTTCCAGGAATTGTATAAAAGTGATTAACGGTATCGGTGGAGAATGTCGTACCATCACCCATCGTCCAAACCAATGAATCAGCACCCGTACCTGTGAAAGCCATGTCTACAAAAAGTGTGTCCACTCCACAAGGAGGAGGAGGAGTAAAAGCCAATTCAGACGCAAAAGTTTCGGCTTGAGCAATATTAACAGTTAATGTTGCGGTATCTGCAATATTACACGTGCTCGAATCAATTGCGATATAAGTTACAATGTAAGTCCCTGTGTCTGAATAAGTATAAGACGGGTTAATATCTGTTGAGGTGCCCGAAACATCCCCAAAATCCCAAAATGCCATAGGAGGAGCTGGTGCTCCCGCATTAAAATCAACCACAAATGGAGGGTCACATAAAAGCATATCAGGAGGCGGAATGGCATTAGACTGTGTATAGTTAGCAATGTAGACTACCGAATCTACAATCGTTGCAAAATTCCCACATACATCCTCCGCATACATTGTAATGTAATACACTCCCTGCGTTGTATAGTAGTAATTAATAATGGTATCGTTAATAAAAACATCGCCATTTCCCATGTCCCAGTGAATAGTGTCGGCTCCTTGCCCCGTAAATTCTAATTGGACTAGCAAGCTATCTGGTGCTGCACAAGGATCTACTGGAGGTATATCCATGGTTGCTGTTAATGGTATGAAGTCATTTATAATAAGTGATGCTGAAATGGTGTCAAAGCCACCCAAACAATTCAAATAATAAATTTCAATGGTAACTGTCTCCGCAGGCTCAATGATTGTATCAATATTTGGATAAAGAAAAATAGTGTCAGATAAGGTACCAGCGGTCATTACTAAGCTATCAGGAATAGCTGAATAATCATCACCCATAGTTGCCGTTCCCGTAACATTAAAATAAACGGTAAAATCAACCGTAGTATCGGGCCGTGAAAAAGCGAAATATGCTTCGTTACATCCCTCCCAAAGAATGGTATCTCCGTTGGCAATTTCTGCAGCAACACTTACCGCATTGGATGTAAATGATCCTTTTTCTAAGAATACACCTGAATCAAATGCGGAATCTCCACCATCGCCAATGGCTAATTTAATGTGATAGGTTTGGCCACAAATTACCGGCACTCTGACAGGCATTACGATGGTTCTTCCATCGTATTCGTAATTAGTTCCTAAGTTTTGTGTGTAAAAAATATTATACGTTGTCCAAGCCGGATCTATAGCGGCACATGTGGCAGCAGTACCTGAAAAACCAGCTACACCAAGATTAACTGTATTAATAGAAACCGGCGTACTGGTATAGGCAATTGTTGGCCAGACCGTCGGATCTGGAATCAAAGCAATATTTTGCGCAACATAACTACCACCTAATGGATTCGGACCTGATAAGAAAAAGCCAAAAGCATCGTTAACAGAACCACACACGTACTCATCATATTCCTCTGACGCAAAAACATAATTGAAGTTGATCGAATCTCCGTCTGGAACGAAATCAAACTCGACTATACATTCATCATAAATTTGATTTAAAGTAATCGATTGCAAGTCAGCGTCTGATCCAGAATTTCCCGTTCCACCTAATGCACTTCCGCCACTTGTGTTTGGTTGAGAAGCTAACGTTATGTCTCCAGAACCTAAAATCATTCCTTCTGCCAATCCTACATCCGCACCTGAAGGCAAATTATCAAATTGCCCAACCTGAGGCATTGCAACAGCGGCAGACCCCCCATTATATTGCACATTGGTAATTGCAACACCCGCCCCTACTAGCACATTCTGCACATACCATTCTACTGTTTGTGTATTAT
>Ga0115568_10003515_pt1 | contig 10643 bp, 8 predicted proteins | sample COGITO_mtgs_1204_FD_87296 | JGI IMG/M metagenome (GOLD analysis project Ga0115568, IMG submission 87296) | Pelagic marine microbial communities from North Sea - COGITO_mtgs_120426 | ecosystem: Environmental > Aquatic > Marine > Epipelagic | place: Germany:Helgoland, sampling site Kabeltonne...
AGAACTGACACAAGTTCCACGTTCTCGTTTGGCGGAACAATAATATCGCTCCCGATTGATAATCGTCATGGAGCCGCCGCAGCTACCGCATTTAATTAAACCAGTCAGCAGCCGTTTCTTTGTCTGGCGTTTGTTGCCCTGGCGGGATGCGTATTTAGATTTAGTTGTCTGAACGATGCCCCAGGTCTCATCATGGTGGTGTCAGACGAATGTGAACTCGTCTCAGTTTGGCGTAGATTGACCGTGATTATGCAGCATAAAGCTGCTGCCATTTGACAAGTGCAGCGTCGCGTTGAACTCTGAATTCGTCTCTTGAAATAAGATGTCTTTGAAGGTTGAAGTGATTGCTGATTGAGGAATGAACGGCGGAGAATTTCTGCAAACTTCGTTCAAGCCTGAACCTGGACATGGCTCGCTCTCGTCGCCGAAACGGTAGATGTGAATTTTCAGCTCGATTGTTTTTCCAACGCCCGACTTCCTGGGCCGCTTGATTGCCAATCAACCTCATTGCCGCCTTATATGATTTTAGCCGATCCGTTACGATGACCTTCGGATGGCCATATCGTTTCATCGCTTTTTTTAGAAAAGCTAGAGCAGCTTTACGATCTCGACGCTTGGTCACAAAGGATTCCAAGACTTCGCCTTCGTGATCAACAGCCCGCCACAGGTAGTGCGTTTCACCATTGATCTTCACGAATACCTCGTCCAGATGCCATTGCCAGTTTGAATATGAACGTGGATTGCGGATCCGAGACTTTCGGATATCTGCCGCAAATAGCGGCCCGAACCGGTTCCACCAATAGCGAACCGTTTCGTGGCATATATCGATGCCACGTTCATGCAACAAATCTTCGACATTGCGAAGTGAAAGCGGGAACCGAACATACATCATCACGGCCAGACGAATGATCTCGGGAGACGTTTTGAAATAACGAAATGGGTTGTGGTTTTTCATCTAGGAAAAGTAGGATTAAGACTACTTGTCGTCAAAAGCCGTTTTAATCTGACACTGCCCGAATTCAGAAAATCTGCAAACATTGCGATGCAGTGAAGTTTGTAACCGAAGAAAAGGAGACCAAGGAAACTTGATTAAGTGCGCATTGGCAGTATTTATTGGCGTTATCCAATATTTTCTTTTGAAGTATGGGATTGTTTCCGAATGGATATTTGACGACCCAGAAAGAGGTGTAGCAGCAGCATTTATTGTTATCGCCGCGGTTGGCTGGATTGTTATGAACGGTCTTTTTTCATCGGCTTTTGGTCGGATCGGTAGAACCCGATTGTATGGCCGATATGGTAGCGGACGGTACGCTGTCTTTTTTCCAATCCAAGACAACATTTTTGCACTGATGATTTGCGGCGTTTGGACGTTCTATTTATTCACGCTGGTAGACACTATTTATTCAAGCTGGTAGAAGAGGAGTGTCAACGCCGGAGTAAAAACACACCATTGGCCGGAGTAAAAGTACACCACTTTGTATGATGTAATACTCGGTGTTTCGGGTTGACCCGGTGGGCCCACAGGCACCTCCCGCGCTGCTTCGCTCCGCGTAACGCTAAAGCGCTACACGAAGCAGCGCGGGTCCCTCCTATGGACTACCGGGACAACCCGAAACACCGAGTGTTGCTAAACATTAAGTGGTGTATTTTACTCCGGCCAATGGTGTGTTTTTGCTCCGGCGTTGACAGAGTCAGCTGGTTGGAGCGAAGATAGTACTGAGTATTGGTATTATGGTCCATTGCAACTGACTAATGAAGATACAGGCGAGGAATTCAGAGGTGAGCGAGAAAAGGAAAAAGAAATGATTTACGAAAATTATGATCACAAATTCTGTGAAATTTTTAGGCTTGGAGAAAATCCACAGGACCCAATCTGCGGAGGCGATCCAGACACGTGGGGCGAAGGCTTTAAAACGGTAGGTGAAGTAAATATTTTTTCGCCCACTCGTGGCACTGAAGGTAAAACTTATATGCATATTGGGGGGGGGGCTATTGACCTTTTGGATTGGGAAATTGAATATGCTGAACTAACAAATTTTGTAAGAAAAATATCCTCAGACCATTTTTCAGATGAAGAAATGGATTTTGTTTTGTGGAACATAACAGACACATTTTTTGGGGAAGATTACGGAATTGTATCTGGTCACATGGCTGGAGAGTTTCCGCATAGTGAGCTTAGTAGCAGTGATAAAAAATTTAAAGGCTGCTTATGTGTTCATAAGAACGTTCGCTATGACTCCAAATCATCTGTCACAAATGATGGAGCAGTAAGCTGGGAGGACGAGGTGGATCCTGACGATGATGAACAAAGAATTGCCATTTTAATTTAGGTTGACCTCAATAAGACCCTCGTAACGTGAAATCAAACTTCCCCGCATCGACATAATCTCTTAATGGCCTGATTGTCAAATTTGCATATTTTCGTGGGCGATTTTTTCGAAAAAGCCTAGAGCTAGTAGTTATAGAGCACAGGAGACGCCATGCCCTTTTTGCGTTGCATAGACTCAGGAAGTCGTTTGCCGCAATACCGAGCGCGAATTTCCTCAGGCGCCTGTTGACCTTTAAAGCCATACCTGCCGTCGATATCTGCATTCAATATTGGAAAATTCTGCTTTGTTGCTTGAATCCATGGCTTCTCAGGGACGAACACGTCAATACAGATACCATTTGCTACCGCAAATACTAAATCCGCCTTATTCGCGCGGTTTAGACTGACACGCCAAGCAAATCTTACTGCGTCGTATAATTCACTACGCTCATCTTTTGATTTTCTTACATTGATTGCCATAACTCGATGCGTGGGATCAATTTCCATCATTTCCGCATGGTATCGTCGCTGAATTTGTTCAGCACTAGCTGGACCTTTGTCATTTGAGCCAATGCCCCCCATAATATTTGTCAAGCCAGGGGTCGCATCAATTAATACAGCCTCTACTAATTCTGCTTCTTTCTCAGTTAACCCGTGACGGTGAATGATGTGCAGTGGCTTCAATTGTTCATGTATGATTTCTCTTATGGTCTTTAATTTGAGACTAATCTCTTCCTCGTCACGGTAAAGATCCCCACTATTCAAAGCAGCCTTCATGTGCGCGAACACGCGATTTCCTTTACCCTTCCCAACGTAAAAAACAGATCCGTCTCTTGGATCGATTAGCTTGTATACATACGAGCCTAGTTCTTCGAGAATTTCAGGCGAAAATTTTTCGATAAAAGCCATTAAATAATAACCTCCAAATGTTTAGAATATTGCTGTGTTGCCAAATCATCTAATGGGTATTCGTTCAACTCGCGTCCTTCAGCATTGTTTTCCCCGCCTTGATACAGCCTAACATGTAGCTTGGGTTCTGCTTCTGCAGATGTCTGATAGAAGCCAAGCCCTGCATGCCATGTAGCGCCAAGCGTTTTGCATCGCCTCGATGAGTGTGCCTTTGTTAAATCGTGGTGGTGGACGTGTCTCTTTGTCTTCAATGGCAGCGTCACTTAACTTTGTAGTCTCGCCGTCACGCAGTGGCGGAAGCAATGCGGCGTCATCGCCCTTTTCTGATTTAGGCTTCCAATCTGGAAACACCGAGCGCCATCCAAGTTCAATAGGTTGACGGCCTACTGCATTGAAAGGAATGCTCCGCACATCATTTGTCCTTGTGCGTTGAAATATCGGAGAAGAGTTGATTGACGTTTTTTCCTGTCCACTTATGGAGTTCATTAACTGTTATTATTAATCCATGAGGAGATGTCTGCTTTAAGGCGCTCATAATCATATTTTCACGTCCTTCGCTATCGGCAGTTTCTCCAGCTCAAGAACGCGGTATGTTGTATGCTCTACTGATACAATCCCTGTACGCATCCAATTGATTGCAAATCCTTGGACAGGTTTATCTGGAAACTGCCTTTCGAGCACAGCGGCATAGGCTTCAAGCTGTGGCCGGTAGGTAATAAAACTTTCTTCAAGCTCATCAGCCAATCCTGATTTATGATCCATAATCAGGAATCCATCGGGCCCTTCAGCTAGAAGGTCAATGACCGCATTTGTTTGAGCACCAGAGGGGTCTTCTATTTGCAGAGGAAGCTCTAAGTGGAAGCGATCATAGCCCATGCCCTTCAGCCAATCCTTCACTGCTTGCGCCTGAGCTTCAATCGCTTTAGATACTTCGGCTTCTACCCCGGCAGCCTGGCATGCTCGATCAAGCAAGTCAGACCTAGCCATGGCTGTCCTAAATACCAGATGCCAAGCTGTGCCTCGGGTTGCCGCTTGATCAAAACCATCCTCGATGGCAGCAACGGGTGTGTCGAGATTAATAGTTTCTATAGGCCTTGGTGTTGTGGTGTCTGTTGGAACCAACTGAGATGGACGTATTCGCCAAGGCGACTTCTCGGTCTCTGACTTTTCACGAAGCTCACCGAAGCTGACCATGGCATCTGCCTCAACAGGTCTCAGAACATCAAACTCCGCCGGTGGTTCATCTGTGCATTCTAGGCTACGTGCAGGATACGTAGCCTCTCTGAGAGTAACTTGTCCCGCATGTATTTCGAGCTCACACTCTTGAACAAGCATTTCAGCGAAGTTGCCTGGGCCAGGGCCCTCAGATTTCTTCTTTAACTTAAACTCTGGCCACTCGATGATCAGACGGTCACGTGCCCTAGTCAGGGCAACATAGAGTAATCTGCGCGCATCCTCTTCGGCTGATAACCTGCGAGCCTCGATAAAATCATCCCGTTTTTCCTTAAGTGGCAACCCTGGCGTATAGCGCAAGATGGCTTTACTCAAAACATTGTCCAAATTTGAGAAGTCTGCGAACTCAGCTCGCATCGTGCCAGGTTTTTCTTCGATTTTGTCATCAAGTCCGACGACAAATACAACGTTCCACTCACGTCCTTTTGAGGCATGCCAAGTGATGATTTCGACCCCCTCAACCGATCCTGAACTTGGATCAGGATGACGGTCAAAATTGCGATCATTACGTTGGTTCTCAAGCCACCCAAGAAACACAGGAGCGGTTTGCCCATAAAACCCTGCAGCAGCCTTCATGTCGCGGTGGGAGTTCTCAAAATTAGAAACTTCCCCTTCAAGCCTGAGAAGATCTGCGCGCATTTGGGGCGCATCTGGTAAGCTATTGGACCAATCACGGATACTGGCGAGAGTAATAACTTGTGGCACCAGTGCCCCGAGAGGTATTCCCGCTGCCGTTCTAGCAAGATCGACAAGAGGCTGGAGTTCTGCCACGTTAAAAAGAAAACCATCTGCCAGTGCTGTCATAGCCTCCTGTAATGGCATGGCGCGCGGCCCAAGCGTCAAGAGGCAGAGAGCTGCGTGCGCATCGGTTGGGTCAGCCACAAAAGCTAATGCATTTTTAGCTGCAATCACCGTAGGTGAGGACAGCCAACCTTTCCGATTGATCCGAACGGGTACCCCAAGTTCCTTCAGTCTGTCTGCATAGTTCGCCGCTTGCGAATGTGTCTGACACAAGATTGCGATGTCGCCAGGACGGGCGACGCGCATCACAGGATTTTTAAGATCACTATGGCGGTCAGCTATGATGGTTTGGTCATCAAGGATTGTCTTAACCCGTGCTGCTATATGCTGCTCCGGTCGCGAGTTAGGCGTTCTTGAAGACCGCCCTTGAATGACTTGGACAAACTCAAGGCATATCTGTCCAGTCTCAGATCGCTGAGCTTCGAGGGAATTATACTTTTCACCAAACAAGCGTCCGCTGATGTCGTTTACAAAACGCATAATGCGCGGGTCACTGCGCCAATTACAATCAAGCGGTGTCGTGTTGTCCGCGAATTGTTTAGCCAGTTCATTTGTTAAACGAGGATCTGCCCCCTGAAATCCCATTATGGATTGTTTGGTATCCCCAACTAGAAGTGTACGAGGTGCTGCCTGCGCAATACGCCAAAGCAGAGCGAATTGGACTGGGTTGGTGTCCTGAAACTCATCAACAATTACGCAATCGATATCGGCCATAATCGCAGTGAGTATTTCCGGCTTTATGCGCAGTAACTTCTCAGCCTCGACTATCATGTCGGCAAAATCGATCACACCTGACTTTCTTTTTTTATCGGCGTAACCAGACATAATAGCCTGAGCGCCGAGGATGAGACTTGATAGGTTGCGACTGGCATCTTCAAGTGGGCCAGGATGGCGCGTAATATCTCCAGCCGCAGCAATCACACGTTCAGACAGCTCTGCAAAATTGTCAGGGATTTTAGCCCCTCGTGCCTTCGTGCGAAGTTCAGAAAGAGTGATCCAAAGCTTCCAATCTTTATCTAAATCTATGTTGTCGCGTGCAGCCCGAAGAGCTTTAAGCTGCTCTCTAAAATTCTTCTGTGCCGCCGCTGTATCGCCTGCGAACGGTGTACCACCATCAGGATATTCTCTCAAAAATGCTGTGGCTACAGCTTGAAGGTTTGATCTCAATGGCTCCGGGTCTTTTAGAACTTCACCGTACTGCTCGCTTAATGCCTTTACCGCTTCATCGGCCAAAGCTGGATCTGTTCCACCTTCGCCTAAGCCTCGTAGCAGCTCAATTGTCTGAAATATTGTTTTACGAAAAGCGTCTTCAGCCGTTGCCCTTGCCCAGGAGCTGCCAACATATCCATAGCGTGGTAGATCAGCTTTAATGGTATCAAGTTCTTCACAATGAGAAAGCTCCTGACGGATTAGTAAATCGCGTTCGGCATCACTCAAGTGACGTGGTTGAGGGGAGCCGTTCGCCGCAAATGCATGCTCAGTCATAATTCGCAAGCCAAGCCCGTGAATTGTTGAGACATAGGCACGTTCGACATCAAGTGCCTCTTCCACCATGCCATCCGCAAGTAGTGCGCTTCGAATACGTTCTTTTAACTCACCCGCAGCAGCCTCGGTAAATGTGACTGCCATGATGCGGTGTGGTTTTACATCTCCCGCTTTGACCCAGTCCGTGAGATCAGTCTTGATTTTGAAGGTCTTGCCCGAGCCTGCACCCGCTGGAACAATATTGAGCATCCTATCCATTTGTGGCATCCCCTTCATTCTCGGACGGAACTAAGAATGCCCCAACAAGGCTGCTTTCCTGTAACGCGTAAGGGGTTGTTTTGGCGGTTTTTTCAAAGAAAGTAATATCGTCGACATAATTAAGGCTGACCACTCCAGTACGAACTTCTTTAATTCGCTCTTTCAGTTTTTCAATGGCTTGTATCGAGATTTCTGTGTCTATGATTTCAAAGCCTTCACCGTCCAATTGAATGCCATTCACAAGTATACCACTGTCATTGATCAGGTGATAGGCAACACCGATTTCGAGCTTCGCCTTCAACATGTCATCCAGCACGCCTTCCTGTAGGTCAGGCTTGAGGAGCATGGCCCGATAAAGGGCCAGTTGAAGATCCCAACCCACCATCATGCGATCACGGCGTTTGCCACTGCCACTCTTCTTATGGTCAATAATCAAAAGCCGTCCATCGGGTAAACTAAGCAGGCAATCCGCCCGGCCAAACAGGTTTAATCCGTGAGCCTCTCCCATGAGGTCTATTTCATTATCAATCACTCTTGCGTTGATGGACGACAGCGCTGCCCTCCATTTTTTAGCCGCACGAATGATGTCTCGTTCCAACCCTTGCCGCTCAACCTTCCACAGTGGGCTATTAAGAAATGGCGCATATTTTCGAACTGCTTGATCTAATAGCCTAGGTGCTTTTGCTGTAATTTCGACATCATTAGGAAGTGGGCTTTCTTTCGGGAAGAGATATTCCAGCACTTCATGGGCCAATGTGCCGGATAGGATATGGTCATAAGTCTCCGGTGCCCAAACAACTTCTTCTGCGCCAAATTCGGCCAAAGTCCAAGCCAATGGACTAACCATAAGTTTTTCAAGGCGGCTTGGAGATTGGCGTCGTGGGTTGCCATCTTTATCGAGCCTGCTCATGAACAAATCACGAGCTAATTTGATTTGTCCGCTTACTGGTATTTGCTCTGTGAGATCTCGTTTGATTGATGGAATTATCCTAGCGGAACAGGGCCATTCTTCCTGTGGGGTTAATCTAATGTCTCGGATTAATACTTTTGGTTCCTCAATAGATTTATCCCCGGGTTTGCTCATGTCTCGTATGGTACGAGCAATCAGTGATAACGCTGTCGATGTCGATTGACGGCGACCATCAAGCCCCCGCATCGGATAGAGAAAAGTGCAGCTTTCACTGGCTACCGAGAACTGCTTTCTAAAAAGCTCAAGCCCCATTGCAAGTTGGTCATCACGACCGGGAATTTTTATTCCTGTCTGTTGTTCAAGGCTTTCGAGCTCACTATCGAGAAATAGAGAGGATGTTGAGGACGATCGAGGATACCGTCCGTCCACTGCCCCGAGCACAATAAGATGTTTAGCTGAACGCCATGGCAATGAAACTTCACTGAATACGCTGACACCTTCAACAAAGCGCTCAGGTTGCGAAGAAACTGGCACAGCTGGGTTGAGCTCCTCCAGAAGGCGCTCCCAGTTCGTCTGATCCATTGTAGCAAGAAGGCTTTTTAGGTTTGGCAGCTGCGCACGAAGACTTTTCACATCATCGCGATAGTCATCCTCATCTGTTAAACACTGGGCAAGTAGATCAAGTTGGACAGAAACATTTGCAGCGTTCCTCGTACTATCATCACGCAGTGCTTGGAACAATCGTTTTGCTTTCCCTTCAAAGGACTTCGTCATACCAGGATCAAAACGTCCCTTCATTACTTCTCGTGCCAAAGCAGCACCTGTTTCTGCAGGCCATGGCATGAGGGGCGATACATAAAGACTGGCAAGCACCATTGCGGGCGTAGGAATATTTAAGGCCAATACGAAATGCAGTAGTGTCTCTGTGGCCATATCACGCTGCGGGGCTGAAATTGGTAGCCCCGACAACGGAATGCCAATGGAATGGAAGGCACTACCTAAATGCTGCTGGTAACCCGAGTCTTCAGGTAAAAGGATGGCGATGTCTTCTGGTGTAGATCCTTGATCTATCAACTGCTGGCTAATAGCCGCTGCAAGTTCGGCTTCTTCAGCAAGGTCGCGGATACCCCAGAAAGAAAGAGAACCGTCAGGTGGCAGGGGGGCGTCAGCCTTGCCGAACAGTCCACGCTGAGCATTTCCAAGGCTATTGGCCTCTCTTGCTTCCTGATAGACAGAGGTCTGCCGTTCTTGCCAAAGGCGTTGAGCATCCGCATCGGCCATTCCGTGATGACGGATAAGGGTTGCGCGCAATTCTGTTTCCGCTTTGGTAGAAAATTGCAGCCCAAACGAATCAATAATAGGTAACGCCTCTAGAATAACCGATCTGTCTGAGCTGATAACATGGCGCATGACCTGAAGATCAAGGGGCAAAGCATCTCCCATTGCTCTCCAAAGTCCCAAAAGAGCCTCAACGTGATGATAGAGGCGAGAAGCTGGGTCAAGCTTAGAGATGTCAATTTCTGCAGGTTCTATTTGGCGGGTTGCTAACATAAGGTCACGCAGCGAGCCCGAAACCGCAGATACCGTCTCGCGGGGAGCGTTTTTGTAGCTTTCAGACCACGGACTGTCAGTCTCAGAAATCAAAGGGCTGATATCGGCGGGCTCCACACGCGGCACCAAGTACACTTCAAGCAGTAGACCTGTAGTGACTGTGCGTTGGGCGCCGGTTATCGGATGGGACGTGACAATTGGATTAAGCATCTGTATTGGGAGCCTCGCGAAGCTCAGAATGAATATTCGTACGTTGACAAGGGGTGACAGACAGTCCCAGCACGTTGACTTCAGCTTGCACCATTCGTGCTAACGGCAAAAATGCATAGAAGTCTCTCTCTGACGCATCCATTTGTTGACACTCCGCACCCCTATCTAAAACTCCAACGAAAATATTATTGCCAGAATTCATGATACACACTATGGACAAAAACAATGAATCGTAGTGCTCAATAAACTTTTCGACCATTTAGAAGCACAATGTGGGCAGCGAATGTGTTGCTCAAGAGTAGAGCGGGAGAGTTTCATGACAACTTAAGAAGGCCTTATTTCAGCGGCGATTGAACCGTCCTCATTTTCAATCCAAGAAATTTCGTAATCTACTTCAGCGTCTTCATCTTCTGGATCATCTGCAAAACATTTACGTGCTAGAACGCCGCAACAATAAACGGCGGCGTCATAAATTTCTTCCTCATCTCCATCAATTTCTCCTTCTTCGTGTAAGGAAACAATGCTTGAAAGCATATCCGCAGAAATGTCTTCCCCCATTTCCTCTTTCACACTCGCGATCAGAAGCTCTTGAGGTGCAAACACCTTGTTGCGTGGATCTTTATGAAATTCGTCAGATATTTTTTCGATTAACTCATCAAAGTCTGGCATTTGATAATCTCCTTCTTCGTGTAAGCTGCAGGTACTCGTGGAACGATTTGTTAATTGATTATAGCTTTTCTCTGAGCGCTTCGTAAGGCGTTTTTCCATTGAAGGCCCCGTGCGGTCTTTGGAACACGTAGCGGCCTAATCCAAGAGAGGATCTGGCTCATCTGGTTGACAATACTAAGCGGCGTGTTTGCGGTATTGCAAGCGCCGGGTCTCCATGGTTTTCCTTTTGATCCTTTCTCGTTGTTTTAAAATCGATTGCCCACGCCCAAAGTAAACATCTGCGGGCGTGAGGTTGTTGATGCTCTCATG
>Ga0115568_10003532_pt1 | contig 10619 bp, 8 predicted proteins | sample COGITO_mtgs_1204_FD_87296 | JGI IMG/M metagenome (GOLD analysis project Ga0115568, IMG submission 87296) | Pelagic marine microbial communities from North Sea - COGITO_mtgs_120426 | ecosystem: Environmental > Aquatic > Marine > Epipelagic | place: Germany:Helgoland, sampling site Kabeltonne...
CGCAAAATTACCTTCTGGATTTTTAAAGATACAGCCAGCACTCGGATCTCTGGGCTGCGAAGCTTTGCGTGAACTCGAATAACTATCCATGCGCTCTCGGATCGAGGCTTCACCTTCCAACTCTGCACTTTTTAATACTGCCCCAAGCGCGATGCCACAGCTAATCTCTTCAACCCTACGATATCCGAAGTGAAACGCATCTTTAGGCAAATCCTGTAACTGCCCTGCCTGGTCCAGAAACTGCACACGCTCAACCACATCAAACATCCAATTGCCCATCGCACCGGCATTCATACGCAATGCACCACCAAGCGCACCAGGTATCCCTTCAAGAAACTCAAAACCAGCGAGACCAGCCTTTGCGGCATGCCCGCAAATTTCTTTGAGTCGCACACCGGCAGCCGACCAAATGCGACCATCGCTCAGCACCTCGGTACGACGCCAACCCACACCTGAAAAACGGATGACTAAGCCCGAGAAGCCTTCATCGGGCACCAATAAGTTCGAGCCACGACCAAGGCAAAATGTCTCCAGATTAAACAACTTTGCTGCGCGTAATAATGCACGCAGATCACACAGGTTTGCCGGTTCCGCAAAAAACCGTGCCGCACCACCGATACGCATCGTCGTTTTATTCGCCAATGGCTCATCCGATTTTAATACGCAATCCAATGATACTCGACCCTTCAAAAAGTCACACCAAGCAGCAGTAACATCCGCCCCGCTGCGACGCATCGACGTAAACAAAGCGCCAAACTGATCAATATCTCCCGCCCCGACAAAGGCCACCAGACTGGGTTTACTGCCAATTGATTCGACCAATCGTCGTATGCCCGCAGGATCCATCGTCAGAACTTCTGGTGGCTCTCCAGCAAACTCTTGGGCTAACTCCGCAATCGTACCGCCCTCAATCACATACTCATGGGCTGAATATACTGGCAACAAAAAGAGCTCATCTGCTGCCTGCAAAGTCTCGGCGAATGCACGCTTAAATTGTTTGGTACGCGAGTAGCGATGCGGTTGAAACACCACCACAAGTCGGTGATCTGAGGCCATTACACGTAAACACTCAAACAATGCGGCAATCTCAGTGGGATGATGCGCATAGTCTTCGACGACTGTAAGCTGCTCGTCGCAATAAAGTACTGCCTGTCGCCGCGTCATACCGCAGAAATTAGAGAGCACGTCAGCAGGCAAGTCTGCAGATAACAGATTAAGAACAGCCAGAGCTGCCGCACCATTGATCAAATTAAAGCGACCAACGATTGGCGCCTCAATCTGTGCCTCAGGAAAATGACCGCCCAACTGCAAACGCCCGTCCACTCCAACCTGCACATCAAAATCTCCGTGCGCACCAAAAGTTAGCAGTTCCGCAACGCCAGTTTCGATAAAGCGCCCAGTCAAATCACCCTCGACCGAAAGCAACACCTGCTCCTTGGTACGCATTATCAATTGACGAAAGGCATCATCCAGCATCTCACCACTGGAATAGCGGTCCGCGTGGTCCCAATCCACATTTAGCACCACAGTGATTTCCGGGGAAAAATGGTCAATCGTACCATCGCTCTCATCGATCTCCGCAACCAACCAATCACTTTGCGCATACTGGCTTGGCGGGAGCGTCGTATCATTAAATAAACCACCCAGAATATAATTAGCAGTGATTCCGTACTGCCGTACCGCATGCGCAATCATTCCACACGTCGTCGTCTTTCCATGGCTTCCGACCACCGCGACTAAACGCTTCGAAGCCGCTACTTTAGCGAGCATCTCTCCACGGCGTAAAGTCTTCAGCCCGTGTTCACGTGCCGCCTTTAACAACGGGTGGTCGGGCTGAATCGCACTTGAATAGACAACTGCCGTAAACTCTACAAATTGTTCGGAGAGGACAAAGTCCCGAAGTGATACTCCAGCATCCTCTAAAAAATAACGCAGACGCTCCTGTAGATTATCATCATATCCAGCAATCGAATACCCAGCATGCGCCATCCAACCTGCCAGAGGTGCCATGCCCATCCCACCGATTCCGATAAACAAATATGACTCCTTAGATCCACTCATATCGCAGGCTCCATTTTATCAGCTGCTGCCAAAGCCCGCGCGTTACACAGCGCTTCGATATCAGACGCAATACGTTCACCTGAGTCAAAACGATCCAAACGTTCGAGATTGGATTTAAACTTCCCAAGCACCCAATCGTTAAATATCAGCCCTTCAACTTCAGCCAGCAATTGGCTCAACTCATCCTGAGCTAGAACCAGACCCGCTCCATGACGCTCGTGCATCACTGCATTCGCCTGCTGATGATCATCCGCAGCAAAAGGATACGGGATCAAAATCGACGGCGCACGACAACGAACTATCTCCGCGATCGAACCAGCACCTGCACGCGAGATCACTAGATCCGCAGCAGAAATCACATCGCCCATCTGATCTGAAAATGGCACAAAAGTCGCCGATACCTTCACGCTTTTAGAACTGATCGTTTGAAGCGATCCTGCAGAGTTTTTACCGTGCCCAGTCACGCAATAGACTGATATTCCTTGTTTCGCTAAGGCCTCAAAATGGTCAATAACCCATTCATTGAGGGCGGTAGCTCCCTGACTTCCACCGATCAGCACCAGCAGTTTATGCGTCACCTTAATGCCTAAAAGCTCCCAAGCCTCTGGCTTCGAACGATGCTTCACATCACCGCGAACTGGATAACCAAGATAACGAATACGCTTGGAGGGCACCCCTTTCAAACGCACCCCATCTGGTAAATACACACGCGTTGCGAGGTGCTTCAATAAACGAACCGCCTTACCCGGACGACAGTTGGCCTCATGCACCGCCACTGGCACTCCTGAAAAACGAGCAGCTAAGCCTAAGCCCACCGAAAGAAACCCACCAAACAGCAACACCAGATCGGGCTTTTCCTTACGTACCAGCTTATGCGAAAAAAGACAGCCGGACAGCAGGCTCCAACACGAAGTGATCCACTTTGTCACTCCACCCGAAAATGCCCGCCCAGGAGTCTTGTAGAAATTCAGGTGTGCATACTTCTCGATCAAGGCCGAATCCACCTGCTTTTGACTAATTAGCAAAGTGCAATGATGGCTACGCGCTTGTAACACTTCGGCGATCGCAATTCCTGGAGCCAGATGCCCACCAGTACCACCACAGGCAATCAGTATCCGGCTCATAGCTCACGCTGTCTCCACAATGAAGGTAGCTCCCATGAGCGGAAGCCATTTAAAATAATTCCAGTCAACACAAACATGAAAACAAGATTGGAGCCGCCATACGAAATAAACGGCAAAGACATACCCTTAGTCGGAAGACATCCCGTAACCACTCCAATATTAATTAATGCTTGGAGCGTCACAAATAGCAGCGCACCCATAATCAACAAATATTGATACAGGTCCGGCGCACGCTTTAGCTGCAACACGCCGACAAAAAATAAAATCATAAAAAGAACCACCACCCCGAGGGTAAATACGAGGCCGAGTTCTTCACCCACAATGGCAAAAATAAAGTCTGTGTGGGCTTCAGGTAAAAATGACATCTGCTGGCGCCCCGCACCCAGCCCCACGCCTTGTACACCACCAGCGCCAAAGGCTAGAATGCCCTGCCACAACTGATAAGAGCTATCACTGCGATTGCCTTCAACATCGAGAAAGGAAGTAATACGCCGTAAGCGCACGGGATCATGATACACCGCCACAGAAAATAAAGTCAGGGACGCAATCGCCGCGGGAATTAAAAACTTCAATCGCAGCCCCGCGAGGTAAAGCATAATCCCTCCGACTGCACCGCAAAGAAAGGCAGTGCCGTAATCAGGCTCAATAATGATTAAACCACAAATCACCGCGAGCATACCGCAAGGTACGATGAAGCCGCGCAGCGCATCATCCAAATTGCGCCGATTCGCCGCAAGGTAATGCGCCATCATAAACAGCAAGCCCAGCTTTCCGATCTCCGACACCTGCAAGCGCATCGGCCCACAATCGATCCAACGCTGCGCCCCATTAACCGTCACACCGATACCGGGAATCAGCACCAAGACTAACAACAGCACCGCGCCCCCTGCTAAGATATATGCATAGTCTCGCAATGCCGCTAAATTGACAACCATCGCAAAGCCACCAGCCAGCGTTGCAATCACCAACCAGATGAGCTGCTTACGCAGGAGCACCGTTGGGTCAGAATGCATCGCTTGCGAGGCGCTAAAGAGCACCACGAGACCAAGAAAAGTGAGCGAAATGACAATCAGCGCGATGAACACTCCTGCTGGCGGTATACTCCAAAAGGAATTTCGCAAGGCAGTCCGCATTCTATACTGGTATCAAGCTAAAACGATTGAGTCGAAAGATTACTCAGCATTCTCACGAACAACTGGAATCGCTTTAATCTCTACAGCATTTTCGAATAAGGCATCAGAATTAATCTCAACGATATCTTCTTCAACTAATGGATCTGCATCGACTACACGGATCTCGATCGGTCCGTCACTGCTAGCCGCCACTGTAGGTTCCACTGTAGGTTCCACAGCTGCGACTGTAGCAGTATTTGACTCGATATTCGCTGCACTATTGGTGGAGCTGACTCTAAGTTTCTGCCCAATCTGCATCTTACGCGGATCGGTGATGTCGTTAATCGCAAGCAACTCAGACGCAGTCATACCATATTGGCGCGCTATCGTTGCAGGATATTCGCCTGCCTTCACAATGTGCGTGCCATCTGCGTTGATGGCGCTGACTGGCTCGACCACTGGATCAGGAGCTGGAGCCGTCACAGTCGAACTGCCGCTGGTAGTACCAGCGACTGGAATCATTAACTTCTCGCCAACGCGAATCAGATCTGAAGTCTTGTTGTTGGCTGCTTTAAGGGCTCTTACTGAAGTGTTATACTTCACTGCGATCTTAGACAAATTATCGCCGCCCTTCACAGTGTAAGTTTCGGTGGCCATGTTATAATCAGACGGCTGGTATGCATCCGCCGCCACAGTAGTCACCGTGGCAGTGCCACCTTCAACCGGAATTTGAATTTGCTGATCGATCTTAAGCACTGAATTCTCATTTAGGTCATTTGCAGCATACAACTCATTAAGTGAAACATTATAGCGCCTGGAAATCGCCCAGAGGCTATCGCCTTTCTTGACTGTGTAGCCTTGAAAAGAGGGGCCCGTTACATCGATTGTCGATACATCGGTCTCGGCAACGATTGGTTCAAGTTGCGGCGTCATATTATCAAATTCAGCAAACTCAGCGTCAGGCCGATTTGGCGCATCACGGCTATCTCCACCCGCATCCATTCCAGCGTTAAATGCAGGATCAAGCCGATCTACTGAAGTTTCAGGAATCAAGCTGTCGGATGACTGCGGGTCATTCAAACCAGTGGTTCGATTCTGTTGATACGTTTGTGTCGGCGGTTGCGTGGTTCCACAGCCCGGCTGGACAATAAGAACGGCAATAACAGATAGATGAAGACAAAGGACAAACCCGAAGACTTTTGAAATTTTCATATTACTATAAGCTACGATTACAAGTGATAGGTAGATTAACTGAGGCGATGGGCATCCTTCAAACTAAAAACAGTCGAAATGAAGGTTTTTCCGCGAGCGGCGTAGCCCGAGAACTGATCGAAGCTGGCAAAACCCGGGCTCAGCAAAACAACCGACGGGGAATTGGCCAATGCCGCACGCGTCGCCGCCGCCACGGCTTCTACTAGATCAGCGTGAATTTCGACCCAAGAATGAACCGATCTCAGGCTCGCAGCAAGTGACTCCGCCACTTCACCATATAGAAACACGGCTTCGACCTTCGGTGCAATCGACCGCGCGAATGCATCAATATCGCCGCCTTTGCCACAGCCACCGCCAATCCAATAGACTAGCCCATCCAAGCCATCAATCGCTGCCTCAGCCGCATGGAAGTTGGTCGCCTTAGAGTCGTTCCAAAAAGTCACCCCACCCCAGCTATCGACAGGGCTCAAGCGGTGCGCGGCTAACTGAAAGGCATTCGCACTATCGAGCAACGACTCGATGGGTCGATCCAGCGCTCGCCAGAGCGCCACCGCTAGAGAAAAATTGGTACGCTGGGGCGAAATGCGAAAAGGCGAATCTGGCGCAAGTTGATCAATTAAGCCCGAATCCTTATCCACCACAACCGAAGCTGAAATGCCAGACACCTCAGGATCAAACGCAAGTACATCCACCCCCAGCACCGACGGCGCACCTGGACGCAAACAGGACAAGAGCTGGGCTTTGGACGCAAAATACTCCGCCATCGACTCGTAGCGATCCAGATGATCTTCGGCAAAATTACTCCAGATGAGCCCATCCAGTTGTAGCCCTTCTGGCAATTCTGCCTGAAACGAGCTGATTTCGCACACTGCTGTCGCATCGGCATGATTGGCATCGCCGAGCACGTAGTCACTTAATGGCGTGCCAATATTTCCCGCCGCAACTGCGGGCTGTCCAGCCGAGTTAAACGCATTGCATAGCAACGACGTAATCGTGGTCTTACCGTTGGTGCCAGTGACGCCTAGCAAACGCCCGCGCCAATGGATTGCCGCAAACCCAAGCTCGCTATAGCAGGGCCGACCAGAGCGCTGCACCAAGACACGCCATGGATGGGCAATCGAAAATCCAGGACTGAAGACAAACGCATCAAACCTACTCAGCGAGGCCGCACTGAAATCCGCAGTATCGCCGCGTCCGGCTTCATCAAACAAGCAGAGCTCGAGCCCCAAGCTAAGCACCAAGCGCCGTGCAGCTTGCCCGCTGACGCCAGCCCCAAAAATGGCAACACGTTTACACGTGCCGATCGCTGCGCCTACAGATGTTTGAAAAGTCTTCAAATTAGTTAGATTTTAAGGTAAGCACCTTATTAGAATTAGACATGTCGACTGATAACTCGGTGAAATAATACCCTGTGAGCTTGAAAAGCAAGAATGCTGCTATATCTGAACGAGCTTTTCACAATTCACCCGACCCATGACTCACATACTTATCAGCGTACTCATCCTAACCTAGCTCGTCACAGTCTCCGTTAACGCTAAGACCGTGACAACCAAAGACGGCTCGACTCGAAACGGCCCATTACGCTGATCGATAAAGTAAAAATTTACATCGACACCTCATCCGCCAAACTGATTACAGCTTAATTATAGCGAGGGAAAAGACACATACTTGCAAAATATTGCACCACCGTGCAGGATTTTTCATTAGTTGACACTAGTGCCTAAAACTTAGCATAGACGCAGCAGTACCTTTCCAAATCAGCACGCGAACATGCCTCCACACTTATTACTTATTCTAACTCCATTCATTACAGCCGCTATCGGCTGGTTGACGAATTGGGTCGCAATCAAAATGCTGTTTCACCCACGTGTCCCCGTGCGTATTTTCTTCTGGAAATGGCAAGGATTGATCCCGCGCCGCCAGCTTCAGTTAGCCTGCGAATCCGCTGAAAGCATTGAGAGCGAGATTTTGCAGCAGCACATGATCCTCAATGAGATTAAAAAGATTGATCTTGAGCCTTATTTGGAGAAAACCGCGCACACTCTCGTCTGGGAACGCATCGGCCCGCAATTGCGTGCGATCCCGCTACTAGGCAGTTTTGTAAACGACGGCGTACTTGCGAAGTTCGAAGTCATCGCCCGTGCTGAGATCAAGAATGAGGCCGGTCCATTGATCGAAAAAGTTGCGACTCAATTCGAAGCGTCGGTCGATCTCAAAGAAATGATCGAAAACAACATCGCAGCCTTCGACCTCGAACGCTTGGAGAGCATTGTTAACGCAGTCGCCAAGCGTGAGTTCCGCACAATTGAAGCTTTAGGTGCGGTGCTGGGCTTCGTTATCGGCTGCCTACAGCTCTTATTATTCTGGGCAACCGGAGCGATTGCAGTGTAACCAACAGAGCGCCTAACGCATCAGTAACAAGACCAGTTGAACTTCCATCTAGTTGCGCCAACAAAACAGAACAACTAAATAGTAGTTAGTTCAAAATCTAATTCGATGAATATTCGCGAAAAAAGGTTGTCCATGCTTTGAACAGCTCACATCGTCTAAATAGAATTTCATTCACCTCACCCCAAACATATAGACTCAAATGAAACGATTCATTCTACTGGTACTGTCCCTCTGCATCTCAAATTTCGCTTTCGCCCAAGACCCTGCGGCACAAGTTGATAATATTAAGTTTAAAAACCTCAGCGACGACTGGGTCGAGATGGAGGTCCAGATCAGGGCTAACCGCAACTTGGCACCCGACGCCAAAAATGAGCGATTCGTCGACAACATCAAGGTGCTGGGCTATTTCGCTTATGTCCGTGACCGCAATGCCAGAACTTTTGATTTTTATAAAGCCAAAGTCGAAGTCATCTCTATCGAGCAAGGTAAGACTGAAAACGTCTATTTTTACATGCCTGGTATCGTCGTCAAGCGCGACCGCCTACCTAAAGAGCCGCCCTACTACTTCGTCGCTTTGGAAATCAACGGTCAAGTGTTGCCCATCGATAGCCGTGCGTACTCAAAAAGCACACTCAACGACGATACCATCCGCAGCATGAAGACCAAAGCAGATGCCGAGAGTGAGCCCAACGACTTCATTCTTATGCCAAGCTATAATGCACCACTCGCTCTGATCGGCGCACGACCTTCAAAAATGGCCCCACTGATCAGGCGCGAACCGAAGGAGTAAGCAGCAGCAACAGACCCTGCCACGCAGGCTCTAAAAATAGCCCTCACTCAGCGCACACGTGCTCAGTGAGGGTTTTTTGTGCCTGCGCGTGTATTCCTGCCTTGCTTACTAAAATGCTAAGGAGATAGCGAGTCGCCCACACTCATATAACCGGTGAATCACTCCACAGTCGCGGCCACTTCGCTAAAGCTCAGCCCCATATACTGTTCGCAGAATTCAAGCATGTCTTCCTGTAACGGTGCGGCAAATGAGATCGGTCCCTCCGGAAAGTTAAACACGTAGCGATAACAATGCAGAGCTTGACGCTTGATCGGCAAAGCCGCTTCCAACCTATCGGTCCAGCCATTCTCGATAAACTCGATATACAGGGTCTCATCGGGTCCGTAAATTTTATCACCGACTAAGCGCTTTTCTAGGAATTCCGCATGCACACGAATCTGGTGTTTGCGTCCCGTCTCAAGCTCAACTCGACAGAGCGTATAGCCATTTTTTGAAATAAGCGGTATAAAGTCCGTCACTGCAGTCTGCGAAGTGCGGTCATAACTCACTTCCGATTTAACAATAACCGGCCCGCCTCTACGCCGAGCGATGGGCTCATCCACATGAATCGGCCCGTCAAACTCACCTTGCAGAATCGCCAGATATTCTTTCTTCACGATGCGACTCTGAATCGCCATCTGAAATTTACGTGCCACCGACGGACGTTTGGCAAAGACAATCAAGCCGCTCGTCTCTCGATCCAAGCGCGCGACCAAGTGTAGCTTTTCCGCACCTGTATGCTCTCGAACCACCCCCACCAAGCTAGACAACGGCCCATTCTTAGACGGATGGCAAACTAGCCAACCTGGCTTATTAATAATCAGAAGATTCTCATCCTCCTGTAGTATCCATTCCGGAAAAATTGCCAGATCAACCAGTGGAGCTGCTTCGCCGTATGGATTCATTTCGAATCTCCCTTGTGTGCTTCTAAACGCATCTTGCGCAATATTGCAGCACCGATTCGAGTCACAACGATGATCGGAAATTTACTGCCAAACAATGCGATTAACTTATTCTTCCAACCAGTCACCAGCAGCGACTTACCTTCCGCCAGTGCCTGCAGTGTCAAATCCGCCACTTCCTCGGACGTCATATCAGGAGTCAAACTCGTCCCCTCCTGCATCGGCGGTGTCTCAAATCCTGCTGATTTAAAGAAATTTGAGCGCGTCGGGCCCGGACACACCGCCAATGTTCGCACCTTCGTGCCTCGCAAATCCTCACCCAATGCCAGTGTCCAATTCAACACAAACGCCTTCGTCGCGCCATAGGTCGCTAAATATGCGGTCGGCTGAAAGCCGGCCGTCGAGGCCACATTCACCACGCAACCACCCCGTTTTAGCATCTGCGGCAGCAACCGGGAAGTAAGATCCACTATCGCTCGAACATTCAGGTCAATCATCTGCAACTGCTTCCCTCGATCCAAATCCTGCTGACGACCATAATCTCCAAAGCCACTATTATTAATTAGCAATACCTCGCCCGACTCGGCCTCCGCTATAATTATATTTAATTGCTCCGCAGCAGCAGCGACTGCCGTTGGGTCGCTTAAGTCCGTTGCGATATGAATACCGTGTTGATCAAAAAAATCGCCTGGTTTTGAACGAGAAAGGTTGCATACCGTGGCGGTCGGGGCTAAGTTTTTAATTGCTTTGATAATTGAGCAGCCAATACCCGACGAACCACCAGTAATAATGATTACGGACGTGTGTTTTAGATATTCAGTAGGTGTTGGCATATTCAGGTTAATAGATGCCAACACGCTTGATTGTAGCGATCAAAATAGTGTTGGCTCTTTTTTTGCTCAGACTTGTCAAAGTGGCGGGGACAATCGTCTTCGTTAACTATGAACCCACAATAGAAAAGGAATAAATAATATATGAAGCAACATGA
>Ga0115568_10003535_pt1 | contig 10615 bp, 10 predicted proteins | sample COGITO_mtgs_1204_FD_87296 | JGI IMG/M metagenome (GOLD analysis project Ga0115568, IMG submission 87296) | Pelagic marine microbial communities from North Sea - COGITO_mtgs_120426 | ecosystem: Environmental > Aquatic > Marine > Epipelagic | place: Germany:Helgoland, sampling site Kabeltonne...
CACTGCGCACACCAACGGCGAGTGCTTTCACAAGGTCGAGCACCGCATCAACGGTGCCTGGTCCTGGCTTATTGTTGTCATCAAAGTTTGCAGTGATCTGGTCAACCAACGCCGACCCAACAACCGCTGCATCTGCAACGGCTGCAATACCTGCAGCTTGTTCAGGTGTACGAATACCAAAACCAACCGCAACCGGCAGATCAGTCTGCGCGCGAATACGCCCAACGTGTGCAGCAACATCCGTTGTCTTTGCTGAACTCGTGCCTGTAATTCCAGTGATCGATACGAAATAAACGAACCCGCTGGCATGGTCCAATACCCGCGGCAATCTGGCATCTGTTGTTGTTGGTGCTGTCAGATAAATGAAATTGATCCCCGCTTTTAAAGCCGGCAAACACAACTCGCCTTCTTCTTCCGGGGGCAGATCAACAACGATAAGTCCATCAACGCCTGCTTTTTTGGCATCAGCCAAAAACGTGTCGACGCCATAAATATAGATCGGATTATAATATCCCATCAAAACGATGGGCGTCTCGTCGTCTTTCTTACGAAATTCAGCAACGATGCCCAAAGTTTTGCGAAGCGTCATGCCCGCCTTGATCGCACGTAATGAACTGGCCTGAATAGCAGGGCCATCAGCCATCGGGTCTGAAAACGGCACGCCGATTTCAATCAAGTCCGCACCAGCTTCAGCAATCCCATCAAGGATTTTAACCGATGTTTCGAGGTCGGGATCGCCCGCCGTCGTAAATGTCACGAGACCCGCCCGGCCTTCGGCACGGAGCTTCTCGAAGCGTTTGGCGATACGTGTTTCTGGGTTTTTCGTCATCATACCACTCACATATCAAAGCCAAAGCGTTCGGCAACGGCGAAAATATCTTTATCGCCACGGCCGCACAGGTTCATCACCATCAAATGATCTTTCGGTAGGTCTGGCGCAATTTTCGCCACGTGCGCTAAAGCATGGCACGGCTCAAGTGCAGGGATAATCCCTTCTTTTGCTGTGCATAATTTAAATGCTTCCAATGCTTCGAGATCCGTAACTGAAACATATTCAACCCGACCAATATCACGAAGCCAAGAATGCTCGGGCCCGATACCTGGATAATCAAGGCCTGCCGAAATCGAATAGCCATCTTTAATCTGACCTTCGTCATCTTGTAACAAATAGGTCCGGTTGCCATGCAATACGCCAGGACGTCCACCTTTCAATGACGCACAGTGCTCACCGGTTTCAATACCGTGGCCAGCAGCTTCGACGCCAATAATGCGGACACTATCGTCATCAAGGAAGGGGTGGAACAAACCAATTGCATTGGAGCCACCGCCGATCGATGCGACCAACGAGTCGGGTAAACGCCCTTCTTGCTCATACATCTGTTCACGTGTTTCATTGCCGATGATACACTGGAAATCCCGTACCATCATTGGGTACGGATGCGGCCCCGCAGCGGTTCCGATCAGGTAATACGTGTCTTCGACATTCGCGACCCAATCGCGCAAGGCTTCGTTCATCGCATCTTTGAGCGTGCCCGTGCCAGCGGTCACCGGAATAATCTCAGCACCCAGTAACTTCATCCGAAAGACGTTTGGCTTTTGGCGCTCGACATCCGTCGCACCCATGTAGACAACGCACGGCATGCCATACAATGCACACACGGTTGCCGTCGCAACGCCATGCTGCCCGGCCCCGGTTTCAGCAATGATCCGTTTTTTGCCCATCCGACGCGCCAACAAAATTTGACCAATTGTGTTATTGATCTTGTGCGCACCCGTATGATTAAGCTCATCGCGTTTGAAGAAAATCTTCGCGCCGCCAAAATGCTCGGTCATTCTTTGCGCATAATAAAGCGGCGAAGGGCGCCCAACATAATGCTTCATCAGACGGTCAAACTCTGCCCAGAAACCATCGTCATTACTGGCTTTCTCGTAAGCTTTCTCAACTTCGAGAATGAGCGGCATCAGCGTTTCCGCGACAAACCGACCCCCATAAATACCAAAGTGGCCATTCTCGTCGACACCATTTCTGAGCGTGTTTAATTTGTTCATATCTCAACCTTTCCTCAAGCGCCGCAATTTAGCCGCTGAGTACCCGGTTTAACAGGGCTTTCTCACTATCGCGGCAGCGTTATATTTGTTTTACGGCAGCGATGAAGTCTTGGATTTTCTGGATGCTTTTCTGGCCTGATGCATCCTCGACACCGCTCGAGACATCCACCATCGGCGCATTTGTCGCCTTTATTGCTGTGCCGACGTTTTCAGCATCAAGCCCACCCGCCAAAAGCCAAGGCACAGACCAACTTTCATCAGACAAAAGCCCCCAATCGAAGCTTACTGCATTGCCACCGGGACGCGTTGCATCTTTTGGTGGTTTTGCATCGAACAGCAACATGTCTGAAACAGTTTCGAATGCATGGGCGGCTTTAACATCGTCGGCTGAAGCAATCGGCAGCACCTTGATCACACTCAGCCCGTATTTCTGGCGGACTTCACTGACACGCTGGGCTGTCTCATGCCCATGCAACTGTAATGTGTCGACACCGGCACCAGCAACAATCTGATCCAGCAATTCATCGTCAGCATCCACCGTCAGCGCAACCTTGCGAACATTGTCCGGAACACTCGCCGTCAGGCTGGCTGCGGCTTCAATTGTCACATTTCGCGGCGAGCGCGGAAAGAACACGTAGCCTGTCAGCCCCGCACCAGCTTCGACGGCAGCATCAACGTGCTGAGCCTTGCTCAAGCCACATATTTTAACGATAGTATTCATTGTAGTCTCCAGAGTTTCCTAGATTAAAGGCCTCCAAGCTCGTCAGCAATTCGTTTTGCAGCAGCGACAGGGTCGTCGGCCCCCGTAATAGGACGGCCAATAACAAGATAATCTGCGCCGTCTCGGATGGCATCAGCGGGGGTCGTGATCCGCTTTTGATCGCCTGTTGCCGCCCATGTAGGACGAATACCCGGCACCACCAACTTAAAGTCAGGTCCACAAACTGCGCGAATAGGTTTGATTTCGTGCGGACTGCAAACAACACCATCAAGGCCACATGACTTGGCCAGCGACGCCAAATGTACAACTTGATCTTCAGCCGTCTTGTCGACACCAAGTTCGTGTAAATCGTCATCACCCAGCGACGTGAGAACAGTGACAGCGATAAGCATTGGCTTTTCGCCAGATACCTCATCAAGTGCTGTACGTGCTTTGCGCATCATTTCTGAACCGCCGCATGCATGTACATTCAATATTGATGGCGATAATGGTAACGCTGAGCTTATCGCACCTGCGACTGTATTTGGAATATCGTGGAACTTTAAATCCAGGAAAACGGGCATGCCGACTTCGGCTAACGCACGCACCCCTTCAGGGCCATTCGCCACAAAGAATTCTTTGCCAAGCTTCACACCGCCGACGTGCCCTATGAGTTGCTTTGCAAGCTCAAGGGCCTTCGCCGTATCAGGCGTGTCCAGGGCAACATAAATGCGTTCTGTTGGTGTCAGTGTCATAATGGCGACGATTTAACCTTCCAGCCGCTTGTAAGCAAGCATTGCAGCGGCCAAATCTTCAATTGCTGTGCCTGCAGACTTGAACAACGTGATGTCGTCGGGCTTACGATCAACGGTGATTGAGCCCGATGCTAAATCGAAGAGATCGCCCAAAACATCGCTATCAGAAATTATACCGCGCGCTAATGGGTCGCACAGATCACCAGCTTCTTTCGTCGTACCAGCACGCGTATCACAGTAAATCTTCGATTTTAGTAATACCCCGTCATCGGCTTCGCGCATATCCGGACGGAACGCGCCGACCAAATCAATATGATGCCCCGACCTCAGCCATTCACCCATTATCAAAGGTTTTTTAGAAAGTGTGCCTGCGGAAATGATATCCGCCCAATTTGCACTTTCAGCCAAATCATCGGCAACAGAAGCGTTCATTCCAGCTGCCTTCAATTCATCAACACGTGCCTGTGCATTCTCAGCGTCCCGCCCCCAAACACGTACATCATCAATGGGACGGACAGCTGCATGTGCTTGTGGCAAGTGTTGCGCGAGCACCCCTGTGCCCACCATCAGCAGCTTGCGCGCATTTTTAGGCGCTAAGTACCGTGCTGCCACAGCTGACGAGGCGGCCGTGCGCCTTGCCGTTAATTCTGGCCCGTCGAGCAAAGCCAGTGGCTGGCCGGTCTCACGGTTGAATAATTGGTACGTCGCTTGGACTGCAGGCAAAGACTTCAACGCATTATCAGGAGCCACAATGACTGTTTTCACCCCTAGAAACCCGTCATCAGACCATGCGGGCATCAAGAGCAACGTCGCGCCCTGCCCGTCGGTCACATCAATATTATGATGAGCGCGAACAGGTACCGTGAAGCCGCCCTGGAATGCAGCATCAATGGCATCAACAAGATTTAAATAAGGAAGAGCCTGACGAAGTGCTGCTGCGTCGAATAATTTCATGGGGCGTCTTTAACCCTTGGATGGGGCCGTGAGCAAATTCTTATCGTCACTATCTATTGAGTCTTTAACATTCCGGAGTTCACGTTCTCGGTCATGCAGCGTATTCTTAATGGAGCGCAATTCCCGTTCAGCTGTTTCTGCACGCCAAAGCGCATTACGAGCCTTCCTGCGCTGGGTTCCTGCAGATACCCAAGCCACAATGCCGCCAAACAAAAACCCAAAGATGAAGACGGCTAAAACCATCGTAAACACAGGCACCGTAATCTCGTTTGGCAATGGCCAGAGATCCAATGTGACCAGGTCACGATTAACTGCCGAAAATACAATCACCACGAGGGCGAAAGGAATCATTATGATCCAGGATATAATGCGTTTCACGCTTTTGCCTCTGCCGCTTGTAACGTTTTAGCGATCAACACCTTAACTTTATTGACCGTTATTCAACCGTTCGCGAAGCTGTTTACCTGTTTTAAAGTATGGGATGTACTTCTCATCGACACTTACAGTCTCACCTGTCCGTGGATTACGTCCAACCCGTGATGGCCGCGCTTTAACTGAGAACGCGCCAAAACCACGAAGCTCGACCCGATCACCTCGGGACAATGCGCCAGTGATCTCTTCGAAGATCGTTGAGACAATACGCTCGACTTCACGGTGATAAAGCCGTGGGTTATCCGCAGCCAACTTCGCAATGAGCTCTGATTTTGTCATCTGTAACAATCCTCCAAAGATATACGACGGACCACCCCTATTGCCCTTCGCTCATAGAAGGGTGCCAAAGGGCTTGTATGCCGTCAAGTCCAAGTCTTTCAGACCAAAGCGATTTTCCAAAAATAGATGAGGCCATTGAAGACGCGCCATCACGCCACCATGCCATTGGATCTTCGGGTTCCCATTCAATCAACGGCAAATCAACCGACACATCATGCGTTACCTGCAACCAAGCACGTGCTGTATTAATGTCACCAATAGCATCAACCAACCCCGCATCAAGTGCAGCGCCGCCGATCATAATTCTGCCATCACCCGTACGTTCGCGCACCTGAGCAACGCTCAAGCCTCGACGTTCGGCAACCATCTCCATAAATCTTAAATGCAGGGCATCAATAATGCTTTGCAGTTGCCCGCGCGCTGGCACCGTGAGTTCTTCCATTGGATTCGGCGTCGCCTTCAAGGCACCGCTTTTCAAAATCTCTGGCTTTACGCCGATCTTATCCATCAAGCCTGTCACGTCAGCAGACTGCATAATCACACCAACAGACCCCGTGATTGTGCCATGGCCCGCATATATTCGATCTGTCGCAATTGCCGCCATATAGGCACCACTGGTCGCAATACCACCCATGACCCCAACGATGGGCTTATTCGCACTGATACGACGAAGCGCGTTATAAACAGCTTCACCGCCAGTGAACGTGCCACCTGGGCTGGAAATTTCAACGATGACGGCCTTTGCCGTCGCATCGTCATTTATGGCATCCAGCATGTCCAGAAACGCACGGTCTTCAACGATAACCCCTTCGAGGGCAATGCGCGCCACATGGTCTTCCTGACTTAAGACACCGATATCTTTAACTGAAACAAGAATGGCGCAGGCAAAACCTACAATTGCGAGAAGCCGCCAAATAGTTAAATGACGACGCAATCTTCGGAGTGCAATTAATGCATCACTATCAAGCGCTGAGCCCATAGAATATGTATTCCTTTAAAGCAAAACCAAAACGGGCGGCTAAAAAGCCGCCCGCCTGTTGGTCTTAGTCTTCCGACTTTTCAGCGTCGCCGTCAGCAGCTTCTACTTCAGCTGGCTCTTCGGCTTTAGCAGCTTTCTTCTTAGGTGCTGCTTTCTTTGGCTTTTCAGCTTTCTTCTTAGGTGCTGCTTTCTTTGGCTTTTCAGCTTCCGCTTCTAGTGCTGGCTCGGCTGCATCTTGGTTGCCGGCAAGTGCCGCACCCAAGATATCACCCAATGTTGCACCTGAATCGGTTGAACCGTATTCAGCCATTGCTTTCTTTTCGTCTTCTACTTCGCGTGCCTTAATCGACAATGTCATGCGGCGGCTTGATTTATCCACCTGCGTGATTTTCGCATCAATTTTCTCACCCGCAGCAAAACGATCTGGACGTTGCTCTGAACGATCCCGTGACAAGTCAGCCTTACGAATAAAGCCTGGCACTGTGTCATTGACCATGACTTCAACGCCGTTGTCCTGGATTTGTGTGATCGTACACGTCACAACAGAACCCTTCTTAAGGCCATCCAGTGCACCACCAACAGGATCTGCACCCATCTGCTTGATACCAAGGGAGATACGCTCTTTCTCGACGTCTACATCAAGGATCTTGGCCTGAACCATGTCACCTTTGGTGTAATCAGCAAGCGCCTCTTCACCAGCCTTATCCCAGCTGAGATCAGACAAATGCGCCATACCGTCGATATCACCGTCTAGACCGATAAACAGACCAAACTCAGTGATGTTGCGAACTTCGCCTTCAACTTCGCTACCGACAGGGAACTTGATCAGGAAGTCAGCCCATGGATTTTCCATGCACTGCTTGAGACCAAGTGAGATGCGACGCTTTTCAGGATCCGTATCGAGGACCATGACTTCGACTTCTTGTGATGTAGAAACGATCTTACCAGGATGAACGTTCTTTTTGGTCCAGCTCATCTCAGAGACGTGTACCAAACCTTCAACGCCGGCTTCGAGCTCAACAAATGCGCCATAATCGGTAATATTCGTGACTCGGCCCTTAAGCTTAGCACCAACTGGGTACTTGCCGTCGATACCTTCCCAAGGATCAGCCTCAAGCTGCTTCATACCAAGCGAGATACGCTGCGTCTCAGAGTTAAAGCGGATAACCTGTACTTTAACAGTTTCGCCAACCTGCAGAGCTTCTGATGGGTGATTGATACGCTTCCAAGCAATGTCAGTCACGTGGAGCAATCCATCAACGCCGCCCAGATCAACGAATGCGCCGTAATCAGTGATGTTTTTCACAACGCCGTCGAGGACTTGGCCTTCAACGAGGTTCTGCATCAACTCGGAACGTGCTTCAGAACGGGTTTCTTCAAGAACCGCACGACGTGACACAACAATGTTGTTACGTGCCTGGTCCATTTTGAGGATTTGGAATGGCTGCGGTGTGCCCATCAGCGGCGTAATATCGCGCACGGGGCGGATATCAACCTGGCTGCCTGGCAAGAACGCAACAGCGCCTGAAAGGTCAACAATAAAGCCACCTTTGACGCGGCCAAAGATAACACCATTGACGCGTTCGACTTTGGCGAAAGCTTTTTCCAACTCTGCCCATGCTTCTTCGCGGCGCGCCTTCTCACGGCTAAGACGGATGATACCATCGCGGTCTTCATAGCGCTCAACGAATACGTCAACTTCATCGCCGGGCTTGATATCCAGCGGCTGGCCGGGGTTGCCAAATTCTTTAGTTGGCACACGACCTTCGGACTTGAGGCCTACATCGACAACGACAACATCGCTATCGACGGAAATTACTGTGCCCTTAAGCACGCGGCCTTCAAAGCCATCATCTTCAGTACCCAGTTGTTCATCCAAAAGGGCAGCAAAATCTTCAGTCATATTGGGAGCCTCAGTAGAGGCGTCAGAGGTAGCCATAATAATAACGTTCCTTATATATCGTTTCTGGCCGACCGGTTGTTTCCGGCGGTCTTTACACATAAAAGCCGAGGGTCTATTACGACCCCAGAGCGGTTCAAGTGTCACTCAGAGAGAAAGAGTGACGATCGTCTTCTTGGAAACTTAAGCCCGCTTTGCAACGATGATGTCACAGGCCTGTTCAAACACCTGATCGGCATTCAGCCCAGACGAATCAATGATCGTCGCATCGTCAGCGGGTTTCAAAGGGGCTACGGCGCGGGATGAATCCCGTTCGTCGCGCTCCTTCATCTCCTTTAAAACGCGCGCGTGTATAGCGTTTTCGTCGACTTCACGCAACTCTTTATAGCGCCGCTCGGCACGAACCTCGGCAGACGCGGTGATAAAAAACTTCACATCAGCGTCCGGACAAACAACTGTTCCGACGTCACGGCCGTCCAAAACAGCCCCCTTTTTACCTTCAGGCGGGTTCGCTGCAACGTTACGTTGATATTTAAGTAAAGCGGCCCTTACTTCCGGGATTGCCGAGACCTTCGATGCTGCCTGACCGACTTCTTCCGTACGGAGACCATCTGAGGCAAGCTCAACGGGCGTCAATGTCATCGCCGCATTTGCACATGCTGCGGCATCGTCCTGATCAATACCATTATCCAAAATCTTCTTGGCCGTTGCCCGGTAAAGTGAACCTGTGTCCAGGTACGCAAAGCCCAGGGTATCTGCAATCCGGCGCGCCAGAGTCCCTTTGCCTGCCGCGGCAGGGCCATCAATAGCAATCATCATGTCTCGTACTCCTCAATTCGCGCCCCAAGCTTTTCCATCAGGTCAACAAAACCGGGAAAACTTGTAGCAATTGCGTCCGCATCATCAATAGATACAGGGTTCTCCGTGGCCAGCCCCAGCACCAAAAAGCTCATGGCAATACGGTGATCAAGGTCGACTGCGATTTCAGCGCAACCTTTTGGCACATCATCCAATCCATCGACTTCCATCCAATCATCACCAGAACGTATCGTTACGCCGCAGGCACTCAAGCCCTGAACCATGGCCTCAAGGCGATCTGATTCTTTCACCCGTAGCTCGCCAACCCCCGTCATCCGTGTTGTGCCTGTCGCGAATGCGGCCGCGACACATAATATAGGATATTCATCAATCATCGAGGGTGCGCGCTCAGGCGGCACATCAATTCCTTTAAGCTTACTCGCGCGCACGACAAGATCTCCAACCGGTTCGCCACCTTCTTCTCTGGCGTTCTCAATCGTTAAATCTGCGCCCATGTCGCGTAACGTCTCAATCAAACCTGCGCGGAGCGGATTGAGACCGACCGCTTCGATACGCACATCGCTACCCGGCACAATCAACGCCGCAACAATCGGGAACGCCGCCGAAGATACATCTGCTGGCACTTGAATATCGCAGGCAACAAGTTCCGGCTGGCCGATAAGTGTGATCAGTGTTGTGCCATCATCTTGCGGCTCTGTGGTCACATCAGCACCAAAATGCCGCAGCATATTTTCTGTATGATCACGTGTACTTTCACGTTCAACAACTTGCGTCTTACCTGGCGTATTTAGGCCAGCCAGCAGGACTGCAGATTTTACCTGCGCTGACGGCACCGTCATAACTGAACGAACAGGTATGGGGTTCGCAGCCCCTGTCACGGTGATCGGTAAAAGTCTACCATCACGTGAGATGAATGTTGTTCCAAAAGCGCGGAGCGGGCCCATAACGCGTTCCATTGGACGACGTGACAAGGATGCGTCACCCGTAAATGTGCAGGTAATTGGATGCGTAGCGACCAATCCCATTAATAATCGCACGCCCGTACCGGCATTTCCCATATCGATTGCGTTTGCAGGCTCGGCCAAGCCGCCAACACCCCTTCCAACAATGCACCATGTGCCGTCATCTTGACGTTTTACTTCTGCACCCATGGCACGCATTGCTGCGGCTGTGGCCAAGACGTCTTCCCCTTCAAGCATTCCAGACACACGTGTCTCACCAATGGCCAGAGCTGAAAGCATCAGCGACCGGTGGGAGACCGATTTATCACCGGGAATACGTATCTGTCCTTGTAGACCAGGGGCCTTATGAGCACGCAATTTAGGCACGCAAAAATCCTTTTAACTGTGATCAACAACAGCATATTTCAGGCTGTAAATCGCTGATTAGCACGTCCGGCTTGAATGTGCGAGTACACATGGCAGACACATTCTATCAATTAGACTTTGACAGGGGCCAAGGATCATGGCAAACGCCGCTTTCATGTGATGTGTATTGATTCTCAGGAGTTAAGCCGTGGCAAAACCTGATTGGGGAAAGAAACTAACGTGCCCAAGTTGTGGTGCGCGTTTCTACAATCTAAATAAAGAACCTGCGACCTGTCCAAAATGCGAAGCGACAGTCGAAATTCAGCCCGTGCTGAAACCTCGACGCACGCCAGCTGAGGCGCCGAAGCCAAAGAAAGTTGTCAAAAAAGTTTCTGACGATGACGATGACGTAGATGCTCTTCTCGACGACGATGACGATGA
>Ga0115568_10003537_pt1 | contig 10610 bp, 7 predicted proteins | sample COGITO_mtgs_1204_FD_87296 | JGI IMG/M metagenome (GOLD analysis project Ga0115568, IMG submission 87296) | Pelagic marine microbial communities from North Sea - COGITO_mtgs_120426 | ecosystem: Environmental > Aquatic > Marine > Epipelagic | place: Germany:Helgoland, sampling site Kabeltonne...
GAGTTTTCGCCTATACTAATTCCTTTATCTCCAATCCCTGTCATAATACAGTTTTCAACATAAATATCGCTCCCTGAAAAGTCTATCGCATCATTACCAATATTCTCGTAAGACGAATTCAATACTTTACCGACACAAAAGTCTCCGTCAAACGCGTCACTAAATACATTCTTAAACAGTGAAGTGTCAACTACAAAAGATGATCGAATGATATTCAAGGCATCTTCACATTGGTTAGAAATAAAAGAACAATTAGAAACCGATACATCCGATTCATAAAAAGTAACTGAGCCTGTCAATATCCAACCCTTATAATTTAACGTGTTCATATTTGAAAAATCAACATTTTCCAATCGTGATTCTTTATTCGCTTGAAGAACTGTAAATCCGTTTGCACTGCTATCACTTGAAATGATTTTAATTCTTTTTTCCTTTGTGCCCATTGCATAAACAGGAGAATAGCTTATTATTTTTGCTCCGTTAATCATGTCTAGAACAGTACCTGCTTCTATATGGAATTCATACCCTTTTGGAATGATGATGTTAGCTGAAAGAGAATATTCTCCCGTTGGAATAACAATTTTATCTCCTTGAACGTTGCAAAGTTGGTTTAATCCTATTTCGAGAACTTCTTGCATCGGTGAATAAAATTTTGGTGCTGATTGTGGTATAATATCCGAGCAGAATATTGAATCAATTCCCTCAGTGGTGTAATAAATTTTATCCCCTTTATTCTCGTTCATGTATGTCGACCAGCTTGGAGTATCTAACTCTTTATAGGCCTGCAAAATGAGTTTAGATCCCTTTGGATTTCTGTCATCGCCAATTCCCAAAATTGTAATGTTCCGGTAATGAACATTTAGCAGGTCGTAATGTCCTTCTGCTGAGCGATAGGCAACTATTGATACATTGTTAACCGGAATCGCTACTTCTACCGATTGTTTAATCTCCATGCTTTGGAAAGGAAAATTCATATAAGCATTTCGATAATTTTTTAATTCACACCTTTTTTTAATTTTAGTAAGGTTTGCAGCTAAAAGGCCCTGGTCATATTGGTAATCGGCTCTTTCGGAACCAATCAATTCCTGATACTCTAATAATTTATTCGAAATTTCTATCTGCAACTTATCAAGATAATCAATTGAAAAATACTCTTCTAAATAATAAAAGTATCTGTCTACAAATATAGAATCCTTAAAAGGTTCAATAGAAAAATTACCATTTAGAAATGGGCTCTCTCCTTTTTCATTGATATATCCTAAAAATGGTCGGTCATCCCAATAATCTTGCTTTTTACCCATATAACCATCAAAACCAATTGGCTCTAGTTTACCTGTTACGCCATTATAATACCATCTTTGATTGTGGTAATACCAACCGTGATAGCTTTTGGTTATGTCTTTAATTGCCAGAAACTTCGCTAAACGATCAACATCATAAATATCAGACGTTTTGGCCTTCATAAATTGCTCTTGATATAAAAGATTTCTAGCAATGTTGTATTGTTTATTAAGCGTTGGCCTACTATGTGTTTTCTTTTCACTAAATACATCAACCGATGCAGATCTAGCAAATTCCACACCGCCAACTGTTTTCCCTTGATTTATTACTCTAGACTGCCATAGCGGGTCTTCATTAAACTTTACTATTGGCCCTTCTCTTCGTTTTTGTCTTTCTAATAACAGTTTTGTGAAGTGCTCTTCGAGAGCAAAAACACCCTTGCTAACTCCATTAATCGATAAATCACAAAACTCATATCTTGTAGTTAATATATCTTCTTTTTCCAAAAACTTATGATAAACCCATTCACTAAGGTCTCCTCTAGTTTCTGGCGCCTGAAAAGAAAATTCCTTCATCCCTAGCACGTAGTCTTCGCTTTTTACTTTGACTCTTAAAGACCATTTATTATCTTTAAGGTGGTCTGGCCAATCACCTTTAAGTCGAACCTTAACAGGAATTCTTTCTCCTTCAAAAATCAAATCTGCCTTTACCCAGCTTAACAAATCAGAAGTAAGAACTTTATTTTTTATTGCCTGCGCTCTATCATTCTCGAGACTTTTAATCCCCTCGTTTGAAATTTCAAGGGAAAATGATAGTGAATTAATTTTTTCTTCTTCTTTTTTCTCTGACACATTGCATCCTAAAACGAAAAATGCAGCAATAATAATTGGTGAAATTCTAAGCATCGTTAATAACAGTTAAGCGTTCAAAAGTAATATTTCTAACCCCCGAATCTAATCGAACTTTCGTCAACTTTGTTTTATGTCGGAACAGCCACCATCAAAAAAACGATTTAAAAAATTTATCTTCTTTTTTTGGTTGTCAGTTTTAGGGCCAGGAATAGGAATTACGGTCATTATGTTTTTGGCTGCCAATAATTATCTGGGAACATTACCCACGTTTGAAGAATTAGAGAGTCCGAATAGCAACTTAGCTACAGAGATTTATTCCTCTGATGGCAAAATTTTAGGAAAGTATTTTAAAGAAAATAGAACCAATATTATTTATGATGACTTATCCCCGCACCTTGTCAACGCGCTTGTAGCGACCGAAGACGAAAGATTTTATTCTCATTCTGGTGTTGATTTTAAAGGTCTTGTGCGAGCAGTTTTGTACGTGGGGACTAAAGGAGGGGCAAGCACTGTTACCCAGCAGTTATCGAAAATGCTCTTTACCAAAAAGCCTGCGCACAAACTCGAAAGAATAAAACAGAAAATGAAAGAATGGGTAATTGCAGGCAGACTAGAAAGGCAATATACCAAAAACGAAATTATTGCCTTGTATTTCAACAAATTAGACTTTGTAAATAATGCGGTTGGAATAAAGTCAGCATCGTATGTTTATTTTGGCATGAATCCAAATATGTTGCAAATCGAGCAAGCTGCGTTATTGGTTGGAATGGCGAAAAATCCCTCACTATTTAATCCTATAAGAAGGCCTGATACTGCGTTACACAGAAGAAATGTTGTGTTATACCAAATGAGAAAAAATGATTTTATTTCCACAATCGAGTATGATTCATTAACTCAAATTCCATTGGGGCTAGAGTATAATGTTGTTGATCACAAAGAAGGACTAGCCCCCTATTTTAGAGAAATTCTCCGTTCTCAGGTAAAAAATGTTTTTAGTGAAAAAAATGATTTGGGCAATTATAAACACCATAAGCCAGGTGAGCCAAAGGAGCCTTATAATATCTACAAAGACGGATTAAAAATCTATACAACCATTGATTCTCGATTACAGAAATATGCAGAACAAGCGATTACTACACATCTAAAAACCGAATTACAAGACGATCTTTTTAGAGACTTAAAAAAACGTAGTAAAAAGAAGTATCCTTTTGACTGGCGAGTTACTGAAGAGCAAGTAACCGATATTCTTAATAGGGCCATGAAAAAAACACAGCGTTACCGAATTCTAACAGGAAAAGAATGTACAAATTGCGGAAGAAGGGGGAAGTTCATTACTAGGTCGGTTAAAAAAAATGGTGCTGAAGTGTTTATTTGCTCTGCTGATGACTGCTTGTATGAAAAACATGCGATACCCGAGGATTCAATATACATAATGTTCAACACGCCAGACACGATGAGAGTATTTACCTGGGGCGGAGAAAGAGATACTATAATGACACCAATGGATAGCATCCGTTATTACAAAAGCTTTCTGCAAGCGGGTCTGATGTCAATGGATCCGAACACTGGATTTATAAAAGCCTGGGTAGGCGGCATAGATTACCACCACTTTAAATACGACCACGTAAAACAAGGAAAACGGCAAGTGGGCTCAACTTTTAAGCCGTTTGTTTATTCTTTAGCAATTCAAAATGGTTTATCTCCCTGCTATGAGGTACCGAATGTCCCAGTTATCTTTCAAAAAGATAAATGGGGAATGGAAGACGATTGGTCCCCAAAAAATTCGGATGGTTTATATGGTTGCAATGTTTCTCTTAAATATGGGTTGGCTAATTCTATGAATACTGTTACCGCGTGGGTTTTAAGCCAGTATGGGTCTGATGCTCCCCAAAACGTAATACGTCTAGCTCGAAAAATGGGAATTACTAGCTACCTTCCCCCTGTTCCTTCGATTTGCTTGGGTGTAGCCGATTTATCACTATTCGAAATGGTTGGTGCAAATTCTACATTCGTAAATAAAGGCGTTTGGACGGAGCCCATTTTCATCACTCGAATTGAAGACAAAAATGGAAATGTAATTCAAGATTTTATACCCGAAACACGGGAGGCAATGAGCGAAGAAACAGCATACGTTATGCTTAACTTAATGAAAGGAGTTGTTGACGGTGTTTATAGCCAGTGCATGGGAGATAAAATGAAGGCAAATCGTGACAAAAATGGAAGGGGTTCTGTGATGTATCGACCTGGAACAGGTATGAGAATTAGAGGGCGAAAAACAGAACAAAGACCTTATGCAGGAATAAAATACCCAATGGCGGGTAAAACTGGCACAACACAAAACAACTCAGATGGTTGGTTTATGGGGTTAACTCCAGATTTAGTGACCGGCGTTTGGGTTGGTGCAGAAGATAGGGGTGTTCGTTTTTCAAGAACAACACTTGGCCAAGGTGCAAATACAGCGCTCCCAATATATGGTTATTATATGAACGATGCGTACGAAGATGAAGACATTTTAATTTCAAAAAAGGACTTTGAAAAACCCAAGAAACCATTATCCATAGAATTGAATTGTACTCGCTATAAATATTCTAATAGCAATACTAACTCTCGTTCGGGAGGAGATGTTAACTTTGGCGATGATGATTTTTAAATGCACCTCGAATGAACAAAGTTGTAGCAAATAGCAATAAAGCTATTGAAGGTATCAAAGATGGAATGACATTAATGTTGGGCGGTTTTGGTCTATGTGGCATCCCCGAAAACTGCATCGGTTCACTAGTAAAAAAAAGAATAACCAATTTAACTTGTATTTCGAACAATGCTGGCGTTGATGATTTCGGGCTCGGGTTATTATTACAGCAGCGGCAAATTAAAAAAATGATTTCCTCATACGTTGGAGAAAACGATGAGTTTGAACGACAAATGCTTAATGGAGAATTGGAGGTTGATTTAATTCCTCAGGGATCTTTAGCCGAAAGATGCAGAGCTGGTGGTGCAGGAATTCCTGCCTTTTTTACCCCTGCAGGATTTGGAACTGAAGTTGCAGAAGGAAAAGAGATTAGAGAGTTTAACGGAAAGCCGCATATACTTGAGTCTGCTTTAACGGCTGATTTTGCAATTGTAAAGGCTTGGAAAGGAGATCCGTTTGGTAACTTAATTTTTAAGGGAACGGCTAGAAATTTTAATCCTGTAATGGCAATGGCAGGAAAAATAACCATTGCAGAGGTTGAAGAATTAGTTGAACCTGGAGAACTTGACCCAAATCAAATTCATACCCCTGGCATATTTGTTCAGCGAATATTTCAAGGGGTTGATTATGAAAAAAGAATTGAGCAGAGAACCGTTCGTTCAAAAAACTAAATATCAAAATTTAGGTATGTTAGATAAAGTAGGTATTGTAAAAAGGATAGCGCAAGAGTTGCAAGATGGTTGGTACGTAAATTTAGGAATAGGAATCCCTACACTTGTCGCCAACTATATTCCTCAAGGAATTAGCGTTGAATTTCAATCTGAAAATGGACTTTTAGGCATGGGGGCATTTCCATATGATGGGGAGGAAGATGCTGATTTGATAAATGCAGGTAAGCAAACCGTTACACTTCTTCCAGGAGCCACATTATTTGATTCTGCTACAAGTTTTGCAATGATTAGGGGTCAGCACGTTCAACTAACTGTTCTAGGAGCAATGGAAGTCGCTGAAAATGGCGACATTGCTAACTGGAAAATTCCTGGAAGAATGGTTAAAGGTATGGGTGGTGCTATGGATTTGGTTGCCTCTGCTGAAAATATTATTGTAGCAATGATGCACACTAATAAAAAAGGTGAATCAAAAATACTTAGCAACTGTACTTTACCATTAACTGGTGTTGCTTGCGTAAAAAAAGTAGTAACCAATCTTGCTGTTATGGAAATAAAAGATGGGGCATTCCATCTAATTGAAAGAGCTCCAGGGGTTTCTGTGGAAGAAATTCAAAATGCAACGGAAGGAACCTTAATTGTTGAAGGAGAAATTCCTGAAATGCAATTGGATTAATCTATAAAAACAGCTCCGCTTAGGCCATCTTTAAAATTAAACGATGGCATTTTCGCAAGAAATGATACATACAATCAGAATTGAACATGCGATCAAAAAACGAATCATTCATGCCGGCATATGCCAACAATACCAAAACGCACAATAAGCAATACTGATTAAAAAAAGCACCTTGTTTGTCAAAACACTAACAAAAGTAATTTTCTCGTTAAACTATTCTACAACTAAATTCTTTTGTTTAGATGCTTGTACTGCTTTTATGTCTGCCAATTCTCCTTTAGGAATGGCATTAATCAACCCTTTTGTGTAATCTGATTGCGGATTGTTGTATATTTCATCGGCATCACCCATCTCTTCGATTTTCCCTTGATTCATGACAATCATTCTGTCGGCCATAAACTTGACAACTGATAAATCGTGTGAAATAAAAATGTAAGTAAAATTAAATTCATCTCGAAGCTCATTCAGTAAATTAAGTACTTGGGCTTGAACTGAAACATCAAGTGCAGAAACTGACTCATCGCAAATAATAAACTGTGGGTTTAGTGCTAAAGCTCGGGCAATACAAATTCTTTGTCTTTGCCCTCCGGAAAACTCATGAGGATAGCGATAGAAATGTTCTTTCCCCATATTTACTCTTACCAACAACTCAACAACGCGATTCATTTGTTCTTCTTCTGAACTTAATATATTATGAACTCGCATTGGCTCCATAATAGCTTCGCCAACTGTTAAGCGCGGGTTTAAGGAAGAATATGGGTCTTGAAAAACAATCTGCATATCTTTACGGTAATTCCTCAACTCCTTAGAAGAAAGAGTACCTAAGTCTATTCCGTTATAAATAATCTGACCTCCATTATTGTTAACTAATCTTAGAATTGTTCTCCCTAAAGTTGTCTTTCCGCAACCAGATTCCCCAACCAATCCTAGCGTTTCCCCAGGATAAACATCAAACGTTACATCGTCAACAGCTTTAACAACCTTAGTTACATTACCGAAAATATTCTTCTCAAGCGGGAAATATGTTCTTAACCCTTTTACCTTTAAAACGGGCTCATGGGCATACATTGCTTTATGGCGTTTTCTCCGCTCTTCTTTAGAAATTAACAACTTACTTACAACCTGTTCTACTGATTTATCAACTTCTTGAAGGTCGCCTTCAACATCAAACTGCATAAAATCTTTGATAGTAGGTAACCAATGTAGTCTTTTATTCATAGGTGGTCGGCATGCCAATAAGCCTTTTGTATATGGGTGCCTAGGGCTCGAGAAAACATCCCAAACACTTCCTTGCTCAACAATTTTACCCTTATACATTACAACGACCTTGTCTGCTAACTCTGCAATAACACCAAGATCATGCGTGATAAACAAAATCCCCATGTCTTGTTCCCTCTGCAGTTGGTTCATTAGGTGCAAAATTGTGTTTTGTACCGTAACGTCAAGAGCTGTTGTTGGTTCATCAGCAATTAGAATTTTTGGCTGACAAGACATCGCCATTGCAATCATTACCCTTTGCTTCTGTCCTCCCGATATTTGATGAGGATATGCATCAAACATTGCTTCTGGTCTTGGCAATTCAACTTGTTTAAATAAAGCTATAGTTTTTTTCTTCGCTTCATTTTTCGATACCTTTTGATGCAAAATAATTGCTTCTGCAACTTGGTTTCCACATGTGTAGACTGGGTTAAGTGAAGTCATTGGCTCCTGAAAAATCATAGCAATATCGTTGCCGCGAAGACCTCTCATCTCTACTTCAGAAGCTTTAGTTAGATCTATTTTCTCCCCGTTTTCTTTATGAAAAATGATCTCGCCTCCTGTAATTCTGCCTGGTGGATCTGGAATTAATCGCATAACAGACAACGAAGTAACAGATTTCCCCGAGCCAGACTCGCCAACAACACCAATTGTTTCTCCTCTATTTAGCGTAAAGCTAATATTGTTAACGGCCTTTACAACCTCGTCTTCCGTTTGAAATTCGGTGACAAGATTCTTAACTTCTAATAAAATATTTTGATCTTTCAACGTTCCTGGCCTCTAGTGGAAAGTAAAAATATATCATATCTCTTTACAAAACAACTAATAACTGACATTTAGATTATTACCCTTTTTTGAGCGATGAAATCACGAACAAAATTGAGTATAAGACTCAAGAAACGCTAACGTTCTCTGGTTTTATCAATGGTAAGTTTTTATACCGTAATAAAAGCTGCGCTACCGTTAATACATCTTTTTCGCAATAGGTTGCGATACGTCTTAAGTCCTTGTCTTGCCAATAAACTCTCCAAACATCGCTTCCATCAATATCATCTTTTGGAGTTGGGATGTCAAAAATTGCACAAAGTAAATTTAATGCCGTATAGCGTTTATAATCTCCAAATTTCCATAACTCCATAGTGTCGAGGTGAGCAATTTCCCATGGTTTTTTCCCCGAAATGTCTAGTGTTTTAGGTAGTTTAATTCCGTTAACTAACATTCTACGGCAGATATAAGGAAAGTCAAATTCTTTAGAATTGTGCCCGCAAAGAATATCATCTGCGTTATTGTAATGTGTATTTAAAAGTATTGCAAATTCTTCGAGAAGCTTCTTTTCGTCATCTCCGTAAAATGACTTTAACCTAAACTCAAGGTTTTTCTCTTCACCATGAACCATGCCCACAGAGATGCAAACTATTTTACCGAACTCTGAATAGATTCCTGCTCTATTATAAATTTCTTCAACAGTTTGCGGCACCTCATCTCTTTGAGTTAGCTGTTTAGCTTTTTTATCCCATAAACCTGACATCCTTTCAGACAAGTCTTTATACCTAGATTGCTGCGGAACAGTTTCTATGTCCAAAAAAAGGACTTTATCTAATTTAAGGTTGTTTAGCATATTACTTTATCATTACGCCAGGTTTATTTATAATAGGTATATTAATTAAATGGTCGTTTTGAACACTTTCTGCGAGAAATACAAACTTCTTATCATACATCACAGAATTGTTATAAAAACTTAGCCAATACTCATTATTCAAACCAAAAAGCTCTTCTTGAATTGGCTCAATTTTTTTAAATGAATTTGCCGCTATTTTGTCTAAAAAATGTCTAAGTACAGATGTTTTTACTTCTTCTCCCTCTTTCTTTCCATAACCTTTTGACGTAACCAAAACACCTTCAATTTCTTGATTTTTCAAGTTAATTATATAAACACTCCATTCCGACTCTTTAAGATTATTTTGTTCCCTTACAATAGCAAGCGCAACGTTTTCAACTTTTGGTATTATAATATCTTCTTTCACTCTTTGATCATATCTAACGCAGCATCAATATAATAGAAAACATCAGCAGAATGTTTAGCTCCGTCTTTTTTAATTCTATTGTGCCCCAAGCGAACGATTACCAGGTCTTTTTCGGGAATAATTATGGTATATTGCCCGTTAATGCCTCTTGCGTAGAATATGTCGTTTCCTTTGTGATTCATCAGCCACCAAGCATAGCCATAGTGATCAGTGTTCTTGCCAAAACGATCTGGAATGTTTATTGATTTAGCTGCATCAATCACATAGTTAGAATCCAAAATTTGTTGACCATTCCAACTTCCTTTTTGAAGCATCAATTGTCCTACTCTTGCAAAATCTTTTGCGTTAGAAAAAACACAGCAATAGGCCTTTTCATGCCCATCATGTTTATCTAAGCTCCATAATGCATCTTTCTCTGCGCCGGTTGGTTTCCAAATCTTTTCTGAAAAATATTCTGAGGGGGTTTTTCCTGTTGCCTCTTTTAAAATTAAACCTAATAATAGATTGTTTCCTCCTTGGTAATGCCATTTTGTTCCTGGTTCATATTCTACATGATGAGCCAATGCAATATCTTTTACATCATTTCCGTAAAGCGCCTTTGCCATAAACCCAAAAGGGTTCATATAGTGTTCTCCGAAATCGATTCCTGAACTCATCGTAAGTAGGTGTTTTATTGTTAGGTTTTTGTCCTTCCCATCATTATAGGTCTCAAGATACTTGCCGACCTTGTCGTCAATACTTGTAATAAATCCTTCTTTGATGGCAATGCCTACTAAAATACTAATATAAGATTTCGCCATCGACCAAGAATTACTCAACGAAGCATCCGAAAATTCATCCCAATATTCTTCGTGCATTAATTTATTTTTGTAAATAACTATAAATGAAACAGGGTTAGTTGCCTCAATTTGCTTTCTTAATTCTGGTTCAATTTCTGACTTATTGTAGCCCTGCGAAAGCTTCCATGGCTGACCAACTCCAGCGTCAATTATTCTATTAGGATAGTTTTCGTGATTTACTATCGAAGGGCCAAGCCTTCCTTTAAAAATAGTATCAGCCAACGTATTATAAAAATGTAGATTACCTGTTGTAAACAAGACAATGTGCTGTATGACAAGAAGGATTAACACCGCTATCCCTATGTTTATAAGTTTACGCATCTAC
>Ga0115568_10003541_pt1 | contig 10606 bp, 4 predicted proteins | sample COGITO_mtgs_1204_FD_87296 | JGI IMG/M metagenome (GOLD analysis project Ga0115568, IMG submission 87296) | Pelagic marine microbial communities from North Sea - COGITO_mtgs_120426 | ecosystem: Environmental > Aquatic > Marine > Epipelagic | place: Germany:Helgoland, sampling site Kabeltonne...
AACCTGCACGATCAAATTGCCAAGTCCCCCCTTGAGGGTGTATAGGGTTGTGTCCACAATCTTTCCATACATTCCAATTAATGACACTTTCATCTGAAAACCTGTAGCTATGTATTTTCTCATCCCATTCACAACAGTTGTAAGGACCAAAATGACCGTGACCACTAATTCTGGCTTTTAGCCTAAACCCTTTTCCTTCTTTTAGAAGAGGTAATTTTTTACTTTTTAAAACGGTATTAAGTGCAAGGTCTTCATATTTGTAGTTTCCGTAAGGCCAAATATTTTCAACTTTAAGCACATTTCTACTTGGTTTACCTTTTATAAATACAAATTTTAAATCGTGTAATTCTTGATTGTTCCCATGCTCTATTCGTTGATCCCCTTTAAGAATTGGAGCGTAATCCGTAACATCACATATATACTCCCACCCATCTTCAGTTAAGTTAAGTCTTAATCCGTATGGAGTAACAAAACTATTAATTTCAATTTGTTCTTCAGTTGAGTCATTTTTATTGATAAATATTGAAGTATTTGTACTATAATCCCATTCTCCACATGGGAATTTATCTCTTTTTGTTGCTTGGTCACATTTTATCCTTTGTATCATTAATATTTTACGCCATTCCCCTTCTTTAGGAAAATGAGCAATAGTATCATATACTTGTTTTCCTTCTTTACTAGGTGATGGTGTTTCGTAACTAATAACATGTATGCTTGTAGTGTCTTCTGAAAAAGAATTTGAATTTAACTCTTGATTAGAGCATCCTATTATAAGAAGAAAAAAAATACTTCCAATGCTATAAGTTAAACTACTGCTTTTGATAAATAATTTACTTTTCATCTTTCAATAATACAAAAAATCCCCACCAATTTGGTAGGGATCTCTATTCTAATAAATTTACCAAAAAGATTAACTATATTTTACCCATTCATAGTTACCAAAAACTCAGTATTGTCTTTTGTTTTTTGCAATCTATCTTTCATAAATTCAATTGCTTCAATTGGGTTCATGTCTGCTAAATAATTCCTAAGTACCCAAATTCTTTGTATGTGTTCTTTATCTAGTAATAAATCCTCACGTCTAGTAGAAGAAGAAACTAAATCAACAGCAGGATATATTCTTCTATTTGCAATTTTTCTATCCAATTGTAGTTCCATATTACCTGTGCCTTTAAATTCTTCAAAGATCACCTCATCCATTTTACTTCCTGTTTCTGTAAGAGCAGTCGCTAAAATAGTTAATGAACCACCTTTCTCAATTTTACGAGCAGCACCAAAGAAACGCTTAGGTTTATGTAATGCATTAGCATCCACACCACCACTCAATATTTTCCCTGAAGCAGGTTGCACAGTATTGTAAGCTCTTGCCAAACGCGTAATTGAATCCAACAAGATAACCACATCATGTCCGCATTCTACCATTCTTTTTGCTTTCTCTAGTACAATATCAGCTACCTTTACATGTCTGCTTGCTGGCTCATCAAAAGTAGAAGCAATCACTTCCGCATTTACACTTCTTTCCATATCAGTAACCTCTTCAGGTCTTTCGTCAATTAAAAGAATAATCATATAAACTTCTGGGTGATTGTCAGCAATTGCATTCGCAATATCCTTTAAGAGTACCGTTTTACCAGTTTTAGGTTGAGCTACAATTAATCCTCTTTGTCCTTTCCCAAGAGGCGTAAAAATATCTAGCATTCTTATAGACACATTATTGTGCCCATTTCCTAAAAGGTTGAATTTTTCATAAGGGAATAATGGTGTTAAATGGTGGAAAGGAATTCTATCTCTCACAATTCCTGGATCACGCCCATTAATACTTTCTACTTGTATTAAAGGAAAATATTTTTCACCAGTTTTTGGCGGTCGAACAGTACCTTTAATAGTGTCACCCGTTTTTAACCCAAATAATTTAATTTGAGAGTGAGAAACATGTACATCATCAGGTGATGATAAATAGTGATAATCACTTGACCTCATAAAACCATATCCATCAGGCATAATCTCAATTACTCCTTCAGTATTAATTATTCCATCAAAATCATAGTCATATTTTGATATTTTCTGATTAGGGTTTTGGTTTTTATTGTTGTTGTGCTTAGGTTTTGGGTGAGTATTTTCCTCTTTTTTAGGATGGTTGTGAACAGGTTTTTTGTGTTCTTTTTTCTCCTCACCATCTTTTTTAGTATGATTGTGAACTGGTTTCTTGTGTTCACCTTCTTTCTTTGGATGATTATGAACAGGTTTTTTGTGTTCTTTCTTTTGTTCTACATCTTTTTTAGGGTGATTATGAACTGGTTTTTTATCAGTCTTTACTCCTTCTTTATTTTGTAGAGGTTTAGTTTGTTCTACTTTCTCAACTTTATTTTGTGTTGGCTTAGTTCTTGGTCTTTGTTTTTTCTCAACTATTGGCTGAGGTTTAGCATTTTCTGCTTGATGATCCAAGATAGCATAAGCTAAATCTTGTTTCTTTAATTTGTCAAACTTTTTTATGTTTAACTCTTGCGCAATTGCTTTTAAATCAGCAACTTTCTTTGCGTTTAATTCGTCTAATTTGTACATATATATTTTTTATTAAATAATCTTAATTCGGTTGTAGCTTTGTGAGTTTTCAAGATGTTTTTAGGGGGGGGTGTTTCTTTAGATAAGTTTTGCAATAATACAATTTTTTTAATAGATGGGCAAATCCTACATTTTTAATTAGTTTTGCAGTAAATATTATTATCATGATACAAAGAGTGCAATCCTTATTTTTCTTTTTCTCTGCAATTTGTTTAATTACTATTGTTTATACATTTCCTGTATTGCAAAATACTGAAGAATATTTTCTGTTAAGTGAATATTTTCCTCTTGTTCGTCTAGCTGTTTTGTTGTCAGCTGCATTGTCATTATTCGCTATATTTCAGTTTAAAAATAGAAAAAGGCAAATGTTGATTGCTGCAATTTCTCGTTTTATGATTACAATAGCAGTTTTCACTTTAGTATTTTTCTATAGAGGAGAAGAACAATTTGGATTAGGAATGATATTGATGCTTATCCCTTTTATTACCCTTTATGCTGCTAACTTTTTTATCAAAAAAGATGAAAAATTAGTAAAGTCGGCTGATAGAATACGTTAGGATTTACTTCTAGGAAATTCAATTACTTTTAAGTCTTTAATTTCTTTTCCTTCAATGTTAAAGCTGAGTATCGTTTTTACTTTGTGTATTCCATAATCACCAATTGCACCAGGATTCATATGAAGTAAGTTGTTCTTTTTATCATACATCACTTTTAATATATGAGAATGACCACATATAAATAAATCAGGGTTGGCTTGTTCAATTAATGGTAGAATCTTCTTGTCATATCTACCAGGATACCCTCCAATATGAGTCATCATAACATTTACTTTTTCACATTTAAAATAAAGATTTCCCTTGAATTCTGTCCGGGTAGTTCTGTTGTCAATATTTCCCCATACTGCTCTTGTGGGAGCAAATTCTTTGAGTTTATCAGTTACCTCAAGCCCTCCAATATCTCCTGCATGCCAAATTTCATCTGCTTTTTTAAAGTGAGGGAAAAATCTTTCATCTAAAGTATGATGAGTATCAGAAAGCAATATTATTTGCTTCATCTATCTGATAAGATTAACTAATCCTGTGTAAATAAAAGGTTTGTCTTTAAAATCTAGGATAGTAATATAGTAGGAGTATAGCCCTCCAATAATTTTACCATTAGTATTTCCATCCCACGCTAAGTCATCCTCATCAAAAATAATTCCTCCCCACCTGTCAAATATTTTCATATTATAAGAATTAAAACCAGTACTTACAGGCAAAAACACATCATTATCACCATCATTATTTGGTGTAAAAGAATTAGGTATGAAAGTAGAATAGTTCGGATTTATGTTTAGTTGTTTGACTACAGAGTCGGTACAACCATAAAGATTTGTTATGTAATATCTTATAGTATAGCTTCCAATATCATTATAAGTATGCCAAAAACTTAAATCATCATATATTATTGTACCATCTCCCAAATCCCATTCAGAGATTAAAACTTCCTCATTACTGTTATCTCTAAAAAATATATTTGGATCTGATATATTAGCTGGTTGAGGACTAAATATCATTCCTGCTCTAGGTGATTCACTTATTGTAAGGATTTCAGTTGTTTGATTAGAGCATGAAGTAATTGGATCAGTATAAGAGTAACTGACATTGTAATTTCCTGGATTTAGATTAGAAGCATCAAAGAAATCTGTTGATACACCTTCAATTTTATACGACCCTCCTGTTGGAGTTGCATTAACCAAAGTAAATGAAGGAGTTCCAATACAAATATCAGGTTCGTTTACAGCAAGAACTGGAAGTTGCCTTACTTCGATATGCACATTGTCATTAACTACAGCTGTACAACCATTTTCATCAGTTAATGAAATAATTACAGGGTTACAACTAAAGTTTGGAGTTAAGATTATTGGCAGTCCAGTAGCAATTAATAATCCATTAGTATCAATAGTAAATGATTTTAGAATTGAATCTTGCAAAGAAACGGTATAATTATTAAAATCAGAATTAGAAATGTGTATTGACAAAGTAGATTCATCATATCTGCAAATAGGGCTTGTCGCAATAAAGTCTAAGAAAATTTCTTCTGATTGTGTAATTGTAGCTGTACTGTTTGTTGAACAACCATTAGCATCAGTAACAGAAAAAGGATAATCTCCAGCAGTTAAATAGTAAGGGTTAAACATGCCAAAATCTTGAGAATATGGAATCGTTCCTCCAATTACATTTGGGCTTATTGAACCTGTATTCTCTCCATAACAATCAACATCTACAACATCAATTGATGTGATTTCTAACAATTCAGGTTCTGTAATATTAATATTCCCATTTTTAACACAACCATTCCCATCTATTATTTGATATGCATAATTCCCTGGAGCTAATAAATTTGTATTTATTCCAAACCAATCTTCAGTATAAGGGGAAATACCTCCACTAATTTGCAATAATGTATTTCCATCAGCAAATTCAAAACAACTTACATTATTGGTGATGTCGTTAGCTATAATTTCAGATGGTTCATTGATTGTTGCTGTTCCGGTAGTTGAACAATTATTTATATCTGATACAGTAACTGGAAAATTTCCTGCACTCAGATTGTTTTCATCTACACCTCCCCAATCAGTATTGTAAGGTGCTCCAGCTCCTCCAGAAATTGTAAGAGATGCTGATCCATCATTTCCGCCATAGCAACTAACATCAAATTCATCAATTACTAAAGCCATACCTGGTGGTTCGTTAATTATTACACTTCCTGAAGAAGTACAACCATTTCCATCAGTAATAGTGAAATTATGTTGTCCTGCAGTAAGCCCATTAGGATTACTACCATTCCAATTTGTATTGTATGGGTTTGTTCCTCCAGAAATACTTAAAGTTGCAGTTCCATCATAATAACCAGCACAACTCACATCTGTTGTGTCAATGGTAAACAACAAAGAATCTGGTTCGGTTATTGTAAAGTTATCAGTTACTGTGCATCCATTGTCATCAGTAACAGTATAGATGTAATTTCCATTTGCAAGTTGAATCGGGTTATTTCCTCCAAAATCTTCAATGTAAGGAGCAGTTCCACCTGTAGTATTTAAAATAATTGTACCTGAAGATTCTCCATTACAACTTACATTTGTTAAAACAGAATTTACTGACAGTAAGAATGGTTCATTTATTGCAATTATATCAGTAACTACACACCCATTATCATCAGTTACTAAGTAATTATAAGTTCCAGGGGATAAAACTGATTGGCTGTAATAATTTGTTGCTCCAGCTGAGAGTACTTGAGAGTAAGGCGGAACATCTACAGTGTAATTTTGTATACCACCTGTTATCACTAAATCAATATTTCCATCATTTAAGCCAAAACAACTTACATCATTTGATGATGAAGTAACGATTATCTCTGTAGGTTCAGTAATTGTAAAGTTTTCAGTGTATTGACAACCATTCATGTTAAATACATCAACAGAATAATTTCCAGCACCAATGTTGGTTATGCTACTTGCAGAAGTAGCATTTGACCACTGATATGTTGTAGATGCAGGTTCGTTTACTACTTCAATTAAACCATCATTATACCCAAAACAACTTACATTAGATGTGTTAATTGTTGGATTAAAAACTGAAGGATCAATTAGAGTATATGATTCACTGCTTATACATCCTTGGTTATCAGTAATTGTAGCAGTATATGTTCCAGCTGATAAATTTGAGATATTTTGAGATACACTTGTATTAGACCATAAGAATGAGAAAGGAGGTGTTCCTCCAGAAATATTTAAATCTATTGCTCCATCTGATAGTCCATTGCAACTTATATTTGTTATGTTGTCAATTATACTCATATTACTAGCTCCTCCAGATGACGTTCCAGAATAAATAGAAAAAGAAGTTATAGGGCAGCAGGATCCATTATTCCATCCTCCAGTTTGACAATCGCCAATAACACTAATATCAATTGACAAATCATTATTTAAACACGAATTCCCAACTTGTAAATTAAATGATAAAGTAAATGGACCTGTTGAAGATGTCCCCCAATCAGGATTAAACCATGATGAATTTTGAAATCTATATCCTGGACCAAAATTTAAACCACTAGGATATGTATTTTGCGTATCCCAAATCCATGTGCCTGAAGATCCTCCTGGATTTCCAGGTGCTGACACTGGATTAATATTTGCCCAACCATTTCCATAATCAATATCAAAAGCAATAATCCAGTTAGAATTCACTTGATTAAAACTACTTAAAGTATACGTAACAGTAACATTTTGTCCAGCTGTATATGGCCCTGCTGGAGATAGAGTATAAGATTGAGATCCTAGACATTGTCCATTCATAATATTGCTAAATAATATTGCTAATAATATGAATGTTATTTTTTTCAACCTACCTCACTAAGCTTACTGTGCCTTCATAATTTCTAAGTTTACCATTTACATCCGTAACAATTATATGGTAAACATATACGCCAATTGTACAGAAATCACTACTGCCTTTAATTTTTCCATCCCAAGCTTCATCACACCCAGTTGTGCAATATTCATTAGTGTATTTGTCTGTTCTAAATACCCTTTTCCCTAGTCTGTCATAAATACTTAATTCATATTCTTGTACGCCATCAACAATTGGTAAAAAGTAATCATTATCTAAATCATTATTTGGAGTAAATGCATTAGGCACATACATTGTAAATGTAGGAGAGATAATAATTGTTTGGTATGCGATATTTGTACACCCACTATCCGAAACAGTTTCTAAGGAAACAATATAGACTCCAGTATCTGCATACATATGATCAATATGTCCTAAGTTAGAAACTTGTCCGCTACCATCACCAAAGTCCCATGTTCCTGGCATTAAAGATAAATAAGTTGATTTATCAATAAAATTAATGAGCGGATCAGTGATTTCAGTTTGTAATGGGTAAGCAACTAGAGCAACATCTGGTAATGGGTTGATGTTTACATTTGCTTGTCCATTTAGTGTTGTGGCTTCACAACCATTTTGATCAATTACGCTTACTAGAGTATAAAGTCCCATTGTAGCAGTAGAAATTCCTGTTGAATCTCCAATATCAGTTAAAGTAAAATTCTCAGTTCCATTTGTGTATTCAATATCATATAAAGGAGCGCCATTTGTAGTTACTATAGATAAGTCGGTTGTTCCTCCTTCACAAATCGAACCATCTCCACTTAGTGTAGCAATAGGAAGTGAATTAATTGTGATAACAATATCCTCATCAATTTGTTTAAAGCAATTTGCACCAGTAATAGAGTTAATTGAAATGTTAGAAGGATCTGTTGCAATTAAAGTTAAATCCCCTGTTTGGAAGTTAATAACAGTGTTAGTGTTTGCGCCATTAAAAGTATAATCAACATTAAATGGTGGAGTTCCTGCAGTAAAATCTAAACCAATTTCTACTAAATCACCATCACATAACTCATTAGAATAAGATGTAACTAGCTGAGGTATCTCATTTACAACTAAGGTTGCAACTGCTGATAAGGAACTTGTACATGTGCTGTCATCAGTAATAGAAGTTAATGTGTAGTCTGTTGTTGTTATTGGATTTATCAAAGTATTAAATCCACCAGATCCAAATACCTCATTTGCAGTAGTTGTTCCGTTTGCATCAGCAATAGAATAATCAACACTAAATGGTGGAGTTCCTATATTATTGTTCATGATTAATGTAGAGTTATCCCCTACACAGATAGGGTTAGGATTAACTGCAATATTCATGTTAGGTAATGGGTTTACATTCACAATTTCGTTATTAGTAGTATTTTGATTGATACAACCATCTGCATCAACTATTGAAATTATTGAATAAGTTGTTGTAATATTTGGCGAAACAGAGAAACTATATTGTCCGCTATTATTTACAGGTCCTTCAGCTTGAGGTCCATTCGCATTATAATTAATTGTAAATGGAGCAACTCCATTAGAATTGAAATCAAATTCAAGATTTATTTGATCTCCAGCACAAATCGAATGGTCAGAAACTGCAAAGTCAACACTAAAATAACCAGGTTCAACAAGTGTGATTAAAGTGTCATTAAAACAAGCAATAGTATTTTCAGTTGTAATAGTAGATGGATCAGTAACAGTTACTGTATAACTGCCATTTCCTAGCGCAGAACTGTCAATTCCCCCCCAATTAATATTATAAGCACCTCCATTTCCACCAGAAGGGTTTAAAGTGACGGTACCATCAGTAAAAGCATTACAACTAATATCAGTTATTGTTGGGTTAAATGTAATTTGTTCAGGTTCGGTAATCACTGCTGAATCTTGAATTGGACAACCTGTTTCGGTATCAGTAATAATAACATAATATGTCCCTGGACCAAGATTTGCTATACTGTCAGATGCATTTCCATTATCCCATAAATATGTGGCTGAAAATCCTGGTGCATTTAAAACAATAGAATAATCTTCAGTAGCTCCAAACCAAGGTTGTGAAAAAGTTCCTAAAACAGGAGACTCGCATGCAGTTATGTCATTTGGTGTTGTAAAGTCATATGTACTCCAAGCAACAACTCTCATCCTTGTAGCACCAAAAGCTCCTGTAGTTGGAACAATAAAGTTTAAAGGTACTGATGTTCCAGGTGTAGCCTGAACAGGTATAATCCCAATATCTTCACCGGCATCTAAGAAATCACCATCAATGTTATAATCAATAAATACTTTTGCCCCCCCTGGATAACTTCCTCCAAATAAATCTCCAATAGTAATATTTATCGTGTATAGATTTCCTTCCGTAATCTCGGCATACATAGTTGCGGTGTAATCTTCATAAAAATCATTAATACCTGATGTGTTATTATCAATTTGAGAGCTATTATCTCCAGATAACTCTACATGCTCAATATATGTAGCTGCTTGAGCATCAAAATCTGGTGATGGATTTGATGCGCAATATGGTAATAAAGAAACATTTCCTGGAGGTGTAACCCCTCCAAGCATTGTTATGCTTGCTGCGCCATCATTTGCGCCATAACAACTACTGTTATATTCGTTTATAATACTAGTCGTATTTAATGGGTCATATAAAGTAACACTGCTTGAAAATGAACATTGATTTGCATCTGTAACAGTATAATTAAATGTTCCAGCGGTTAAAGCTAAAGGATCTTCTCCAAACCAATTAAAAATATAAGCTGGTTGCCCGCTACTTGCTGTTAATAAAGCACTACCATCATTGTATCCAAAACAAGATGGATTGTTTGTAGTTACATCATTTGGTAGTACTGTTGGTGCTTCGTTTATTAATATGGTTCCTCCAACAGGTATTGGGTTACATCCTTGAGGGGTATAAGTATAAGTTATATTATGTAATCCAGGCATGTTTGATGCTGGATCAAAATCAGTTATTACTGATCCGAGATTATCTGTAAATACTCCATTACCTTGTACTGACCAGCCAGCAGGAGGTGTTCCTGTTAGAGTAAATGAGTTTTCATCTGAGCAGAGAACTGAAGGTGAAGTAATGGCAATACTTGCAGCGCTAAAGACATCAATATTAACAGTTGCATCATCCCCTGGACAAGTACCGCTTGAGCTTCCAGAAATTGAGTACGTATAAATGCCTGGAGGATCAATTGCGGGGTCAAAAGTTCCAGGAACAGAATTTCCATTATAAGTCCAGGTGCCATTATTGACAGGTTGACCATTTAATTGGTCAATTAAGTTCATTTGAGGATCCGTATCACAAAATAAAAGTGGATTTGGGTTTCCAGCATCAGCACCAGCATCTCCAGGATTAGGCCCTCCAAATGCATCATTAGGGCCTGTTGCTGTGAATTGAATAAAACATGGGTCAGGTGTTGAGCCTGATGCAGCCCAATTCGCAACAAGAATAACATAAAACTCGCCAGCTACTGCATTTGTTATTTGCAAAACTTCTTGTGTAGTAGCCGGAGCATTGCTGCAATCTTCTTGATTTGGATTTGTTAATAGATCACACATTGTTGTTATATCATTAAATGGCCCCCAACAAATATAATCAAGATCAGGTGAAGTATTTATATTTGGATATGGAA
>Ga0115568_10003555_pt1 | contig 10586 bp, 10 predicted proteins | sample COGITO_mtgs_1204_FD_87296 | JGI IMG/M metagenome (GOLD analysis project Ga0115568, IMG submission 87296) | Pelagic marine microbial communities from North Sea - COGITO_mtgs_120426 | ecosystem: Environmental > Aquatic > Marine > Epipelagic | place: Germany:Helgoland, sampling site Kabeltonne...
CACATTTTTTTCAAGTGCAAATTTTATAAAAGATTGCTGCATAGAATTATTTTTAATTAAACTTATGAAGATTATAACCTTAAATTTAAATGGCATCCGAGCGGCTGAAAGAAAAGATTTTTTCCCTTGGTTAAAAAAACAAAATGCAGATTTTATTTGTTTGCAAGAACTTAAAGCACAAGAAGCTGATTTATCAGCTTTAATGACCTCTCCATATTCATATATGGGTCATTTTAATTATGCAATAAAGAAGGGTTATAGTGGCGTTGGCATTTATACAAAAAAAAATCCAATTAAGATTACAAAGCATTTAGGTATTCCAGAAATTGATGATGAAGGCAGATATATTGAGCTGGAATTTGAAAAAATTATAATTATTTCAGTTTATTTACCATCGGGGTCATCAGGAGAAGAAAGACAGACTTTTAAATATAGAGTGCTGGATAAAATTTATAAGGTTTTTGATAAAAAGTTGAATCTTGGAAAGAATATCGTTATTTGTGGAGATTTTAATATTGCTCATCATGAAATTGACTTAAAGAATTTTAAGGGGAACAAAAAAAATTCAGGTTTTTTACCTGATGAGAGAGCATGGCTATCTAAATTATTTAAAAAGGGTAAATGGGTAGATGTTTATCGTTTACTTCATCCAGATGTTGGAGAGAGCTCATATACTTGGTGGAGTAACAGAGGGCAGGCTTGGCTCAAAAATGTCGGTTGGCGCATAGACTATCAAATATCAAATTACGAGTATGCAATGAGGGCGGAAAAATCGAGTGTTTATAAGGATGAACGATTTAGTGATCACGCACCATTAATCATTGATTATAAATAAGTTACTTTTTCCAAGGAGCAATTTTTAATAATAAAAACATGCCTGGAATTGCTAAGAAAAAACAGAAAATAAAGAAATAATACCAGCCTAAAAAATCAACAAAGTAACCGGTTGATGCATTGGTGAATGTTCTTGGTACAGAAGCAAGGCTACTAAATAATGCAAATTGTGTGGCAGTATATTTTGGGTTAGTCGCTCTTGCAATGAATGCTACAAAAGCAGTTGTTCCGAGACCGGCCGCAAAAAATTCTAATCCAACAGTGATTGCTAAGACAGTATTATCATGTCCTACACTGGCCAACCAAGCAAAACTTAAAGTGGCAAACATTTGTAATAACCCAAAAATCCATAAGGCTTTATTAATACCTAATTTAACCATCCATATACCGCCAATTATCCCACCAGCTATGCTTGTCCAAAGACCTGCATTTTTAGCAATAATGCCAATCTCTGTCATTGAAAAACCAAGATCTAGGTAAAAGGGGGTGGCAAGAGCGGTTGCCATACTGTCACCAATTTTGTAAAGAAAAATGAATAATAAAATTAGCAAGGCATTGTTAATACCTTTTCTTCCTATAAATTCTCTAAATGGGTCAACGACCGCCTCTTTTAATGTTTTTGGTGGGGCTGATTTGAGCTTGGGTTCAGAAATTAAAATAGTGAGAATAATCCCAGGGATCATAAATAAACCCGTAACAGTAAATACGAATTCCCAAGAAAAGTAATCAGCCAATATTAAAGAAAGTGAACCAGGAACTAAGCTTGCAAATTTATATGCATTCACATGAACTGCATTTCCGAGCCCTAATTCTGGATCAAGAAGTAACTCTCTTCTGTATGCATCAATAACAATATCTTGACTTGCACTAAAAAAGGCAATGCCTAAAGAAATGATGGCAATAGTCATAATCTGAGCTTTGGGATCAATAAATCCACATAAAGAAATTAAACAAAGCAAAATGAGTTGAAAAATTATTAGCCATCCTCTTCTTCTACCCATTGAAAGTGTGAAACGATCGAATAAAGGTGCCCAAATGAATTTCCATGCATATGGAAGTTGGATTAAAGCAAAAAGTCCTATGGCTTTTAAATCCAGTCCACTTTCATCAAGCCAAGCAGGAAGTAAGCTGATGAGAATAAATAAGGGTAAACCTGAAGTAAAACCAGTAAAAAAACAAATAACAATTTTTTTGGTAAGTAAATCTTTCCACTGGATATCTGTTTTTGTCATTTTTGGGTGTTTATTTTGAAACTAATTTATATAAAGCAAAAGCTCCAAAAAAGTTAGGATAAAAATTAACGGATTTTTTATCAGTTAAGATTAGACGTTCTTTTACTTTAATTTTATTTTTTCTACAAAAACTATCAAAATCATGAATTGTGCACAAATGTACGTTTGGAGTATCGTACCATTTGAATGGCAATTCTTTAGATACGGGCATATAACCTTGCAGAATTTGTAAGCGATTTTTCCAATAACCAAAATTTGGGAATGTTATCACTACCTCTTTTCCAACTCTCAACATTTCATGAATGATATCCTCTACGTTCCTCATAGATTGAATAGTTCTCGACAAAATTACTAAATCAAATGATTTAGTTTCAAACCCAGCTAAACCTGCCTCTAAGTCCATTTGGATGACATCAATATTGTTTTTTAATGATAATAACCAATTCTCTGGATTTTTTTCAATGCCAAAACCTTTAATATTTTTTCTATATTTTAAATAATTTAATAAGCCTCCGTCTCCACATCCAAGGTCTAAAACTTTTGAATTTGAGTGAGTCCAATTTTCAATAATTGAAAAATCATATCTTGTCTTTTGATTAAAATTTTTCATTTTGATTTAAATGCTTTATTAAAATAAGATTTTATAATTTCATGGTAATGAACATCAGACATTAAAAAAGCATCATGCCCACTTGCAGCTGTAATTTCAGCATAACTTACCTCAACATTATTGTCTAAAAGCCCCTTGACCATTTCTTTTGATCGACTTGGAGAAAATCGCCAATCACTAGTGAAAGAAATGACTAAAAATTTAGATTTAATTTTTTTAAAAACTTCACTTAGTTTTTTTTTGTTTTTATTTGTTGGGTCATAATAGTCTAAAGCCTTTGTCATGCGTATATAGGTGTTAGCATCAAACTCTTTTGCAAATTTATCACCCTGATAATTTAAATATGATTCAATTTCAAATTCTGTTTCAAAATTGTATAGAAAATTTTTATTTTTTATTTTTCTTCCAAATTTGCTCCCCATAACATCGTTTGATAGATAGGTAATATGACCTAACATACGTGCAATTCTTAAACCACGCTTTGGCTTATTTTTATTTAAATAGAAATTACCTTTATTGAAATCTGGATCTGTAATAATGGATTGCCTAGCAACTTCATTAAAAGCAATATTTTGAGCAGTAAGATTTGGTGCTGCAGCAATTATGACGGTATTAGAAACTTCATTCGGAAACTGTAGATTCCACTCTAATGCTTGCATACCACCTAAACTACCACCAATTACGGCAGATAGCTTTTTAATCCCCAGGAAATCAATTAATGCTTTTTGTGTTTTGACCCAATCCTCAACTGTAATGATCGGAAAGTTTGCTCCCCAGGCTTTCTTTGTTTTTGTATTGATTGATTTAGGACCTGTACTTCCTTCATTGCCTCCTAAATTATTAACACCAATGACAAAAAATTTATTAGTATTTAATGGCTTTCCTGGCCCAACAAGATTATCCCACCAGCCAGGATACTTATCTGTTTTTTTATATTTACCAGCAACGTGTTGATTACCAGTGAGTGCATGACAAACTAAAACTGCATTATCTTTAGCGGAGTTTAGTTTTCCATATGTTTCATAAATAAGGTCATAATTATCAAGTGTTTTCCCACAAGATAACTTTATTGGGTCTGAGCATTTAAATGTTTTTGATTTTACAATACCAACTGAATTAATTTCTTTCATTTAGGAATTATACTATTTGAATCAACATTAGACTTTTATTTTTGTTCCTGACGTTACTCTAATTTTTTGGTTAAGATCTTGGTATTGTTTAATTTTGCAAAAAGACTTTTTTTGTAAATATTTTTTTACTTTTACTCCCTGATTATATCCATGTTCTATAAACAGCCTCCCTTCTACTTTTAAAAATTTTGGGGATTCATCAATGATTTTAAAAATATCAGAAAATCCATTATCAGCTGAAACTAATGCATTTGATGGCTCAAATTTTAGTTCAGGATTTATTAAATGAGGGTCATCTTTTGAAACATAGGGTGGGTTCGTCATTATTAGATCAAACTTTTCATTTTTTTTTATATTATTAAACCAGTCACTTTCTATAGAATGAATATTTTTAAGCTTATGTTGCTTAATATTTTTATTTGCAACCTGCAGAGCTTTTGACGATATATCTGTAACGGTTATTTTTGAATTTGGGAAAAGTTTTGATAAGGTTATTCCAATTACTCCTGAGCCTGTTCCTAAATCAAGAATATTTAGTCTCGAATCTTTGTCGAATTGATTTATTGCTAAATCAATCATTAATTCAGTATCTTGTCTTGGTATAAGTGAATTTTTATTTAAAAAGAATGTTTCACCATAAAAATCCCATTCTCTTAAAATATACGCAAGCGGCTCTTTTTTGGAACGCTTTTTGAGTATTTTTGAGATAAATTCATCTTCAGTTTTTTTTATTTTTGTTTTTTGGTTTGTTATGAGATATGAAATTGGTTTTTTTAGGACGAACTTTAAAATATGATTTGCTTCAATATTTGCTTCACGTTCATTTATTTGTATGTTTTCTTTTAAGTACCCGACAATTCTTTTTTGATGAGTATGAATTGAACACATTCGTTTATTCGTTTTCTATTTGTGCTAAAAGGTCTGCTTGGTGTTCTGCTGTTAATGCTTCAATTAATTCAGTTAAATCTCCATCCATTATGTAATCAACTTTATATAGCGTTAGATTAATTCGATGGTCAGTTATTCTCCCTTGAGGAAAATTATAAGTTCTTATTCTTTCACTTCTATCTCCACTACCAATTAATGATTTTCTCTCAGATGCAATCTGACTTTGTTGTTCTTTAATTTGATTATCTTTTATTCGTGCAGCAAGCACACTCATAGCTTGTGCTTTATTTCGATGTTGAGATCTATCATCTTGACATTCAACTACGATTCCTGATGGCAGATGTGTAATTCTTACTGCTGAATCTGTTTTATTAATGTGTTGCCCTCCAGCGCCTGATGCACGATATGTGTCAACGCGTATATCAGCAGGATTAATATCGACATCACTTATTTCATCAGCTTCTGGGAGAACTGCTACTGTGCAGGCTGAAGTGTGAATTCTACCTTGAGTCTCTGTGTCAGGAACCCTTTGGACGCGATGCCCGCCAGATTCAAATTTTAACTTAGCATATACCCCAGAGCCCATTACCTTCATAATCACCTCTTTATACCCTCCAACTTCAGATGAATTACTTGAAATAATCTCTATTTTCCAACCCATTCTTTCAGCATATCTTGAATACATTCTATAAATATCGCCTACAAACAATGCAGACTCATCACCACCAGCGCCAGCCCTTATTTCAATAAATATATTCTTTTCATCATCATCATCTTTGGGGATTAGTAGCTTAAGAAGCTCAGCTTCAACTGCCTCTATTTGAGCTTCACCTTGCTCAATTTCTTCCTGAGCAAATGCTTTCATTTCTGGGTCACTAAGGAGCTCTTTGGCTTCAATAATATCAAGGCTTACCTTTTGATATTTTTTATATATCTCTACAATTGGCGTAATTTCTGAATGTTCTTTAGAAATTTTTTTATACCTTTCCATATCATTTGTGACATTCGAATTACTTAATTCAGCGTTAAGATCATCAATTCTTTTAACCAAGGCTTCCAGTTTATCTTTCATTGATGTTTTCATTTTTTTTCTTCTTTAATGTTATATATTTTTTTTATGAATGATTCTATTTCAATATCTTGATTATTTTCCCTAATTACTGTTGTTGGCCCATGTAGGAATTTTTTTGTTAAATTACTTGTCAATTTATTGATGACATCTTCAGAAGGAGAGCCCTCTCTTATTTTATTTTTTGCTTTTTTTGCTTCAATTAATGCAATTTTTTCAAATTGATTTCTTAAAATTTTGATAGTTGGAATATTTTTTGTTTGTTTGGATTTCTGATAAAAATCTTTTACTTGATTTTCAATAATAAGATTAGCCTTTTTTATAGCGCCTTCTCTATTTGTTACACCTTGCTGAGCTATATTTACAAGATCATCAAGCGTATAAAGAAATGCATCGTCTAATTTACTTACTTCTGATTCAATATCTCTCGGAATTGCCAAATCAACGAGCATTATAGGTTTAAACTTTCTTTTTTTTAGTGCTTGTTCGATCATGCCTAAACCTATTATAGGTAATTGACTCGCTGTAGAGCTTATTAAAATATCGTAATTATGAAGCTGATCATATATTTCACCAATTAAACAAGCTTCTCCCCCTACTTTCTTTGCCAAAGCCTCACCCTTTTCAAATGAGCGGTTGGCAATTGAAATTTTATTAGGTTGATGTTTTTGAAAATACTTTGCACACATTTCACTTATTTCACCAGCCCCAACAAACATCACTTTTGTTTGACTGATTTCCCCAAAGATTTTTTTTGCTATTGCAAGAGCGCATGAAGCAATTGTAGTTGGACTTGAGCCTATCTGAGTTTTTGTTCTAACTAATTTTGCAGTTTTAAAGACTTCTTGAAAAAAAGTGTTTATAAATTTTCCTTGAACTCCTGACTGATTTGCAATCTGTGAAGCTTGCTTCATTTGGCCAAAAATCTGTGTCTCTCCAATTAGCATGCTATCTAAGCCAGATGCGACCTTACAGGCATGTATATAACATTCTTGGTTTGAAAGTGAATAAAGATATTTTTTTAGTTCAGTAAATTTGACTTTATTAAAAGCAGCTAGCCACCGATAAATTTCTTTTGGTTCTTTAACACGAAAATATATTTCGGTTCTATTGCAAGTTGAAAGTATAAGTGCCTCAGCACCTGTTTTTAATTTTAAATCTTTAAGAATATGGCTAAGCATATCCTGAGAAAACACAAATTTTTCCCTAATTTCAATAGGTGCTGTCTTATGATTGAGTCCAATGAGATTTAATTTCATTATATTTATTCTGCTTGCTTACTTTATGGTTATTTCATTAAAAAAGGGTAAAATACGCATTTTACAATAATTCGATTGAATTTAATTTGGGAACTTAGTATATATGGAAAAAACATTTAGAATTGCCCCTAGTATTTTGTCAGCTAATTTTGCGAAATTAGGACAAGAGATAACAGATGTGATTACTTCTGGAGCAGATATTGTTCATTTTGATGTTATGGATAATCATTATGTTCCTAATTTAACCATTGGACCTTTGGTATGTGAGGCTATCAGACCAGTTACAGATGCAATAATTGATGTTCATTTGATGATTGAGCCTGTTGATAGAATAATTCCTGACTTTGCAAAAGCGGGTGCAAATATAATTACATTTCATCCTGAGGCTTCTAACCATATTGACAGAAGTTTATCAATGGTAAGAGATCTTGGATGTAAGTCTGGATTAGTTTTTAATCCTGCTACCTCACTAGATTATCTTGACCATGTCATGGATAAAATTGATATGGTACTTCTAATGTCTGTTAACCCTGGGTTTGGTGGTCAAAAGTTTATTCCTCAAACTCTCAATAAATTGAGATTAGCGAGAAAGAAAATAGATGATTATATGGAAAAGACAGGAAGAGAAATTTGGCTTGAAGTTGATGGTGGGGTAAATGCTGATAACATCACTGAAATTGCAAAAGCAGGGGCAGATACATTTGTCGCGGGTTCAGCAGTCTTTGGTGCAGCAAATGATAACGATCCTAATAGATACGAAACAATAATTCAATCTTTGAGAGCATCATTAGCAAAAGCATAAGAATTGGAAAAATTTTCTAATATAAAAGCCATTCTTTTTGATTTGGATGGCACTCTATTTCAAACAGATCCTGAATTATCTGATGCTATTAATTTAATGCTTTCAGATTTAAAAATGCCTGGATTAAAAAAAGATAATATTAAAAATTTTATTGGCAAAGGCGCAAAAAACTTGATTGAGCAGTCTTTGCGTGCTGCTTTAAAAAAAGATCCAAGTCTTTTTTTAAAAAAAGCTGAACAATTATTTGAAAAACATTACTTAAAGATTGCAGCCAATAGCCAAATGTATGAAGGTGTAGAAAAAACTATTAATTATTTAAAAACGCAAGGAATTCTATTGGGATGTGTTACAAATAAACCTGGTATTTATACCTCAGATTTAATGCATAAGTCAGGATTAAATGAATATATGGATATCATTGTGTCAGGAGATACAACAGAGAGAAAAAAACCAAACCCAATGCCTATAACATATGCTCTTAATCAAATAAAAATAGAGCCTAAAGATGCGATTATGGTTGGAGACTCTTGTATTGATATTGAGGCAGGTTTTGCAGCAGGCACATTTGTAATTACAGTCCCATATGGTTATCAATATGAGGAGTCAATTGTTTCTGATAAAGTAGATTATGCTTTATCTAATTTCAGTGAATTAAGTCAAATTATTAATTAAAATGCTTTCAACAATTTCTAAAGAAGAATTTGATATTTTAAAAAAAAGTGGGTTCAATAGAATTCCCTTAGTGCTTGAATGTTTTGCTGACTTAGATACACCTTTATCTGTCTATTCAAAACTTGCAAACGATCGCTATAGCTATCTTCTTGAATCAGCCGATGGTGGCAATAAATATGGACGTTACTCAATTATTGGTTTGCCAGCAAAAATTAGAATACAAATTAAAAAAAATATAATCTCAGTCTTTAATGAGGATAAATTATCGGAAGAAATAACTGACCAAAACCCTTTAGATTTTGTTGATGAATTTATGAGTCAGTTTAAAACTCCTCAAAATCTTGATTTACCAAGATTCTCGGGGGGGCTTGCGGGCTATTTTGGCTATGAGACTATTCAATATATTGAGCCTAGGTTAACTAAAGAATTTTTAGACGATAAACTCGACCTCCCAGATATCCTTTTGATGCTTTCAGACGAAGTTGTTGTTTTTGATAATGTAAGCGGTAAGCTTTATTTTGTTAATTATGTTGATGTAAATATCCTTAATGCTTATGAGGATGGTATTTCTAGACTTAAAGTGTTAGAAGAAAAACTAAAACAAGGCCCTTCGCCATACCTTATTGAAGATAGTAAATTTGTTGATAACTTGACTGAAGTGAAGTCTGAATTTGGTGAAGAAAATTTTTTGAAAGCTGTTGAAAGGATAAAAGAATATATATTCGATGGCGATGCTATGCAGGTTGTTTTGTCGCAAAGGTTAAGTCAGACTTTTAAATCTAATCCATTGTCTTTATATAGAACATTGAGAAATCTTAATCCTTCACCATATATGTATTTTTATAATATGGATGATCATTATGTTGTTGGGGCATCGCCAGAGATACTCGTTACTCTTGAAGGAGAAAAAGTGACTGTAAGACCAATTGCAGGAACTAGACCAAGAGGTAAAGATGAACATGAGGATGAGGCTTTAGAAAAAGATTTGCTGCAAGACCCTAAAGAAATTGCTGAGCATGTTCAACTTATGGATTTAGGAAGGAATGATATAGGACGTGTATCTGAAACATCTTCAGTTAAAGTAACTGATCACATGATTATTGAAAGATATTCACACGTAATGCATATTGTTTCAAATGTTGAAGGAAAGCTTAAAGAAAAACTTTCTGCAATGGATGTTCTGAAGGCAACATTTCCTGCCGGCACAGTAAGTGGAGCCCCTAAAGTAAGAGCCATGGAAATAATTAATGAACTTGAATCATCGAAAAGAGGAGTTTATTCTGGTGCTGTGGGTTATATTGGGTTTGATGGAGATATGAACGTTGCAATTGCAATTAGAACGGCAGTCATAAAGAACCAAACACTTTTTGTCCAGGCAGGAGCGGGCATAGTTTCAGATTCAGTCCCAATCAATGAATGGGAAGAAACACAAAACAAAGCTAAAGCAATTTTGAAAGCGGCCGAGTTAGTTCAAGCAAGGATAACGGAGTAACTTATGTTATTAATGATAGACAACTATGATTCTTTTACTTATAACTTAGTCCAATATCTTTCAGAAATTGGACAAGAAGTAAAAGTTTATCGAAATGATAAAATTACTATTGAGGAAGTTAACAAACTTAATCCAAAGTATATAGTTATTTCACCTGGGCCATGTACCCCTAATGAAGCGGGAATTTCTCTTGAATTAATAAATTCTTTTAAAGGCAAAGTACCTATTTTAGGTGTTTGCTTAGGACATCAATCGATTGGCCAGGCTTTTGGTGGAAAAATAATTCATGCCCAAACTATAATGCATGGTAAGACGTCACAAATATTTCATGAAAATACAGGTGTTTTTAATGGAATTAAAAGTCCATTTACTGCAACAAGATATCACTCATTGGTCATTGATAAGAAATCATTACCGGATTGTTTTGATATCACAGCTTGGACAGATGATAATGAAATTATGGGAATCAAACATAAAGATTTGCCAATTGAAGGAGTACAGTTTCATCCAGAGTCTATATTGAGTGAGTATGGACATGATTTGTTAAAAAACTTTTTAGATCAAAATGACTAGAAATTTTACAGCTATAATCAACTCC
>Ga0115568_10003563_pt1 | contig 10579 bp, 6 predicted proteins | sample COGITO_mtgs_1204_FD_87296 | JGI IMG/M metagenome (GOLD analysis project Ga0115568, IMG submission 87296) | Pelagic marine microbial communities from North Sea - COGITO_mtgs_120426 | ecosystem: Environmental > Aquatic > Marine > Epipelagic | place: Germany:Helgoland, sampling site Kabeltonne...
ATCATCCGGAAAATTGTGTAACAATTGGACACTTTCTGTAACTACCTTATTCACTGTTAAAACAGTATCCTGAAAAACACACTTTTCACAATAGATTGGCAACAAGCTGGTATTCATTATTTCTAATTTATGCTCATTTTTAAATACATTAACTCTTAAAGGATGCTTCGTATACAATTGACGCTTTAACATTTTCCTTGTTTCATCAATTACATCAACATCAAAACCCGGTGTAACAATTGGTCGATGCAATAAGGGACCTATCACTTTATTCAGTTCTACGCATTCCGCTATACGCCTATCCAATCTTTCATCATTAACCAACTTCTTTAATGCCAGCTTGTATTGACATATGAAATCGGAATCAGCTTGCAACAAAGCATAAATCGGGGAGACTCCTGTCTTCTGACTTGCAAAATATTGATGCGGATGTCGGTATGGAAGAAATCTATAGGAAAAAGGATCCCATGCTACTGGTTCAATTTTATTTGATCTCGGATTGAAATAAAGACGCATATTGTGACATGTCATTGAATGATGACCATAAAAAAGATCATTCATAGCTACAAATTGAGCCCACAAATCCAATTCTAATACTTCTGACAATTGAGTCTTACCCACATGTAGTTCTTGCAATTTTCTATCTGCCAATTGAAATTGATGGTGTAATGTGCTATCCCGTCGGACACTGCCCATGTTGTAGGCAATAATTTTAGGGAAACCACTTGCATTATAGACATTGGAATGTTCATTACAGTCATTTACAAATTTCAAAATCAAACCTTCTCCCGCTTTTTGATTCGCTAACATGGTCGAATGAAATGCTTCCTGAAAAAACCAAATACCCGATTTTTCGTTTCTTAAATTCACGGTAACAAATTCAATCTCATTACTTAAAATTCCACTTTCCCTTGCAAAATCATAATAAATCATCCCATACAATCCATTTTCATGAAAGGGTCTGATCAACGAAAATTTCTGACAGTTCTTAATTTTCTTTTCGCCCAGTAGATTGATTCGAAACGTAGCATTTTTTAAACCATATTGGTAATTGTCTCTCGTATCACCACGCAATTTAACTTTGCAGGGTAAGTCTTCTCCATTATAACGAATAACACCAGTTCTCCATGGGTTTGTATTATTTTGAATAATATGCGGAGCAGACAGTTTATTGTCTAAGTCATTTTGTAATAAATTCCAAATCGAATCTTCAATTTGAAGTGCTAATTGGTCCAAGTTTACAGATTCTGAATTGCTTAATGAAAAAGTGCTATCCTCCTGAGCTGATCCAAACATCCGATTTGAAATGGCCGGAATTGTTGTGTGCTTGATGTAACTACGCAGTTTCCGATCCGATTTCCAATACTGGTATGTATGATAGAGCGGAAATGCTACAATGGCTAAAAGTATCAATGCAACTAGTTGAAACAAGCGCTTTCTTCTTACGGTTTTAGTTATTTCTTTTTTCCACATGCGGACAATAATTGAAAAGCGATTCGAAGTACCATACTAGTATGTTTTTAAATTCGTTTTAGATTACTTAAATTGAATGGACTTATCCTGTTCCGTGTTTATCATAAAGATAAATTATATTGCACATCCCCAAAAATTATAATATGTATTCACTTTTTAAAGTACTTTTTTTGCTTCTATTGGCATCATCAGGATATGCACAACAGATAGCTGGGAAATGGATTGGAGAAATTCGAATACAAAAAAGCCCATTAACAATCGTGTTTAATATTTTGGAGACTCCTGAAGGGCTTCAAACTGAAATGGACAGCCCCGATCAAGGAGTAACAGGTATAACAGCATCTACTAGTTATTTTAGAGGCGATTCTTTGTGTATTGAAATCTCAGCGCTTGGTATTCATTACAATGGTCGAATGGAAGGCAAGAATCACATCACCGGTGAATTCTCGCAAGGCGGACAAAAATTCATATTGAACCTTTCAAAATCAGAAAGCTTAGAAAAAAAAATAAACCGACCACAAGAGCCCAAAAGGCCTTTCCCATACCTTGAAGAAGAAGTAAGTTTTGTCAACAAGGTTGACAACATTGTTTTAAAAGGCACGCTAACCTTACCTACTGGGAGAAATAAACACCCAGCAGTAGTTCTGATTAGCGGTAGTGGTCCACAAAATCGCAACGAAGAGATATTGAACCACAAACCATTTTTAGTAATTGCTGATTACCTAACAAGAAATGGAATCGCCGTTTTGAGATTCGATGATCGTGGCTTTGCTGAATCAGAAGGAATTCATGGTAATGCCAACTCTTCTGATTTTTCAAACGATGCGGAAGCCGCATTCCACTTTTTATCTATCAGACCAGAAATAGATCCGCTTAACATTGGACTTATTGGACACAGTGAAGGTGGCTTGATTGCACCAATGATTGCCTCAAGAAATGAACAGGTTAAGTTTATCGTACTCTTAGCGGGCACAGGTATACGTGGTGACCAATTGATCTTATTGCAATCAGAATTGATAGGTCGAGTTAGTGGAACCAGTGAAAACGACCTTGCAAAATCTAAATTACTCGCTCAAGGGGCGTTTGAAATAGTGGCTAATGCTACGTCCAATACTTTATTAAAAATTGATTTACGGAAATACTTCAATGGAGTCGATTCAACAAAAGCAGAAATTCCTTCTGGTTTATCTTATGCCCAATTAGTAGAACAATATGTCAGCACATTTTCTAGTCCTTGGATGACTTATTTTTTAACCTATGACCCTAAATTAGCATTAGAAAAAGTAAAGTGTCCGGTGTTAGCGTTGAACGGAGAGCGGGATTTACAAGTGCCACCAAAAATTAATTTAGAGGCCATTGAGCTTGCACTGCTCAGAGGTGGCAATTTAGAATCTAAGACAATAGAGTTTCCGAATTTAAACCATTTGTTTCAAGAATGCAGAACTGGGGCTCCTAGTGAGTATGGAGAATTAGAACAAACTATAGCACCTTTCGTGTTAGAAGCGCTAACTAATTGGATTCATGAAAAAATTAAATAAGATTATAATTTTTCTATTAATCAGTTGCGTTGTTCTGTCGCAAAAACATAGTTTCTGTCAAGACAAGAAAGAATCAATAAGATTGTCATTTCGAATTACTCTTGGCGGAGATACTTATGAACCGAACCAATTAAACAGCTCCAAAGAGATTAACACAACTCACATTGAAACCTGCCAGTTTTATCTAAGCAATTTTGTTTTATTGAAAAGTGGCTTAGCGGTTTGGCGCGAGGAAAACAGTCACCACCTCTTAAACGCGCATGCCAACGAATCGCTATCCATAGCCTTAAATTGTCCGCGGCGAATGCAATTCGATGGAATTCAATTTTTGCTGGGCATTGACAGCTTAACCAATGTATCGGGAGCTTATGGGGGAGATTTAGATCCTACTAATGGAATGTATTGGGCATGGAATAGTGGCTACATCAATTTCAAACTCGAGGGGAAGCACAACGATTGTCCTGCCCAGAATAATCAGTTTCAGTTTCATTTAGGGGGCTATCTCCCACCTTATTCTGCGGAACAAGAAATAATACTTGAAGTGAAAAATTCAAAAAAAATTGATCTGCTTGTTGACCTTTCAAATTTTATAAATGCTGTAGACTGGAGTCACGTGCATAGCATAATGAGCCCTAGTGAAGAAGCACAAAGACTATCCTCCATTGCCGCATCCATGTTTTCGATAGATGTCAAAAAGTAAAGAAATAAGAATTACCGGTTCCTTGGTTCTGCTGCTCATTGCGTTCGCCTCATTGTCCATTTTTAAAAATGAGCCCGTAATTCTATCGTACCCTTCCAATTGGCCCGAACCGACTTATGATTTTTCGAACAATAATTTAACAACCGAAGGCATTTACCTTGGTAGACACTTATTTTACGACCCCATTCTATCAATAGACAGTTCGACTTCATGCAGTAGTTGCCATCTATCTTTCACCGCATTTACACATGTCGATCATGCACTGAGTCATGGTATATACGACCGCATAGGAACAAGAAACTCAGCAACACTTATTAATTTGGCTTGGAACAAATCTTTTATGTGGGATGGTGCCATAAACCACTTAGACATGCAAGCCTTGGCGCCTATTAGCCATCCGGCCGAATTGGGAGAATCTATTGAGAATATTGCCCAAAAATTACACAAAACTAACCGTTACAGTCGGCTATTTAAACAAGCCTTTGGAGATTCTAAAATAACGGGCGAACGAATTTTAAAAGCACTTAGTCAATTTGAATTGACACTTATTTCACAAAATTCAAAATACGACAGTACAATGGCCAATCAAAAGCAATTTACAACGCAAGAAAATAAAGGCTACTTGCTATTCCAAAACCATTGCGCTAACTGCCACACTGAACCGCTTTTCACTAATGGTAATTTTGAATACAACAGACTTCCATTGGATTCAACATTGAATGATTTTGGCCGAATGCGCATTACCAATAATTCGGAAGATTCCTTAAAGTTTAAAGTACCGACACTGCGAAACACTGAGTTCTCTGCGCCTTATATGCACGATGGACGTTTTAAGAAATTATCAGAAGTTATTGATCATTACGCAAGTAGTTTCACCTCGCTAAACTTATCCGATCAGATGGTGCTATCTGATACAGCGAAAACGGATCTCATCGCTTTCTTACTTACTTTAAGCGATAAGAAGTTCTTATTCAATAGTCAATTCGCTTATCCACAGGAATGAGAAGACCCTTCTGTTTCTAAATCCAATCATTATTTACATATGAGGATTCAAGTTTATTCCGCAATTGCGTTCTTTCAAGAATAAAATTGCTTGTACTATTTTTAATAAACAGTATGACTATATTGGTAATGAATTAATCCCTCAAGAATGAAAAGAGTCGTTTTAATAACTTTCATGTTTATTTGTAGTTACTCATTGTTATCTCAAGGACCTGCTGTTACATCTTGGTTGCAAAATACATCAATAACCGGCACCTATTATATGGCTGGCAACTCCACTCCTATTGGAAATTCTATTCTTGTGAATTGTCAGGAAGTTGCATACAATGCAAACTATGTATATGTAACTACGGAAGGAGTTCCGTCCTATCCAACAGGACCATTTCTAGACGGCAATCCTTCTCAAGCCTCTGCCCAAGGACAGATTTACCGCTTTGCACTAAGTCCACAAGCCAACACCGGAACGCCCACCGCAACTACACCTGGAAGTATTGGTATATTTATTAATGGGGTTTCTTTGTATGATTATAGAGATGGAGTCGCTTGGAATCCGTCAACAAGTGCCTTGTGCGGTGGACCAGGTAATCCCCCTTGTCCAGGTGGAATGGGAGCGGTAATGGATTGGAATCGAGATGCTATACCTGCAGAAATGGACGGGTTTGATTGTTCTAAAGGCCATCCTGCAATGGGTAATTATCACCATCATCAAAATCCTTCCGCATTCAATTTAGACATTAATGTCGTTTCGAGTATTTGCAATTTATATGATGCAGATGGACTCTATGGAATTGACAGCATTCAGCATTCACCATTAATCGGGTTCGCTTATGATGGTTATCCAATTTATGGTGCTTATGGGTATCAAAACTCAGATGGTACAGGCGGAGTTACACGAATCTTGTCTGGATACCAATTAAGAAGCATTACTAATAGAACACACTTGGCAGACGGCACAGATGTTGACGACGGACCCTCGGTAAATGCCACCTACTTTTTAGGTTATTTCCGAGAAGATTACGAATACAATGATCACGTTGGTCAGGATGAATATTTAGACGAACACAATGGGAGATTTTGCATTACTCCAGAATATCCTACTGGCACATACGCCTATTTTTGTACCGTTGATGAGAATTGGAATTCAGTCTACCCATATGCCGTAGGGCCTACTTTTTATGGTAATTATGCGAACGCTGCCGTTTCTTCCATTCCCGGAGGATCAACGGTATATACCGCACCAACAGCCATTGCCCAAAATAACTTTGCAGATACTGATTTTTCAATCTATCCCAATCCAGTCGCAGACTTAATTGCGATACAAGTTAATGGCTTAGTAGGAGATCAATTAAAAGTAGAATTGATAGATGTATCCGGACGTTTGGTTCGCCAAACCATCATAAATGCAGGGCAAACCATTGCCCATTTTAACACCCAAACATTGTATGCTGGAATTTACTTTGTTCGCATTACAGATAGAAATAAGGTACACAGCAAAAAAATAGAAATTCAACGAAAATAGTCTCTAAGTCCTTTTTAATTGATAAAAAAGCATTTCCTGAATTATTCTTGATTTGATTAAATACTTTCTGTATTATCGTCTAAAACGATTCGTATATTGAATACCATTAATGCGTATTATGAATAGAAAACGATTTTTACAATCATTACTTGGTGCTTCCGCTTTTGCTGCAATTCCCTATGCTTCTTATGGTAAAAGTGGCCCATCAATAAACGAAATACTTGATGAAATTTCTCCTCAAGTTTCTGGCAATTTATTCGGATTCAGTGCGGAACCCATCAGTAAAGTGAAAATTGGCATAATTGGACTTGGAAACCGAGGAACAACTCTAATTGAAATGTTTCAATGGTTGGTAGAACAAGACCGAGCAGAAATTGTCGCTTTATCCGATTTAGAGGAAAAAAAGGTAATGCATGCTAAAGAAAAAATCGGTCTTTGGCAAAAACCAATTCCAAAAATATATTCGGGCGGAGCATCGGAATGGAAAAATTTAGCTCAACAAGACAATATTGATCTCATCGTAATTGCGACACCATGGGAATTGCACGCACCAATGGCCATTTACGGAATGGAAAACAACAAACACGTTGCTACTGAAGTCCCAATCGCTTATACAATAAGTGATTGTTGGAAAATAATTCAGACCGCTGAGCGAACCAGAAAGCATTGCATCATGTTGGAAAATTGTTGCTACAATGAAGAAGAACTATTCGTACTCAACATGATTGAACATGGAGTATTTGGGAATTTAACACACGTAGAAGGTGCTTATTTACATGATCTTAGAGCGCATATGCTAAGCTCAGATTATTATCAAGACCAATGGCGGCTTAAACACCACATATCAAGAGACGGCAATTTTTACACGACACATGGCTTGGGTCCTCTAAGTTTTTATTTAAGTATAGGTAGAGGAGATAATTTTACACACCTGACCTCCTTGAGCTCAAGGGAATTGAATTTAAGTCAGACCGCAAAAAATAATGCTTCACCGTATCTCAAATTTAAATGTGGTGATATGAATAATACATTGATTAAGACAGCTCTAGGGAAATCAATTCTTCTACAATTCGATGTTCATACTGGTAGACCTTACTCCCGAATTAATAAAGTAGTAGGAACAAAAGCAGTTCATGATGGTTATCCAAGTCGGTTATTTATTGACGCAGAGAAGCCTGTATTTTGGGGACATGATTGGTTATCTGAAATTGAATATGACCAATATCGAAAAAAATATACGCACCCAATTATCCAGGAATTAAAAGAAAAAAGTCAGCAATTCAAACAAGGACATGGCGGCATGGACTTCATTATGATTTACCGATTAATTACCTGTCTTAATCTCGGGCTACCTCTTGATATTAATGTATACGATGGTGTAATGTGGAGCGCCATTACTCCATTATCAGAATTATCGGTTTCAGAGAAAAGTCAATCTGTAAATGTACCGGATTTTACTGGCGGCAAGTGGCAAGAAAGTAATGAACTGGGGATCATGAAAAAAATTTAATCCAAAGGGTGAAAATTCCTCACGCTTTTTCACCAACAAATATGGTTCATCCGCAAAACATGGAATTGGAACATTAATCAATTCAATTACGGCTACTAATGTATTGTGTGTTATTCCTTCAGCACTTTTCTTGTTATATTCATCAGATGAAGCATCTTTTTTTGTTTTTCTCGCTGCAATGTGCCGTGGCTCTCAGTCAAGTATCTACGATCGATTCCCTAGAATTGATTATTAATGCACCGGAAAATGATTCAGTGTTGTGTCATGCAATTTTCTCAAAGGGAAGAATAATGGAAAAATCAAATCCAACTGAAGCCTTAGCCTTATATGAAAGAAGTTTGCATTTAGCTCAAAATAATGAATTTCAACAATTAGAAGTTCTTTCTCTCAATTATTTAGGGGTGCTCTGCTATAATATTGGTGCGGATGACCAAGCCTGTGCGTACTATAAAGCAGTTATTGAAAGAACAAATCAATACAATGATTTTTTCGATGTCAATTGTAAGTCACTTTCAAATCTTGGTCTGATCTATCACAAAAATGAAGAATACGAGCAAGAATATCTGTGTTATAAAAAAGCAATTCAGCAAATTAAGGAAAAAGAAATCAGTCTTAGTCTAGCTGCTTTCTACCACAATATTGCCCATATCCACATTAGCCAATTAAAGCTCGATAGTGCACTCTTCTATTTTGATTTAACGCATGATATTAATCACCAAACGCTGCTCGAAATAGCGGAATCTGACACTATTTCTGTACTTCAACGAAAAAATGATTTTGCTTATACGCTTTCTGGTGTAGCTGAAGTCTATCAAAAAAGAAAAGAATATGACATTGCTTTTAATTTTTTAAAAGCTGCATTAAATCTGAGGCATGATGTGGGTTATAAAAGTGAAATAGCGAAAACTCATAATCAACTTGGTATTCTTCTAAGAGAACAAAACAAGGCATCATTAGCACTAAAATACTTCCGGGAAAGTGGAATAAATGCTGAAAAGCTTCAGCTTCATGAGGAAATTACAGTTTACGCAAGAAATCAATACGAAATATACAAAAGCTGGAACAAGCCTGATTCGGCATTAAAATATCATGAAATTTACTTTAGAGCTGTTGAAAAAATAAAACAAAAGGAAACAGAACATGCGTTAACCGAATTTGCCTTTTTAAATGATCTTGAAAAAATCGAACGCGCTTATAATGAACAGGCATTGACATCAAAAATTATCCGAATAGAAGAAAAGAAAAGAGAAAAATTTTTACGGTATAGTTTACTCGGAATCTTAATACTAATTATAGGTTTCCTGATTTTCTTATACAATAGGTTTCGCATTATTCGAAGTCAAAAAAATGTTATAAAAGAGAAGAAAGTAGAAATAGAAATTGCGTATTCTGACTTAAATGCAGAGAAATTGAAAGTCGAGAAAAAAAACAAAGTAATTACAGATTCATTAAATTATGCTAAACGGATTCAAGATGCCATATTGCCTGAAAATGAACTCATTCAGTCCTTTTTCAATCATTTTTTCGCGTTCTATCTTCCAAAAGACATAGTCGGCGGTGATTTTTACTGGTACCGTTGTTATGACGACTTGGCAATTATAGCTTCTGTTGATTGCACAGGTCATGGAGTTCCTGGTGGTTTTATGAGTATGATGGGAAGCCTACTTTTAGATAAAATTGTAAAAGCAGAACAGCTTAATACCGCAAAAATATTAGAAGAATTGAATGAAGAAATCATAAGAGTACTCAAACAAAATAGCGGTGGTGAAATTCAAGACGGAATGGACATTTCATTATGTCTCGTTGACAAAAAAAATAAAAAGATGCATTTCAGCGGTGCAAGAAACGGAATACTAGTTATTCAAAACGGGGTATTTAATAGACTACAAGCCGACTTGTTGCCAGTTGGTGGTAATTACAGTTCAAAAAGTAAAAAGCTGAAACGAACATATGAAACACAAATAATTTCCTTAAATAATGCGGATTGGGTATTCATGTATTCTGACGGATTCCATGATCAGTTAGGTGGAGAGCACTTTACTTCACTAGGTATGGAGCAATTTGAAAATATGCTCAAAGAAATCATTGATGAGCCCAATGGTGCATGCATGCAATTACAAAACCACTTTGATAATTGGAAACGCAATATGATTCAATTAGATGATGTCCTGGTACTCGGGTTTCAACTCTAATTTCACCTAAAATTGTGGCGCAATCGGTTTATTTTGCAAACAATTTTCAATCGCATCCATCACTTCTGGAGTAAGTTTACTGGTTGCATCCGATGCCGTTAGATTTTCTTGTAATTGTGCAACTTTAGATGCACCTAAAATCACCGTACTTACGTTGCTATTTTTCAAACACCATGCAATCGCTAAAACGGGTAAAGTAAGGTCTAAATCTTTTGCAAGTACATTCAGCTTTTTTACAATTGACAAGTTATGGTCCGTCACGGTTCTATCTTTCAACCACTCCAATCCCTCAATCCCTAACCGGGTATTCTTGGGCATTTTAGCGTTGTTGTATTTACCGGTAAGAACTCCTGAACAAAGGGGCGACCAAATCGTTGTTCCAAGCCCTACAGATTGATAAAGTTGACCAAACTCAACTTCAAACTTATCCCGGTGCAGCATATTATATTGAGGCTGTTCCATGGCCGGACCGATTAGATTATTTTGCCGTGCCACTAAATGTGCTTCCATAATTTCTTGAGCACTCCATTCCGAGGTACCCCAATACAAAATTTTACCCTGAGTAATGAGATTATGCATCGCCCATACCGTTTCTTCAATGGGCGTTTCTTTATCTGGTCTGTGGCAGAAAAACAAATCAAGATA
>Ga0115568_10003565_pt1 | contig 10576 bp, 9 predicted proteins | sample COGITO_mtgs_1204_FD_87296 | JGI IMG/M metagenome (GOLD analysis project Ga0115568, IMG submission 87296) | Pelagic marine microbial communities from North Sea - COGITO_mtgs_120426 | ecosystem: Environmental > Aquatic > Marine > Epipelagic | place: Germany:Helgoland, sampling site Kabeltonne...
TAAGCAGCGATTTGAATATTCTGCTACCAAACACGCAAATGCTTTAATCGCTGTGAATGCTGAATGTCATAATTACATTGCGCCCAAGAACCAATCTATTAAGCGCTGGATCATCCCCAATGGATTTAATGATGAGATTGATTCAAATAAAAAGGAAGTGTCTCAGGGTTTATTTTATGCAGGAAAATTCTATTGGGAACCGATTTCATTTTTTGATGTTTTGCAAAACCTTGGCTTAACCTTTAAACATGCTGGTGAAAAAATCGATTCAAACCACGAGTACATTCGTCAAAACAAATATGAATATTTCGGTTATTTAAACCAAGCTGATCTCTATGATAAAATAGCAGAATCTGATATTGGTGTTGTTTTTACCATGGATATTCCATTTGAATCAACCACAAAAATCTACGATTACATTGCCCTGAATAAAAAAATATTAATTATTACAAAAGGTAAACCTGGGGAAGGAGCATTAAAGCGCGAATTAGATAAATACCCTTATCACAAATGGGTATCGAATAATAAAGCAGATATCACAAATGCCATCATTGAGTTACAAAAGCTGAAAGTCAAAGAATTCAACCCTTATCCCTATTCAAGAAAGCACGCATTGCATCTTCTTAACGAACTCATTTGTAATGATTAACTGGAATTACATACTTCCAATTTTTGCCTTTTCAGAACTTTTCCTGAATATTTTACTACCGGTTAATAGCAATTATATTTTAGGTAATTATTTATTTCCAGTTTGTTTTCTAGCACTTTTCTATTTGTACAGAAAGGAAAGAAGGTTTCAAATTAGCCTCTTATTAATTACGTTGTTTTGCGCCGTCCAAATTTTAAGTAATTACCTCAACAAGGGAATAAACTTTTCTGAACTTTTATGGTCAATTCAATGGTTTAAAATTTTTACGTTGTTTTGGTGTGGACTTTATTCCTTCAAAAATTGGCATGGACTGAGCTGCCGAATTATAGAGTTTTGCTTTCTAACTTTGGCGGTAATTAACGCATTACAGCTCATGGAAATACCGTTGATTATTGAACTCTACGCACCATCAGTATCTTATTTAGATTTGATAAACTTTTCAGTACTCGACACTCGGATTTTTGGTTCATTTTCGAATCCAAACACGAATGCAGCGGCTCTATTACTATTTGCTTGTTTCTTTTTATTCTACAAGATCAAAAACCGCTGGAGTTACGTTGCCATTTCGGGCATGCTAATCTTTATGACACAAAGTAGAACTGCATTGTTGGCCTTCTTAGTAATTCTGCTTATTTACGTCCTAAAAAACAACCGTATACATTGGAAAAAAACAGCACTATACGGCTTCCTGGCCGCGTGCATATTCGCCACAATCTTATTGGTTTTTAAATTTGATTATATACTGATGTTATTTGACGGTAGAATTTTCGAATCAAATAGCTTTTTATTCAGAATAGCATCCATTAAAGAAAGTATAATTGCCAATACAGATTGTTTCATCTTAGGCCAAGGGAAAGTCAAAAATATTCCAGAACTAATCGGATATTCTATTGACAACCAGTATGCATATATTTATCTCGAATACGGCCTTGTAGGATTGATGGTATTTTCAGCTATAATCATTAGCATCCTGAAGCACACCATAACAAATCGATATTATGGTGCAATGCTGATGCTTTTCGTCCTTTTATTTATTGGAGTCAGCAATCTCAGCTTTTCCAACAGTAACCTAATTTCACTTTATGCCATTTTACTAGGCGCAGGTGTAGTAGGCCTAAGTACAAGTCCAACTAATGTAAAGAGCACATAAATTAGAAGCGACAACCCTAAACTAAACCCCATTGACTTACTCTGCCCAAAGTCCTCCAGAGATACACATTTTACATTTTCTAAATCAAAATGTGTAAAATATGATTGAGCAAAAAATGGCTCATAAGCACTTTTATTAATCATAACCTTCAATTCGAAACGCCTCACCCCTTGACTCATCAAACTGTCACCTATGGATTCAAAATTTGGACTGAAGGTTATTTTGGAATCCTCCAAACTAACGGAATAATTTTCCATTTCTTGGTTGTATTCCATGTAAACCTCAGCGCTGCATTCAAAAGTCTGTCGATATTCAAAAATAGTTTGTTCAAAAAATCCAATTGAAATAAAGAATACAACCAGGGCTATAACTAATCCCACATATTTCACACTTCGGATATTTAAAAACAATTTCATTAAGGAGAGTGATTTATGTTAATTTTACAACGACTTGGGAGACTACAAAAGTATATTAATATTAGCAGATGTCAATTCTAGCCACACAAAAAAGTGGGTATCTTCTTTAGCAAGGCATTACCGAATCAGCTTGTTTTCGCTGAGTGAATCACGGGATAACTGGCCTGACGAAATGTGCACCCATTTTGCTTCTGTTCAAATTGCAGATGAAAAAGCTCGGTCAAAAAACACAGCAGCCAAATATATTTATTTAAAGGCGGCCAGGCAGCTGAAAAAATTTGCGTTTAAAGTTCAGCCAGACATTGTTCATGCGCATTACGCAACTTCCTATGGAATGCTCGCGCAAAAGCTATCTCATAACCCGACTGTAATTTCTGTTTGGGGGAGCGACATCATGGATTTTCCTAAAAGGAGTATTGTACATAAGTATTTTTTAAAAAGAATTCTAAACCGAGCATCAATAATTTGTTCAACTTCGAAAAGCATGACCAAAGAACTTGCAAAATATGGCTATAAAAACACCAAGACTATACCTTTCGGAGTAGATTTAACTGTATTTCAAAGCACCTTAAAAGCAAATCCTGTGTTTACGATTGGAACCGTTAAGAGCTTAGAAAAGACTTACGGCATTGATTTATTAATCAAAGTCTATCATGAATACCTAAAAACATCAACGATTACAAGTCAGCTGGTGATTTACGGTAAAGGCAGTCAGGAAGACGATTTAAAAAACCTAGTTAACGAGCTGAACCTAACCAATAATGTCAAATTTATGGGATTCATTCCTTATGCAGAAGTTGTAAAAGCGTACGAAGCGCTAGATGTATATTGCGCCTTCTCACGTAGAGAAAGCTTTGGGGTATCTGTACTTGAGGCGCAGGCTTGTGGTTTACCTGTTGTGTGTTCAGATGTCGGAGGCTTACCAGAAGTGGTTGATCCCGAATCAGGAAGGTTGTATTCGATTGATTCAATTGCTAACGCCTCTCAGAGATTACTCGAACTGGAAGATGGCGAGTTGAGAGAAAAATCAAGAGTTGATGCGAGAGCCTTTGTTAAGAAGCAATATGCTTGGCAAAATTCGATAATTGCAATGAGAAAAATTTACGATTCCATTGCATAACGACTTTTAACATTTAATCTCAACTACTTATTTATGCTAACTAGTCCTTTTTGGGTATTGAATTAATATCTATTGTAATCGCTTGTAAAATCAATTGAGTTCCCAATATTAATGGCAACACAGACAGCATTACTGTTCCAGTTGGCGTAATCGTACCAGCAGTTGCATGAATCCACCATTGATAAGCACCAAAAAACAAGCCCCACATTAGCATTGGAAATCCAAAGAGAATATAAATTGAAGCCATATTGAAATCATAAATGAAATACTTCAGGACTATCCGTTTAACAAAACCTCTGAGCAAATAAAATGGAAATTGAAAAAGCACCTTTCTAACAGATAATGAGCTTTCCTCATCTCCATAAAAAGCAGACATTGGCACATCTCTAACAACACACTTGTGAATATTTAAATTGATAAGCATGTCTGATTCGAAAAAATATCGTTTTGATATTTCATCCAAATTAATTCTTTTCAGCGCAAGGGCATTAATTGCGGTATACCCATTAGTTGGATCCATAATGTGCCAATTTCCTGAAACAACTTTTAAAACAAAAGACAGAACGCTGTTACCAATCAATCTCAATTTTGGCATTGATCTCAAAGCTTTAAAATCTACGAACCGATTACCTTTAACGTAATCTGCTTTATTCAATAACAGAGGTCTCACCAAGGCTGGTATCTGACCCAAGTCCATTTGGCCATCTCCGTCAATTTTAACAACAACATCACATCCCAATTCTATTGCTTTCTTATATCCCGTAATTACAGCTCCCCCCACTCCCTTGTTCTTTTGATGAAACAGTACGGATAAACTATCGATCTGTTCAAAAGAATTTTGTTCTACAAGCTTTCCGGATTCTTCAGGACAAGCATCATCCACTACAATTACATGATCAATACCAGATGGAACAGCATTTAAAACATCGCATATCTGTCTACCTACTTTATAAGCTGGAATTACAATAGCAATTTTTTGATTGGTCTCACTCATCCTCAAGATCTTTTGTCTAATCACAAAGATAGAAATCTGAAGTTGTGATTATTTAATTTCCAATTCGAAACATATCCAAGTTGTCTAACAGGATTGCTTTGCATGCTGGTTACTTCGCAAAATTGACGGCCCGCTTCTCCCGGATTACTGTCACCTTAACTTGACCGGGATAAGTCATTTCCGTTTGAATTTTTTGAGAAATTTCAAAAGATAATTCTTCGGCCCTCTTATCAGACACCTTCTCACTTTCAACCAATACTCTTAGCTCTCTACCCGCTTGAATAGCAAAAGACTTTTGCACACCGGGATAAGCAAGAGCAAGGCCTTCTAAGTCTTTGATCCTTTGAATATAAGATTCTACTATTTCTCTCCTAGCCCCAGGCCTCGCACCAGATATCGCATCACACACCTGTACGATTGGCGAAATCATGGTTGTCATTTCAACTTCATCATGGTGCGCACCGATGGCATTGCACACATCTTTTTTCTCACCAAATTTTTCGGCCATTTTCATCCCCAGAATAGCATGCGGAATTTCAGGCTCATCCTCTGGCACTTTTCCTATATCATGCAGTAACCCTGCTCGTTTAGCAACTTTTGGATTGAATCCCAATTCTGAGGCCATCGTAGCACATAAGTTCGCTACCTCTCTAGAGTGTTGTAACAGGTTTTGCCCGTAAGATGACCTGTACTTCATTCTTCCAACCATTTTAGTTAATTGAGGGTGAAGCCCGTGTATTCCTAAATCGATGCAAGTTCTCTTGCCAATTTCAATAATTTCTTCATCAATTGACTTTCGGGTCTTGGCAACGACTTCTTCAATTCTAGCCGGATGAATTCGGCCATCTGAAACCAATTGATGCAAAGCCAATCTAGCGATCTCCCTCCTGACAGGATCAAAACACGACAGTATAATGGCTTCTGGCGTATCATCAACAATAATTTCAACTCCCGTTGCACTTTCTATTGCTCGAATATTTCTTCCTTCTCTTCCAATTATTCTACCCTTAATTTCATCCGAAGCTATATTAAAAACAGAAACAGAATTTTCTATGGCTTGCTCAGTAGCAACGCGCTGGATGGTTTGGACTACAATTTTTTTCGCTTCTTTCGAAGCATTCATTTTAGCCTCATCCATAATCTCCTTTACGTGCGCCATTGCATCTGTTTTGGCTTCATCTTTAAGCGCATTAACCATTTGGGCTTTGGCATCTTCTCTAGTTAATCCAGCAATAGACTCTAACTCATTTACGTATTGATCATTGAGCTTATTAAGCTCTTCTTCACGTTTTCTAACCAAATCCTGTTGACTGTCCAGCATGGACACCTGACTTTCAACTAATTTTTCTTTTCGCGCCTGTTCATCAATCTGTCTGGCTAAATTTTTCTCCTTTGCACGGAAACTATCCTCACGACTTTGTAATTTTCTATTCTCATCGTTGACCTTCCTTTCATGATCTTGTTTGAGTTGGTGAAATTTCTCTTTGGCCTGAATAATTTTATTTTTCTTGATTGCCTGACCTTCTTTCACAGCATCCTCTATCATGCCTTTCTTACGTGATTTCATCATCTTATCAAGAAAAAGAAACATGAGGACTGACCCTATGACAAGGCCAACTACGACACCTATAAGCACACTAGTTATATCCATCTTTTACGTTTAGAAAAGATGACAAGAACAGCATTACTGATTCAAATAAGTCTTGAGCATTGTATTTACTTCTACCATCGCATTTTCTAGCTTATCTGCTTCTACAGCAGAGTCTAACAAGTCATTCTGCGTCGAGAACTGAAGTGCTGTCATGGCCAATAAATCTTGGGTATCTTTCACAGCATAATTATCTTGCAAATGCTTTATATTTTCATTGATTCGGGAAACCGCTTTACGAATTTTTTCCTCTTCAGCCCTTTCTATGGTAAGTGGATAAGTCCTTCCTGCAATGGTCACCTTTATGGATAGTTCACTCATGTCTATTTGTTCAGTAGGGAGATACATTTATCAATCTCTCTAACCAATTCATTAATCTTTAGCTTAGCATTGGTACTATTTCCATCTGCCACAGCTATAGATTTTGCCATCTTTAACATTTCAATTGTCCCATGTAATTCCTTAATCTCTGATTGCTGTTCCTCTACCGTCTTTTCTAGCAGTCTGTTTGCCTCTAGCAACGCGATTTTTTCGCGTTTTAGACCTTCTCTTAATCCAATCAGTTTTTCAATATTGGATTTTACTTCATTTACAACATTCGGTGAACTCATAGAAGTCATAGGTTTCAACTAATACAAAAATAGGATTGAATTGTCACCAACCAAATTTTTAGCGAACTGATTGTTAAAATCTTTAACAATAAAATTATAAAAGAGAACACCTCAACTATTATTTTCGCCAAGGCTCAACTTGAAGCGGTTGTTCATTTGCGAAATACAATGACGAATATGACATTTAAAATATGGCTGACAATAACCGTTTTTGTAATCCTGTTTTCTTCTCAAACATTTTCGCAGAATCGTTACAAAGACATAAATTTTGCTGCTCCAATGAAAATTCCGCTAGTGTTAGCAGGAAATTTCGCAGAACTTCGATCGAATCATTTCCATACCGGATTAGACATTAAGACCAACAACAGAGAAGGCTACAAATTGTACGCCATTGAAGATGGTTATATTGCAAGAATTAATGTCTCCCATTGGGGTTATGGATTATGTATTTATGTGCAACATCCCAATGGATTCACATCCGTTTATGCACACTGTAAAAAGTTCACACCAGAAGTAGAAGCGTTCGTTAGAAAAGCACAACGAAAAAAAGAAAAAGAAACCATCACATTATACCCAGGTGCGGAACAATTCCCTGTTAAAAGAGGTGAAGTTATTGGATTTTCAGGGAATTCTGGTAGCTCAGTTGCGCCTCATTTGCACTTTGAAATAAGGGATACAAAAACTGAGGAACCAATTAACCCATTACTCTTCGGGTTTGATGTTAAGGATGATATTCCTCCTATTATAAAAGGAATAAAAATCTACTCCTTAAATGGGGCCAATGTGAATGGGAAAAATGCGGACCTGTTGTGTGCCGCAATCAAAAATTCCCAAGGGTATCACATAAAAACAAAATCACCCATTGTGATTCATGGAGAAGTCGGAATCGCCATAAATACAATTGACAAATTAAATGAAGCACCAAATAAATGCGGTATTTATTCAATTGAATTGTACGATGGCGACACCTTAATTTTTCAACAAAAACTCGAGAAATTAAACTTTTACACCAATCGTTACATTAACACGTACATGGATTACTTACAATATAGATATCGCAAAGAGAGTTATCACAAATCCTTTCTAGCTGTAAATAACAAGCTCGAAATTTATGGGCAAATCAGAAATAAAGGAATTTTGAAATTTGAAAAAAATGAAGTCAAAAAAATGAAATACATCGTTTCTGACGTATATGGAAATAAATCTGAATTGTATTTTGACTTAAAAGGTGAGACAAGCCTAAAAAAGCGAAGCCCACTAAACCACAATCCTATTCAATTCAATGCTTCAAAAAAAAATGAATTAGTACGCAAAGAGTTCAAAGCGTACTTGCCTCAAGGCGCTTTATATGATGATGCATCCATTCAATTTCAAGAATATCCTGCACGGCACAATACGATTTCAGCGGTATTCAATTTTAACACAGACTCTGTACCCATTCATAAATACTATATTTTGAAATTAAAATTATCTGGTGTCAAGCCTGCTCATCAAAATAAGTTAGTCATTGCTGAATTGAGTAAGAACATGAACAGGCTTTCATCAAAAGGCGGGACAATGAAGGATGGTTGGGTGACCAGTAAAGTGCGCTCTTTTGGAAATTACGCCATTGCCATAGACACCGTCAAACCCAAAATTACCCCACTGAATTTAGAAAACAAGAAATATAAAATCGCTCGAGAAATTAGATTTAAAATCTCAGACAATTTATCAGGTATAGATACGTATAACGTTAAAATTGATGGAAATTGGTTTCATGCTTTCTATAACCCAAAGACGAACTTGCTGCGGGTTCCTTTCAATCAATACAATAAAATTGACAGTGGCAAACACAAATTGGTGACAACAATTACCGACGAACGAAAGAACACTGCCGTATTTAAAGCTAATATTGAATTATGAAATGCAAAGTATTGTTAAAAAGCACGTTTGAAACACTAAGTACAACACTACTGAGTTATTAATTTGTACTTTTAAGCATTGGCTAAAACCATTACATATTCCATTCTAATTATTGCATTCCTAGCATTTGGCAATCAAGCATTTAGTCAAAAGTTAGATCAGATGTCCAAAAATGATTCAACGCACTATATTCAGTTTTCAGGTTTTGTTATTGACTCTGACAGTTTAATTCCGGTTCCGTACGCAGGTATCTACAATAAAAGTCGCAAATCAGGACGATTAGCTGATTTGTATGGCTATTTCTCTATTGTAGCGGCACCAGGAGATCTCATTCGATTTACGAGCGTTAGTTATAAAGATTCGTATCTGACTATACCTGACACGATTACAAATGATAATTACACCATGTATTTCATGATGGAAACGGATACTTTTCTCATCCAGCCCGTGTACATCTATCCCTGGCCCAGTAAAGAAGAATTCGCTCAAGCTTTTCTGGAATTCGACATCCCAGACGACAATCTGGAAAGAGCTAGGAAAAATCTAGAACATGCTGATATGAGAGACAGAATGCTAGGAACACCAGGAGATGGAGATGTCAATTTTAAATGGGCCATGGCGCATCATCAAAGGCAATTGTACCACTCTGGCCAAGCACCGCCAATCAGTCTAATGAATCCATTTGCGTGGTCAAAATTTATTCAGGCCTGGAAAAATGGTGATTTTAAGCGCAAAAAATAAGATCGACCAACGCAATATTTCCGCTGTCTTACTGTTCTATTGGTGCTAAATCAGTTACTTTTGGCAGGTATTAGATGAAAGTACTGCACTATATCGTTTTTCTAATTTTGTTGCTACCATTTCAAGTTTTTAGCCAAAACGCTACGCTTAAAGGTAAAGTAGTTCATGGGAATGAACCGGTTCTAGATGCTGAAATAAGTATTCCCAGCATGAACTATAGTGCTTACGTAGACATTGACGGCAGTTTTAATATAGAAGTACCTTCTAATCAAGCATTCAACATTATTGTAGAGGCAGAAGGCTATCAAAAATATAAAGCTTCGTATCAATTGAAAGACGATGAAGTTATTCGTCTTCGCATTAAATTAAAACAAGAGCTTGGAACCGTTTACATCGATACTGTATTGAAAGAACCAGGTTTGGATACCTTGCCAATACTCAAACCCGGATCACTAACTTCTCCGATGGGTAACTTCGAAGATCTATTGAAAACAGGCGGAATTGGCGTAAGCTCTTCCAATGAACTAAGCGCTGGATACAACGTACGCGGAGGTAATTTCGATGAAAACCTAGTATACGTTAACGATGTGGAAATCTACCGACCATTTCTGGCACGATCAGGACAACAAGAAGGCCTCAGTTTCATTAATCCTAGTATGATTAGCAGTATTCGATTTTCTGCAGGTGGATTCGAAGCTCGTTATGGAGATAAAATGTCATCGGTTCTTGATATTACCTACAAAAGACCAACAAGATTTGAAGGAGTTGTGAGCACTAGTATTCTTGGCGCTGACATTCAATTCGGTAATGAATCAAAAAATCATTTATGGTCCTACAATACTGGTGTACGTTACCGGTCTAATGGATATCTTTTCAATGCCCTACCTACCAAAGGTCAGTACAGACCTGTTTTTGCAGATTTTCAAAGCAGAATAACCTATTCTAGAGGCAGTTGGGAACATTCATTCATGGGATATGGCGCTCTAAATAAATACAGAATTGTACCAGAAAATGCGGAATCCGAATTTGGAACTGTCAATGAAGCTCTTCGATTAAGTATATTTTTTGAAGGTCAAGAAATTAGTCAATTCAACACCTATCTTGCTGCATTTCGAAGCCGCTTTATCTCTTCGAATAAGAAAACAAAATTACGCTTTATTGGTTCCGTTTTTCAGACGGTAGAATCGGAAAATTTTGACATTTTAGGTCAATATTTCTTAGACGAGCTAGAAAGAGACATTAGCTCTGAAGAATTTGGAGAAAGTGCCTACAATCGGGGAGTTGGTTCCTACATTGAGCATGCAAGAAACGAGCTTAATGGTACCGTTTACGCCGTTGCTCACAA
>Ga0115568_10003579_pt1 | contig 10557 bp, 11 predicted proteins | sample COGITO_mtgs_1204_FD_87296 | JGI IMG/M metagenome (GOLD analysis project Ga0115568, IMG submission 87296) | Pelagic marine microbial communities from North Sea - COGITO_mtgs_120426 | ecosystem: Environmental > Aquatic > Marine > Epipelagic | place: Germany:Helgoland, sampling site Kabeltonne...
GATTGTAATCACTGGTGCAGCAGGATTTATTGCCAGTTTTCTAGCTGAGCAATTCAATAAGGATAATGAAAATGACCTTATACTCGTAGATGATTTTACGAAAGAGAATAAGAAAGTCAATCACTTAGACTTAAAATGTCATAAAAAAATTGACAGGTCTGAGTTCATTAGCTGGTTTAAATCAAATAGTAATGTTGTTGATTATGTAATTCATCTTGGAGCAAGGACGGATACCACAGAAATGGACTACAGGATACATGAATCGTTAAATGTTAAGTACAGTAAAGAAATTTGGAACATTTGTTCAAGTCAAAAAATACCATTGATTTACGCCAGTAGTGCGGCAACCTATGGGATGGGGGAACATGGATACAAGGACGATCATGATATTGTCTCTAAGCTTTCCCCTCTCAATCCATATGGAGATTCAAAAAACAATTTTGACAAATGGGTCTTGAATCAAAAAAACACTCCTCCCTTTTGGGCGGGATTAAAGTTCTTTAATGTCTACGGTCCCAATGAAGGTCACAAAGGCAGGATGGCAAGTGTTATTTTTCACACCTTCAATCAGATTGAAAAAACCGGAGGCATGAAGTTATTTCGAAGCCATCATAAAGATTACAAAGACGGTGAGCAGTTAAGAGATTTTATTTACGTAAAAGATGTTATTTCCATAATAAGATTTTTGTACGAAAATTCAATCACTTCAGGATTGTATAATGTTGGAACAGGAAAAGCCAGAACATTTTTTGACCTTGCAAAACTTACATTTCTTGCTCTGAACAAAGAGCCTAACATTTCATTTATTGATACACCTGAAGATATTCGCAATAAATATCAGTATTTCACTGAAGCTGACATGTCAAAACTCAAACAACAGGGTTATACCTCAACTTTTCACACTCTTGAAGAAGGCGTAGAAGATTATGTCAGAAATTATTTGAACAATTAGTTTTGTTCATTAATTGTTTATAAATATTCATTAAAGTTTCAATTCTTTGCTTAAAACGAGTAAATTTGTTACTCAATGTTAGATGCGTTAATTACATCAAAAACAAGAGTTAGGCTACTGGTTAAGTTTTTTTTGAACCCAACCATGAAAGCTTATCTCAGAGAATTGGCAAGTGAATTCGAAGAAAGCACCAATTCAGTCCGACTAGAATTAAACCGCTTAAAAGAAGCGGGACTTCTAGAAAGCGAAGCGAAAGGCAACCTTGTCATGTACAATGCCAAAACAACACACCCTCTATTTCCAGAAATAAAAAGTATAGTCAGTAAAATCACAGGTATTGATTCTATTATTGAATCCGTCATTCAACGACTTGGATCAGTTGAAAACGCCTATTTGATTGGTGATTATGCCAAGGGTAAAGATTCTGGAATTATTGATGTAGTCGTTACAGGTACCGTTGATAAAAAAATATTACAAGAACTCATTGAAAAAGCTGAGGATTTAATTTCACGAAAAATTCGTGCAGTTTCCATGACTTCGGATGAGTTTGACCGATACACAAAGAAGCAAAAAGAACCATTCCTCTTACTTTGGAGTAAGGAATAGTCGTTTAAATACATATCCTTCGGGGTACTCAATTCCAAAAATCAAATTGGGACTGAGAAGGGCGAAGCCGTATTATGATTTTAGATTTAGTTTTATTTAGAGACCCATCAGTTAAGCGACATGTTGCCAAAACAATTACATGGAGAATCATCGGAACTCTAGACACCATGCTTATTGGATGGCTCATAACTGGGGATATTCTTACGGGTCTTAAGATTGGAGGAATTGAAGTAATCACAAAAATGATTTTATATTATTTTCATGAACGCATGTGGTTTAAAATAAATTTGGGATTACCTCATAGAAAATCCAAAAATAAATCAGAAGAATAAATTTGAATAATTTAAAGCATCAGTCTTATCAAACTGGCCGTTTAGCATATGAAAAACGGAATAATCATCGTGGATTAGCACTTTGGTTTACAGGACTATCAGGCTCTGGCAAATCAACGCTAGCAAATGGTCTTCATCAAAAATTATTTGATATTGGTATACACTCAATAGTGCTAGATGGAGACAATACAAGACTTGGTATAAATAAGGATCTTGGATTCTCAAACGAAGATCGAATCGAAAACATTAGACGTGTCGCTGAAATCACAAAATTATTCGTAGAGACCGGACATATCGTAATTACTGCTTTTATTTCCCCATTCAAAGAAAATCGTATTGAGGCAAAAAAAATAATTTCAGAAAATGATTTTCTTGAGGTATATGTTGATAGCACACTTGAAACATGTGAGAAGAGGGATGTGAAAGGTTTATACAAAAAAGCTCGTTCTGGCGAGATTAAAAGCTTTACAGGTATATCAAGCACATATGAATCTCCCGAAAAACCTGATATTTGTGTGAAAACAGACCATAAAAGTATTGAAGAAAGTATTGATTATTTGTATCTTGAAATTAAATCAAAACTATGAGTTATAGATTAGAGCATTTAGAGGAATTAGAGGCCGAATCGATATATGTTTTAAGAGAGGCCTTTGCACAGTTTGAAAACCCATGTATTTTGTTTTCAGGCGGTAAGGATTCAATCGTTGTGGCACATCTTGCTGTCAAAGCTTTTTACCCAGCGAAGATTCCGTTTCCGCTTGTTCATATAGATACAGGACATAATTTTGATGAAACCATTGCCTTTCGCGATGAACTTGTTGATGAAATTGGAGCTCAATTGGTTGTGGGCAGTGTTCAAGACGCGATTGATAAGGGTCTTGCTCAAGATGAGAAAGGTGTTCATGCCACTAGAAATACAGCTCAAATCCCAACCTTATTAAACACTATTGAAGAGAATAAATTTGATGCTGCAATGGGAGGCGCACGACGTGATGAAGAAAAAGCACGATCAAAAGAACGCTTTTTCTCTCACCGTGATGACTTTGGTCAATGGGATCCAAAAAACCAACGCCCTGAATTATGGAATCTTTTTAACGGTAAGAAAAAATTTGGCGAACATTTTAGAGTTTTTCCAATCAGCAATTGGACTGAAATGGACATTTGGCAATACATTAAAAAAGAAAATATTGATTTACCAAGTTTATATTTTTCCCATGAAAGAGAAATTGTTCGGAGAGGAAATACAATTCTCGCGAATTCACCTTATCTGAATTTAAAACCAAATGAAAAGGTCACAAAAGAAATAATACGATTTAGGACCATTGGTGATTTAACAATCACTGGTGCTGTTGAATCTAAAGCAAATACATTAGATCAAATTATTGCCGAGGTTGCTGCTGCTCGGGAAACCGAGCGTGGAAACCGCGCAGATGACCAACGCTCTGAAGCTGCAATGGAAGAACGTAAAAAAGAAGGATACTTTTAATATGATTGGAGAATTATTAAGATTTACAACCGCAGGAAGTGTTGATGACGGAAAAAGCACATTGATTGGTCGCTTACTATACGACTCGAAAAGTATTTTCCGAGACCAATTGGCATCAATTGAGGCTACAAGTAAAAAGAAAGGTTTAGATGAAATTGATTTTTCACTCTTAACTGATGGTTTAAAAGACGAGAGAGAACAGGGCATTACCATTGATGTAGCTTATAGATATTTCAATACACCCAATCGCAAATTCATTATTGCAGATACTCCTGGGCACATACAATATACTAGAAACATGGTTACGGGGGCCTCAACGGCCAATGCAGCTCTAATCCTAATAGATGCACGTAATGGGGTTGTTGAACAAACCAAACGACATAGTTATATCGCCTCTTTGCTTCAAATACCCCATGTTTTGGTTTGTATCAATAAAATGGATCTTGTTGATTACAAACAATCTGATTTTGACAAAATCAAGGAGCAGTATAAAGATTTTGCAGCCAAGCTCGATATTCAAGATTTTAAATTCATTCCAATATCAGCGTTAAAAGGCGACAATGTGGTCAATAGATCTGAAAACATGAATTGGTACAATGGACCTACTCTATTGCACTCACTTGAAAACATACCTGTAGCAAACGATTTAAATCATATAGACTTCAGGTTTGCAGTACAAACTGTATTGAGACCACATACGGACGAGTACCATGATTATAGGGGTTACGCAGGTAGAATTTCGAGTGGAATATTAAGAATTGGTGATCAAGTCACTGCTTTACCTTCTCAACTCCAAAGTCGTGTAAAAAAAATATATTGTGCAGAAAAAGAGTTACAAGAAGCCTTTGCACCCCAATCAATAAGTTTTGAACTTGAAGATGACATTGACATTAGTCGAGGTGATATGATTGTAAAAACAAATAATCAACCTAGAAATAATCAAGAAATTGATGCAATGATTTGTTGGATGGGAGAAAATCCTTTACATCTTAATGGGAAATTTGGAATTCAGCATACAACCAGAACAGGAAAGTGTATCGTAAAAGAAATCGTTTATAAAATGGACCTTGACGAACTAAAAAGAATAGAGGGGGAGAAAACATTACTTAAAAACGATATTGCACGCATTAAAATAAAAACCACTACTCCCCTGTTTTTTGATTCTTATCGAAAAAACAGAAATACGGGTTCATTTATTTTAATTGATGAATCAAATAATAACACCGTTGGGGCGGGAATGATTGTATAAAATGGAGAATGAAGATTGGGATAAAATCATAAAACCTAAAAGAAGCCTTTTAGACATTGACTTCAAAACTCTGTGGTATTATAGAGATTTATTAAGAATGTTGGTCTATAGAGATTTCGTCACCTATTACAAACAGACCGTTTTAGGGCCCTTGTGGTTTTTCATTCAGCCCTTATTTACTGCGGCCATAAATATGTTCGTTTTTGGTAGTCTTGCGGGACTGGGGCCCGAGGGGGTTCCAGGATTTTTATTTTATATGTCGGGCCCGATCTTATGGCAATATTTTCAAGACACATTTACAAAAACGGCATCAACCTTTGTTGATAATCAAGTAGTGTTTGGAAAAGTGTATTTCCCAAGATTAATTATGCCTTTAGCCGTTTTGATTTCAGGTCTTCTAAAATTCGGAGTACAATTATGCCTTTTACTTTGTGCTATAATGTATTATTACTTTCAGACAAATACATTTAGCATGCAGTGGGAAATCGTTTACTTTCCGATTCTCCTACTAATTATAATGACAATGGCCATGGGGTTTGGATTATTAGTTTCATCTCTAACCACGAAATACAGAGATTTAAAGTTCCTTATTGATTTTGCAGTTCCGTTATTTCGTTATGTCACACCTGGAATCGCAACTTCTTATGTGATTTTCATTGAGACCTTACCAGATGACTTGGTTTTTCTCGCAAAATACAACCCACTAGGCTATTTGATTGACACATTTAACTACATGTTTGTAGGCGCAGGGTCATTTGATTGGACAAACATCGCTTATGCCGGAGGCTTTGCTTCTATCACTCTAGTTATTGGTGTCATTATTTTTAATCAAGTAGAGAAAAACTTCATGGATACCGTTTAAATTATTTTATGCAAAAAGTAATACAAATAGACAATATTTCAAAGATGTATAACCTCGGACTAGTAGGTACAGGTACAATTTCAAAAGACCTTAACCGTACTTGGGCTAAAATATTAGGTAAGCCTGACCCATACGCAACATTAGCCGAGCTCAATGACCGAACGAAAAAAAGCACCTCTGGAATAGTAAAAGCCCTATACGACATTAATTTTTCCGTAGAGCAAGGGGATGTTTTAGGGATTATTGGGAAAAATGGAGCAGGAAAATCTACATTGCTAAAAATACTCTCACAAATCACATCACCGAGTACCGGTGAAATAAAAATAAAAGGAAGAGTTGCTTCTCTATTAGAGGTTGGTACGGGAATGCATCCCGAAATGACGGCAAGACAAAACATATACCTCAATGGTTCTCTAATGGGAATGAGACGTCATGAGATCACACGGAAACTGAATGAAATTGTAGACTTTGCCGGTATTAATAAATATATAGATACTCCTACAAAGCGTTTTTCATCAGGTATGCTGGTAAGGTTAGGATTTGCTGTAGCTGCTTTTTTAGAACCTGAAATTCTAATAGTAGATGAAGTCTTAGCTGTTGGGGATGCTGAGTTTCAGCAAAAGGCCATAGGAAAAATGAAAGACGTCAGTGCTACGGAAGGAAGAACTGTGTTATTTGTTAGCCACAACATGGCAGCTGTTAAAAGTCTATGCACAAAAGCTATCGTCCTTGAAAACGGAACAATTGATTACTCTGGGGATGTTACTAGCTCAATAACAAAATACTTAAACAACAATAAAGCCAAGACATCATTCAAAAAAAACATTACTGACAGTAAAGAGAAAAAAAAAATAGATGTTCTTAAGTTTAATGTGGTGCCCTTAACGGGCGAAATAATTAACATCTCTTCAGGTTTTCAATTCAACTTGGTATTTGAAAACAATATCATTGGATCAAACTTGGATGTTACATTTGAGTTAATCTCAGAAATGGAATTAACTGTATTTCATCATGGAACGATCGTTACTAAAGACAAGGATTCTAAAGTCGGTTCCTATCAAATATCTGGTCAAGTTCCTGGAGAGTTAATTAATGCCGGTCTTTATTCATTTAATATCATTTTTGGTGAAAATCAAAGGATAGAAATATTAAAACTCGAAAATATAATTGATTTTGAAATAACAAACGAATCATTTATTAGTAACAGTGACGTTTTACCTGGTATAATTCGACCTAATATAATTTATGAAAATAAATTTTTAGATAAATAAAATTTTGATTCATTTCCCAATAATTTCTGATCCTAGGGGTAATTTAACTTTCATAGAAAGTAATAATCATATTCCATTTACAATTCAGCGTGTATTTTGGATATACGATGTCCCAGGTGGGGAAACAAGAGGTGGACACGCCTATACGACGAATGAGGAAATAATTATCGCATTATCTGGTAGCTTTGATGTGATCACCTTAGAGAATGATGAAACTACTCGTCATACCTTAAATAGATCTTATTCTGGCATGTACGTTCCTCCTCTAACATGGAGACATTTAGAGAATTTTTCAACAAACGCTTTAGCATTAATTATATCCTCTAATTTTTTTAGTGAAGAGGACTATATTCGGGAGAAAAAGTTAATCTCTTCGGAGAGAAAAAAAATATCAAATACTAAACAAAAGACGTTTATTCAATCAAAAGTAAATCAGGTTAAACTTGATTCTAAGAAAACTACAATTGAAGATTGTAATTCCATTAACATTGGAGTTATTCATAAGGAGAAAGGAAATATTACTGTCCTTGAAAACCTCAAGAATATTCCCTTTAAAATTGAACGGATTTATTACTTATACGACGTGCCTGGTGGAGAAGAACGTGGTGGACACGCGCACAAAAAATTACGACAGTTCATTGTTGCAGCAATGGGAAGTTTCGACGTCATTATTGATGATGGGCAATCTAAAAAAACAATTCAGCTCAACAGATCATTCAATTGTTTAGAAATTGTCCCGGGGATCTGGAGAGAATTAGTCAATTTCTCGTCAGGTTCTATATGCTTAGTTATGGCATCACATTCTTATGATGAAACAGATTATTTCAGAAACTACTCGCACTACCAAAAATATAAAAGTGATGATTGACATTATTCAATATCATAAAGAAAAAAAAAATCATTGGGATCAATTAGTAAATAGGTCAAAAAATGGCACATTTCTGCACCTTAGAGATTATATGGATTACCATTCTGATCGGTTCTTAGATCATTCGTTTTTAATCTATCGAAAAAGTAAACTAGTTGCAGTTTTTCCAGGAAACATAGACAATCAAAACTACTTTACACATCAAGGACTATCTTACGGTGGGTTAATCTACATCCCGAAACTTTCACAAGTGGATGTCTTACATATTTTCGAAGCCATAAATGAGGAATTACGAATCCTGAATATAACGAATTTGATATACAAACCGATTCCATATATTTATCATATTCACCCTGCTCAAGAAGACCTTTATGCATTATTCAGAAATAAAGCAATAACCATAGCATGCAATATTTCATCCACGATAGACTTGTCAAATAAAATTAAATTCATCGAATCTAGGAAAAGTGGTATGCGAAAAGCAAAAAAAAATAATATTCAAATTGAAGAATCTAATGATTTTGAGAAATTTTGGCCTATTCTAAATTCAAATCTAGAAAACAAGTATCAAAAGAAACCAGTTCATACTCTAGATGAAATCATTTATCTAAATAAAAAATTTCCAAATAATATTAAATTATATTGTGCCAATGAAAATGATAAAATAATTGCAGGCACCATTCTATTCATTACTAAAAAGGCTGTCCATGTTCAATACATCTCAGCCAGTCCTGAAGGCAAAGAGAAAGGCGCTTTAGACTTATTATTCTACAATTTAATTAATAATATTTATGGTCACTTTTCATATTTTGATTTCGGTCACTCGAATGAATTAAAAGGAGAATACTTAAATGAAAAATTAATATTCCAAAAAGAAGGTTTTGGAGCAAGGGGGATAACAAATTATATCTTTAAATACACAATATAAATAAACAGAAATGAAATCAAAAATCTATAAACTGATCATATCAATTTTAAATGTACTGCCATTTAAAAAAAGAATCTTTCGTCTGCTAAAATTAATTTTTAAAGATACAAGTAAATTTTCCCAAGATTTGAACTTTATTGGTGCCTTTAAAATACAATGGCATTCAAAAAATGTTTCTTTTTACAATTATGGTGGTTCAATTGAAAATTCAATTTTCTGGAACGAATTAGATGAATATGAAAAAGAGGCGAATTGGGCTTGGAATACTCTAGCAAAATCATCAAATATTATATTTGACATTGGTGCAAATACAGGAGTATATAGCGTAATGTCAAAAGTTGTTAACCCTAGCGCTAAAGTATTTGCATTTGAACCCTCAATCAATACCTTCAAAAAACTAAAGAAGAACATTGAACTTAACAAAATGGATGTTGTTTGTGAACAAATAGCCGTATCAGACTCTGATAAAATTGAGACTTTTTATGATGTTCCAGATGAACACCAAAAAAGTGCTTCATTATCCCCAGAGAAGTTAAAAAATTGGGGTGGGTATAAAGGAGAGATCATTGAATATGATATGCAGTGTTCAACGCTCGATTCTTATATTTCGAAGAATAATATTACTTCTATTGATTTAATGAAAATTGATGTTGAGATGCATGAGCCTGAGGCTTTAAAAGGCTTTAAAAAACACTTGGATTTATTTAAACCAATAATGATGATTGAGGTATTAACTCAAGATATTGCAAATCAATTAAAACCCTTGTTGCCAAACGATACTTACAGGATAATTCACTTATCCGGACCTAGGAATAGTAAACTAATAAAAGATTTTATTATTGACTATGATCATTATAATTTTTTAGTTTATCACAAGGATAACGATGAAAAAATTTTAGAATTAATCGATAACTTCGCTGATTTTAATCCATTTAATTAATTACAACGGGTACTTTAAATTAAAAACTTATTTTTCATGACAAATTCAGATAACCGTGACATTACCAATTATCAAGAAGAATATGATAAGCATTCTTTTGAAAATATTATGGTTGAATACCGCAGAAAATGTGTTCTTGAACAAATGGAAAAATATAACACCCAAACAATTCTTGAAATTGGTTGTGGACACGAACCAATCATGAAGTATTATATTAATTACGAAAGAATGGTTGTTGTCGAACCAGGTGATGATTTTTACAACAGTTCTCTCACTTACAAAAACAAAAACAAAGACAAAAACATAGAATGCTTCCATGCTCTAATAGAGGATGTTATAAATGATCTAAAAAATATTCGTTTTGACTTTATTATCATAAGTTCATTGCTGCATGAATTAAAAAACAATTTGGAGATTCTTAGGAAGATCACACATTTATGTCATAAAAAAACCATAGTACATATCAATGTCCCTAATAAAAAATCGATACATAGAATTTTGGCTTATAGAAGTGGTATAATTCCTTCACTCGATGAAAGATCTGACACCCAAATAAGACTTCAGCAAAATGAGTTTTTTGACTTACCGGAGCTTAATGAATTTATTGGAGAAGCAGGACTTACCTCAAAAGAAGAAGGCTCATATTTTGTTAAACCATTCACACATGGACAAATGAATGATCTTCTTAAAAATGGAGTTATCGATAAAGTAATTCTTGATGGGTTTTATCAACTAGCTGCTGACTTTCCTGAAAATGGATCTGAAATTTATGTAAATGCTCAACTTTCATAAACAACCTAACTGCTTAATTAGCAAATGATCAAGTTTTTAGATCTTAAGAAAATAAACAAGGTTCACCAGGCTGAAATAAAAACAGCGGTTAATCAAACTATTAATTCCGGTTGGTACCTAAACGGTAAAGGAACAAAGTCATTTGAACATGATCTCTCTCGATATATAGGCGTGAAGCATGTGATTGCTTGCGGAAATGGGCTAGATGCGCTTAGAATCATTCTGAGGGGCTATATAGAGCTTGGCGTACTTAGTGAAGGTGATGAGGTTA
>Ga0115568_10003580_pt1 | contig 10557 bp, 7 predicted proteins | sample COGITO_mtgs_1204_FD_87296 | JGI IMG/M metagenome (GOLD analysis project Ga0115568, IMG submission 87296) | Pelagic marine microbial communities from North Sea - COGITO_mtgs_120426 | ecosystem: Environmental > Aquatic > Marine > Epipelagic | place: Germany:Helgoland, sampling site Kabeltonne...
AGCTTCGGCACATAATTTTCCATTAGTATAAGCATAACCCTGCATATGACATATACCCCGACGAATTGGGGTAATTAAAGAACACTTAAATATTAAAGTATCACCAGGCATTACTTTTTGCTTAAATTTAACCTTATCCATTTTCATGAAAAATGTTAAATAGTTTTCTGGATCTGGAACGGTATTTAAAACTAAAACCCCGCCAGTTTGCGCCATAGCTTCAACAATTAAAACTCCTGGCATTACTGGAGCTCCTGGGAAATGACCTTTAAAAAACTCTTCATTCATAGTCACATTTTTTGTAGCTATGACATGATTTTCGGTAAGCTCATAAACTTTGTCTATTAACAAAAACGGCTGCCTGTGGGGTAACATAGCCATGATCTGCATAACATCCATTAAAGGAGGTTGGTTTAAATCTATGTTAGGGACATTATTACGACGATCGTTCTTTATTATTTTTGATAATTTTTTTGCAAATTGTGTATTCACAAAATGGCCAGGTTTATTTGCAATAACCTTTCCTCTAATTCTAGTTCCAACAAGTGCTAAATCGCCTAAAACATCTAATAGTTTATGTCTTGCGGCTTCATTAGGATGATGCAACGTTAAATTGTCTAAAATACCATTTGGCTTAACTGCAATAGAATCTTTTTTGAAAGCTACTTTAAGCTTTTCCATGGTTTGAGAAGACAATGCCTTATCAACATAAACAATAGCATTATTTAAATCTCCACCTTTTATTAAACCATGTTCTAATAACATTTCAATTTCATGTAAAAAACTAAATGTACGTGAATCTGAAATATTCTTTTTAAAATCTGAAATTTTATTTAGCGTCGCATTTTGTGTTCCTAAAACTTTAGTTCCAAAATCTACCATAGTAGTAATTTGGTACTCTTTAGAGGGCATTACAAGAATTTCACTTCCAGTTTCTTCATCCACATAAGATACAATATCCGTAATAACAAACTCTTCCCTAAAAGCATCAAGTTCTACAACTCCTGCTTTTTCAATAGCTTCAACAAAAAACTTAGAAGACCCATCCATTATGGGAGGTTCAGCGGCATTAAGTTCTATTACAGCATTATCAATACCTAATCCAACCAATGCTGCAAGTACATGCTCAGATGTTTGAATAGTTACTCCATTTTTTTCTAAACAAGTACCTCGCTGTGTGTTCGTAACATAATTTGCATCAGCTTCTATTACAGGCTCTCCTTCTAAATCTACTCTTTTAAAAGAAAATCCAGAATTACTAGCCGAAGGCTTAAAAGTTAAGGTTACGTCTTTACCTGTATGTAAACCTACTCCTGTTAAAGAAATTTCCTCTTTTATAGTTTTTTGTTTGATATCCGTTTTAACTATTCCCATGTATTACTTCTCTAAGTCATTAATGTTTTTAACAATAGTCGGCAAGTTTTTAAAATGAACATACGCCTTATTGTAGTCGCTTAATTTTATAGCTGGAGACCCTTGTAAGATTTCGTTGTCTTTCACATTTCTACCGATGCCTGATTGTGCTTGTATTCTAACATTATTCCCAATTGTTATATGTCCAGCAATACCAACTTGACCACCTATCTGGCAATTTTTTCCAATTTTAGTTGAGCCGGCAACACCAGTTTGTGCCGCTATCACCGTATTATTTCCAATTTCAACGTTATGTGCTATTTGTATTTGGTTATCGAGTTTTACACCGGCTCTAATAATGGTAGATCCTAGAGTAGCTCGATCAATAGTTGTGGCAGCACCTACATCAACAAAGTCTTCAATAATGACATTACCAATTTGAGGTATTTTACTGTAGCTCCCATCTTCATTAGGAGCAAAACCAAAACCATCAGCTCCTATAATAGCTCCTGCATTAATAACACAATTTTTACCTATTACAGTTTCAGAATAAATCTTAGCACCAGAAAAAACTATGGTATTATCACCTATTGTAGTATTATCTCCTACATAAGCGTTTGGAAATATTTTAACATTTTTACCTATAACAACATGCTCTCCTATATAACTAAATGCTCCAATATATACGTCCTCACCATATTTTGAAGAATCAGAAATAAATGAAGGTTGTTCTACTCCAACCTTATTACCTTTAACTGAATCGTAATATTCTAGAATTTTTGAAAACGCTAAATAAGCATCATCAACTTTTATTAGCGTAGTTTTTAAGCCATTCTCAGGTTCAAAAGTTTTATTTACAATAGTAATAGAAGCTTCTGTAGTATAAATATGAGGTGTATACTTAGGATTTGCTAAAAAAGTTAGAGCACCTTCAAAGCCTTCTTCAATTTTAGCAAGTTTTGATACTTCAATATCAGGATTTCCAACGACATCGCCTTCTAATATTCCTGCTATTTGTTGTGCTGTAAATTTCACACTTTGAAAGTTAGATTTTGTTTTTTGTTTGATTGACGCAAAAATAGGAAAAATGTACTAAACCCGCATTACGCATTAGAAAATCTATTACATCTTAAAATTACTTCAAAATATAATGCTTCGCTGCTTTTAAAAATTGAACCGTAATAAGCGTAAGCTAAAACTTTAAAAGCCATATTTTATTGTAGTCTTAAACTTCATAATAACCATCTAATGTGCCATGTTAGTTAAAGTTAAACCTTAGGGTAACATATATAATATTTTGTAACTGGTGTTGATAACGCCTTAAGATTCAATTGGTCTGATGCTTTTACAATATCTTGAATTTTTCCAGACTTATGTAATATGTTTATGCGTTTAGCACTTAGTTGGTACGCTTGATTCGAAATATTTCCTGTGAATACAAAATATCTTGCCTCATCTTCTGAAATCTGATACTTAGTCATTATAGTTTCAATATGCTTCTTCAAACTACGTTCTTTAATTTTTTTATTTTTTAGTTTGATTTTAAGTAAGTTTCTATTAATTATCATCTCACTTAAATTACTTAGTACAAAATCGTCATGATGCTGCCATTGTTTCATTGCCGATATAATATCATAATCATCCAATTGTGAAAAGACTTCAAGCGTGTCATTTTCGAAATTGATAATAGATATTTTATTTTTCAAAAAATACATAAGAGCATCACTTGCTTGTAATTTATGTCCTAAATCATGCAATTCTTTTGCGCGTTTCAATACTCTAATGAGCAACTGTTCTGCAACTAAACCTGTTTTATGCAAATACACTTGCCAGTACATTAAGCGTCTAGCTATAATAAATTTCTCAACACTATATATGCCTTTTTCCTCAACAACAAGTTCATCATCAACTACATTCAGCATCGTTATTAAACGCTCGCTATTTATATTGCCTTCAGCAACTCCTGTGTAAAAACTATCACGCTTTAAATAGTCGGCCCTATCCATATCTAATTGTCCAGAAATAAGCTGACACATAAATTTTCTTGGATATTCACCTCTGAAGATTTGAATGGCAAGCGTTAAACTTCCGTTAAATTCCTCATTTAAACGTTCCATAAATAGCAATGAAATATCCTCATGAGAGACATTATTAACTATAGAATGTTCCATGGCATGTGAAAAAGGACCATGACCAATATCATGCAATAAAATAGCAACATAAAGTCCTGTTTCTTCCTCATCAGAAATTGTAACCCCTTTAAAACGAAGTACATTAACCGCTTGTTGCATTAAATGTACGCAACCAATAGCATGATGAAACCTGGTATGATGTGCTCCTGGATATACCAAATAAGACATCCCCATTTGTGTGATTCTACGTAAGCGTTGAAAATATTTATGTTGTATTAAATCGAAGATGAGCGAATTTGGAATAGTAATAAATCCGTAAATTGGGTCGTTTAATATTTTAAGTTTGTTCAATCTGTAATTTTTTACATTTAATATATACAAATATAGGGATATGAGCCCATAAAGGGTATTTGAAATAAAAACGTTTTTTTAAACAAAAAAAGGGAATTATTTCTAGTTATTTTAATAAGACAATAAATATAATAATATGATAAAAATACTTTGGGTTGATGATGAAATTGATCTGTTAAAACCACACATTTTATTTCTTGAAAAGAAGAACTATCATGTTACAACATGTAACAGCGGTACTGAAGCCATTGATATTTTGGATGACGAGAATTTTGATATTGTATTTTTAGATGAGAATATGCCTGGTCTTACAGGTCTTGAAACTTTACATGAAATAAAGGAGAAAAAAGACAACCTTCCTGTAGTCATGATTACCAAAAGTGAGGAAGAATATATTATGGAAGAAGCTATTGGTAACAAAATAGCTGATTATTTAATAAAGCCCGTAAATCCAAATCAAATTCTATTAAGTTTAAAAAAGAACTTAGATCATTCTAGACTGGTGTCAGAGAAAACGACCTCAAACTACCAGCAAGAGTTTAGAAAAATAGCTATGGATTTATCTATGGTAAATAGTTATGAGGAATGGGTGAGCTTATACCAAAAGCTTATTTATTGGGAAATTCAGTTAGAAGATATTGAAGATATAGGTATGTTCGAAATTTTAGAATCTCAAAAAAACGAAGCAAATATTCAATTTGGGAAGTTTATTGAAAAAAATTATGCGGATTGGTTTAAACCTAATACCGATGCACCAGTCATGTCTCACACCTTATTCAAAGAAAAGATCGCTCCAGAAATAAGCAAAGAACAGCCGACGCTATTAGTTGTAATTGATAATTTACGTTATGATCAATGGAAAGTTTTTGAACCAATTATTAGTAATTATTATAAAAAAGATAAAGAGGAAGCCTTTTTTAGCATATTACCAACGGCTACCCAATATGCTAGAAATGCCATTTTTTCAGGATTAATGCCAAGTGATATGGAAAAATTATTTCCGCAGTATTGGAAAAATGATACTGATGAAGGAGGGAAAAATATGCATGAAGCTGATTTCTTAGAGACTCAAATGAAACGTTTAGGCCTAACAAATTTAAAATATGAATATCACAAAATCACAAATCTTAAAAATGGAAAAAAATTAGCCAATAACTTCAAATCACTAAAAGACAATGATTTGACAGTTGTGGTTTATAATTTTGTTGATATGCTTTCGCATTCTAAAACCGAAATGGATGTCGTTAAAGAATTAGCATCAAACGATAAAGCATATAGGTCTTTAACACTGAGTTGGTTTAAAAACTCTCCGCTTTTAGATATGATTCAACAAGCACAACAATTAGGTTTTAAATTAATTCTAACTACAGATCATGGTACTATAAATGTAAACAACCCTTCTAAGGTTATTGGAGATCGAGATACCAGTTTAAATCTGCGTTATAAAACAGGAAGAAGCTTAACTTATGACAGCAAAGATGTACTCGAAGCCAAGGATCCAAAGGAGCTGCACCTCCCTTCTATTAATATGAGCAGTTCTTATATTTTTGCCAAAAGTGATTTATTTTTTGCTTACCCAAACAATTATAATCATTATGTTAGCTACTACAGAAATACCTATCAACATGGAGGTGTGTCTTTAGAAGAAATGGTTATTCCATTTGCTATTTTTAATCCTAAATAGCTCCACAAAAAGCAAATATCATCGATGAAATACGTTTTTACTTTGGTTTTTTCAATTATTATAACTAATATTGCTCATAAATTTTATTAAAATTGGAAATTTGCTATGGTATAAATGAGGTTGAGCAAGTCGCTAAACAGCTTATAGAGCAAGCTAAAACAAAAACCTTGTTGTTCTATGGTGGTATGGGCGTTGGGAAAACAACACTTATAAAAACCATAGTTAGAATTTTAGGCAGCGATGATGACGTGAGCAGCCCAACGTTTTCAATTATTAATGAATATAAATTAAAAGAAGAAAAAATTTATCATTTTGATTTATATAGAATTAATAATTTAGAAGACGCTTACAATTTTGGAATTGAAGATTATTTAGATTCTGAGTATTGGAAATTAATTGAATGGCCCGAAAAAATTGACTCGATTTTATATGATGATTTTGATCGTATTGAAATAAAATTAGATACTGTAAACAATCGTATTTTAAGTTTAAATAAAATAGAAACAACACAATAACATACTAGCTTATGACGCATAAATAACATATTCTCCAGTAAATTTTGAGGTTTTACGGGAAACCCACATCGTGAATTTTAAAAATCATTGTTTTTAACATAATTTTAACATTTAGCGATTTACTTCAAGATAGTCTTTATTTACATTTGGGTATTAATTAATTAAATCCCTTTAAAATGAAAACAAAAAAGTACTTAGTTGCAATTGCAATTTTCGGAGGTATGATGTTTATGGCGCAAGCTGCTAACACTTACAATGTTGATGTACAAGACACAGCAAAAATTGAAAAGAAAAAAAGAGCAATCATCGCCTAAAGAAACAAAAGTAACTAGGGAGTTGATATTAGGTAGTGTAATCGCTACACTTATATCATTAACACCCTATTTATTTTCTTTATATGAAAGTGTTCCAGAACAACGCGTTTGGAGCACTTTTTTATTTACTTATGACAGTAGTGTTTGGGAAGATGCTAATTTTGCCATGTGGGTTTTCACTGGTAAATTTATTCCTTTATTTTTATTACTTATATGGTTTTTTACGTGCAGGCATTGGTGGTATCATTCGCTTTTAGTACCAATGGCTATGTACTTATTTCACATATTTCAAGTATTCAATGCTGAAAGTCAATATTTGGATGAATTTCAATTAATTTATATGATTCCTGTAATGGCTATTGTGATACCATCAATTTACCTAATTAGAGCTCGAATATTTAATAAAATTAATGATGCAACTAAATCTTTAGAAGAATTAGAAGAAGAGTTCAAAATATCACCTAAAAACTTTTGGGGCAAAGTAAAAGGCTATTTTTAGTTATTAGCTCCTAACCTATCTCTTTCCATTAAATCGATAATGTTTTTGTTGTTTTTTAATCTAAAATTCCCGAATTTATAATTAAATCCAAAGACTAACATTCTATTTCAGATTGAAATCTTGAGAAAATGTCTTGATTTAGATACTTGGTGGTCGTATTAAAATTTTGTGTATTGAATATATCCAACATTCCTATATTAAAAGAAGCCCTATTATTCCAAAACATTTTTCTTAAATTAATATCTAAACTTGATATAAAACTAGTGTCAGTTGGACCATCGTTTATTGGAGACTTGTAATTAAAAGTTAAATCTGCTACTAAGCTTTTGTCTTTTAATAAAGTGAAATAGTTTATGATGTCAGAATAAAAAGTCCATTTATCTCCGGTAAACGCCACAGTACGGCCTTCAATTGGAATGAAATTAGTTTTATAATAATACATTGATGATAAAACATATAAATTCCAAAAATCATTCAGGGATACATAAGTTGTAAAATCTAAACCATAAGAAATTGATTCATCAGTATTTGTGAATTGATATACTAATTTATTGTTGCTATTATCTTGATAAAAATATTGCAAAGTGGGGTCATTTTCGTGCCTGTAATATAATTCAAAAGTATAATCTTGATTAAAAGTATACCCGAAAATAAATTGATCATCAATTTGAGGCTGTAAATTCGGGTCTCCTGTCATAAAAGTATTATCATTTAAAAAATATTTGAACGGATTCAATTGACTATATCTTGGGCGATAAATACGTTTGTTATAATTAAGATAGATTTCATTATTATTATTTATTCTATGTAATAAATAGAAAGAAGTAAAAAACTTCACATAATTATTATTATTAATTTGATTCACTGACAATGAATTTCCTTTAACATCCGTATACTCCAATCGAAGCCCTGTTTTTAAATTCCACTTTTTCCAATCTTTTGAGTAACTAGCGTATACTGCATAATTAGTTTCATCATACAAAAAAGTATCTGAATTCTGAAGATCCTGTTCCCTAATATCGTTTTCAAAAGTATACTGAGTTAAAATACTCTTAGAGTTTATATTTGATATTTTTCCTCCAGCTTCGAATTGCCCTGAATCGTTTATTGGCAACTCATAGTCTAATTGCCCTGTATACAGTTTTATTTTTTGACTTGAAAATGTTTGAAACTTATTAGTTCTTATGAGTGACTCATCTGGAAACAGATAATCCGTATCCACATTCTGGAAGCTAGAAAAATCATAATTAGTATGATGCGCACTTATTAAAAGTTTTTCACCTTCTTTTTTAAATTTGTGTATATAATCTAATGTAAAAGCAAGATTAAGCGTTTCATCAACTTTTCGGTTATCTGTAATAAATGTTGAGTCTAAAACTTTATTGCTACCAAAAACATCTGTTACAGAATTTCCATTGGTTTTAGAGTTTACCCGGGGAGATATAAGCATATTTGTTGAAAACCCTAAACTATTATTTTTATCTAACTCATAATCAATATTCGCATTTATATTTTGATTTGCTGTTTCTCTAGTTCTTCTAAAATCAGTTTCCCAACTGGAGGTTACTTGTTCATTGTCAATAAAATTAACAAACTCATCATTATTTCGAAAGTCCTTTCTTGGACTTATACTATAATTCAAATATGTATTGAGTTTTTTAGCTTTAAAAAAATGGCTCGTACCAAAAGCATATTTTGGGAATTGACTTCCTTGCTTATACGTACCAAAAATACTACCGTTATACCCAGCAATAATATTTTTACTAGTTATAATGTTTAAAACCGAACCGCCTTCTGCTTCATATTTAGCCGGAGGATTCGTAATTACTTCAATAGACTTAATATTACTTGCCGAAGTACCTTCCAGAAGTTGTTGTATCTCATTGGAAGATAAATGCACCCGTCTATCATTAATATAAATGGTTGGCGTCGATTGCTTCACTGTAATTTTCTCATTATTTACCAAAACACCAGGCGTATGTTTTAAAACATCTAACACATTATTATTTGAAAGTGTTGAGTTTTCAACATTAAAAACTAATCTGTCAACCATTCTTTTTACAGTTGGCCTTTTGGCTACAATGGTTACGCCGTCAAGTTCTTGCAAACTTTCTTTGAGAATAATGATTCCTAAATCAATATTTTCATTTAGTGTTATCACTTTTGAATAGTCTTCGAATCCTAAAAAACTTAATGTAATTGTGTAATCGCCTTTGTTAATATTTTCAATTTTGAAAGCACCAAAATCATCAGTGATTGTCCCTTTTATGATTTCTAAATTTGCTTTACTAACTAGCACAACACTGGCGTATGCTATAGATTTAGTGCTTGAATCATTTACAGTGCCACTAATACTAAATTCTTGCGAAAAACAAAACGAGGTATATAAAAAAATAACACAGGATAACAATTTTCTAAGCATACGCTAAATTACTGAAACAAAGTTATAATAATAAATTTTCGCCTTTAAAAAGGAAGTAATGTGGTTATTTTTTCTCACAAAAGTAATGGTTGCAGAGCAATTATATGTTTAGAATGTGAAAACAATTATTTTTTCATATTATTTTCTAATTAAAAAAATTTATTTGTAATTTGAGATTTAATAATTTTATCTAATCCATGTCGAACCAACCACTTTCGCCTTTTACTAAACAGCAGCTTTTACCACAAGAAGAAACGCTTGAAATTTATAAGAAAAAAGGAGAGTTATTCATAGGTATTCCAAAAGAAACTGCGTTTCAAGAAAAGCGTATTTGCTTAACGCCAGATGCTGTTTATGCTTTGGTAAATAATGGTCATCGGGTTTTAATAGAATCTGGTGCTGGGAATGGCGCAAATTTTAGCGATAAAGATTATAGTGAATCTGGAGCTGAAATTACAAAAGATACGGCCAAAGTATTTTCATGCCCAATGATTTTAAAAGTGGAACCCCCTACTCTAGATCAAATAAAGCTTTTGAACCCACAAACTATTTTAATTTCTGCGTTACAGCTTAAAACTCAAACTAAGAAATATTTTGAAGCTTTAGCATCAAAAAGAATCACGGCGCTAGCCTTTGAGTTTATTCGAGATACAGATGGTAGTTACCCTGCAGTAAGATCGCTAAGTGAGATTGCTGGTACGGCATCTGTATTAATCGCTTCAGAATTACTTTCTGATTCAAAAAGTGGTAATGGTTTAATGTTTGGTAATATAAGTGGTGTACCTCCAATAGAGGTTGTTATTTTAGGCGCAGGTACCGTTGGTGAATTTGCAGCGAGAAGTGCTTTAGGTCTTGGTGCTGGCGTTAAGGTATTTGATAATTCAATAACAAAATTAAGACGCATTCAATCTCAATTAGGTCGCCCGCTTTTCACATCAACCATTCAACCTAAAAATTTACTGAAAGCATTAAAACGCTGCGATGTTGTTATTGGAGCCGTAAGAGGTGCAAACAGAGCTCCAATTGTAGTTTCTGAAGGCTTGGTGCAATCTATGAAAAAAGGCGCTATTATTATTGATGTTAGTATCGATATGGGTGGATGCTTTGAAACTAGTGAAGTTACATCGCACAAACATCCAACATATGTAAAGCATAATGTAGTGCATTATTGTGTTCCTAATATTCCTTCTAGATACCCAAGGACAGCAACAGTTTCAATTAGTAATATTTTCACTCCTTATTTGCTAAAAATTGCAGAAGACGGTGGAATAGAAAATTCTTTAAGAT
>Ga0115568_10003581_pt1 | contig 10554 bp, 14 predicted proteins | sample COGITO_mtgs_1204_FD_87296 | JGI IMG/M metagenome (GOLD analysis project Ga0115568, IMG submission 87296) | Pelagic marine microbial communities from North Sea - COGITO_mtgs_120426 | ecosystem: Environmental > Aquatic > Marine > Epipelagic | place: Germany:Helgoland, sampling site Kabeltonne...
GCAATAAACCATAGCGAATTTACAGAAATTCCTCTTTTAAATTCGTGATTCAACAAAAAACATACTTTCTTTTAAGTTACCTTTGTCCCAAAAATAATACATGCAGTTTTCTGATTTTCCTTTCCATAAATCTATTTTAAAAGCCGTTGCTGAAGAGCGATTTCAAATACCTACTTTAGTTCAGCAAAAAGCGATTCCTTTAGTATTAGAAAAAAAGAATGTAATTGTTTCTGCACAAACAGGTACTGGAAAAACTGCTGCTTTTGCGTTGCCAATTATTCAATTATTGTTTGATGAGCAGGAAGTAGAAAAAAAAGATAAAAAGATAAGATCTTTAGCAGTAACACCTACACGTGAACTAGCAATTCAGATTTTGGAAAACTTTAAAAGCTTTAGTAAATATTCTGATTTAGAGGCTACCGCAGTTTTTGGTGGTGTTTCTCTAGAACCACAAAAAGAAATTTTAGGTAAAGGAGTAGATATCTTAATTGCAACGCCTGGTAGATTAATTGACCTGCAAATGCAAGGGAATATTGATTTAAGCGCTGTAGAAATTTTTGTATTGATGAAGCAGATTTAATGCTAGACATGGGCTTTATTGTTGATATTAAAAAGATAGAAGCCTTATGTCCTAAGAAAAAGCAAACCTTGCTCTTTTCTGCGACGATGCCAGAGAAGATCGTTGAAGTAGCAAAAAGAGTTATTAAGAGTCCGGTTGTAATAGAGATAAACCCTGAAGAAACTACCGCAAAAAATATAGGACAATTATTATACTATCTTCCAAAGAAAAATAAGACAGACTTGTGTTTAGACTTGTTGCGAACTACTATTAATGGAAAAATCATCATTTTTAGACGCACAAAATTTGGTGTAGATAAATTAGAAGAATCTTTACTTAAAAATGGATACAAAGTAGCTAGTATTCATGGTGATAAAACACAGATTATTAGAAACAAGGCTATTGAAGACTTCAAAGAAAAGAAAGCGCATATTTTAATTGCAACGGATGTAGCGTCTCGTGGAATAGACATTACCAATGTAGATGCTATTATTAATTTCGATATTCCGAACATCCCAGAAACCTACATTCATAGAATTGGTAGAACGGGTAGAGCAGGTAAATCTGGAATTGCTTTTTCATTCTGTTCTCCTGACGAAAACGCATATATTAAGCTAATTGAAACCTTAATTGAAAAACCAATTAAAGTAATTATAGAGCACCCGTATATTATCGATAAACCAAAACACAAAAAACTACAACCAAATACCGTTAGTAAAAATAAAAAAGGAAGAAAATCTGAAGCTTCTAAGAAGAAAAAGAAACGCTGGTATTAAGTTATTTACTTTATTACTGCAAGAATAGGTATGGGAAGGTGCTAACAGAAGATTGAAACAATATCAAATTTAAATGATACTATTTGTAAGTTAAAAAACATTCATTTATTAAATAATTTGAATAAAAATTACAATATATAAACATGTTTTATATTTATGAGTAATCAAAACCTAAACTTCAACCTCTAGACCATCAAATGATAAAAAAACATTTTTTGGTAATTTTGCAGATACTTCTTTATGAAAACCTAATTTGTGACTTATATGCGTAAAATAAGCTCTTTTAGGTTGAATCTCTTCAATAAAATTTAGTGCTTCTTTCAAATTAAAATGAGTAGGATGTTCTTCTATTCTTAAGGCATTCACAATCAAAACATCTAAATTTCTTAATTTTTCCTTTTCTTCAATAGTAATCGTTTTTACATCTGTTAAATAGGCAATATTTTGAATTCTATACCCTAGAATAGCTAAGTTACCGTGCATTACTTGAATAGGCGTTATTGTTAAACCGAGAAAAGAAAAAGGAGTTTTATCGATTATATTTGGCTGTACGCTTGGGGCACCAGGATATCTATTTTCTTGAGAAAATATATATTGAAAACGTTGTTCTAAACTATCTAATGTTATTTGACTTAAAAAAATAGGCATCTCTCCTATTTTATAGCAAAACGGGCGCAAATCATCTAAACCAGCTGTATGATCTGAATGCTCATGCGTAAATAGTACGCCATTTACTAACTGTACATTTTCTCTTAACATTTGCTGTCTAAAATCTGGACCACAATCAATTACAACTGTTTTATCATCCCAAGAAATTAGAATAGAAGACCTCAAACGCTTGTCTTTGACATCTGTAGATAAACAAACAGGATGATTACTAGCTATCACAGGAACTCCTTGTGAGGTTCCCGTTCCTAAAAAAGTGATTTTTAATAGTTTTTTATCAGTTTTCATTAAAACAAAAATAAGATAAAAATTGACTGATGGCATACTAATTGATTATATTTGTTTGAAAGTAAAAAAATCGATTTATGGCCATTTCTTTAAAAGGAGATCAAGAAATAACGAGTGCACCTACAACAAAAAGTAAAGCACTTAGAATTAATTTAAACTCAGATATTTACGGAACTTTTGCTGAAATTGGGGCCGGTCAAGAAACTGCACGTAATTTCTTTAGATCTGGTGCCGCTTCTGGCACCATTGCAAAAGCAATGAGCGCTTATGATAAAGATTTTTCTGACGCTATTTATGGTATTGAAGAGGATAAACGTTACGTTACACAGCCACGTCTTAAAAAAATGCTTAGGCACGAAATCGATTTAATGGAAGATCGTTTAAGTAGATCAAAACATCCAGATAAATTATTTTTCAGTTACGCAAACACCGTAACAACCATTGATTTTGCAAAGAAATTTAAAGGGCACGGCTGGATTGGTATTCGTTTTCAATTAGATCCTTTAGAAGCATATAACGAAATTATTGTACACATCCGTTTTAAAGAAACAGATGCTCGACTACAACAAGAAACCCTTGGTAAATTGGGTGTTAACTTAATATATGGGGCATTTTACTTAAATGACAATCCGAAAGAATTGGTAAAGTCTTTATATGATAATTTAAGTAACGACCAGTTAGAAATTGACATGATTAATTTTTCTGGACCTCGCTTTATGTACGTAGACAACCGTTTAATGAGTTTGCAATTGCTTAAAAACGGAATGACAAATGCAGTAATGTTTGGACCTGACGGAAATAATTTACTACCTGCACAAGTGTTGTACAAAAAAAACATATTGGCTTTAAGAGGTAGTTTCAGACCTGTTACTAAAGTGAATATGGACATGTATGAAAAGTCTAAAAAGCTCTTTTTGAAAGAAAAGAAAGTAAAAGAGGAAAACACACAGGTTATTTTTGAAATTACATTAAGTAATCTTTCAGCTGAGGGGAAAATTAATGAAAGAGACTTCTTAGATAGAGCAGAATTACTATGCTCATTAGGACAAAATGTTATGATTACCAATTTTCAACAATATTTTAAATTGGTAGAATATTTTAGTGAATTTACCAAAGAAAGAATGGGAATTGCAATGGGTGTTTATAATCTTATTCAAATTTTTGATGAAAAATACTATCGCAACCTAAGTGGTGGGATTTTAGAAGCATTTGGTAAACTTTTCTATAGAGACTTAAAAGTATACATGTATCCTTATCATGACCAAGCATCTGATACTTTAATAAATAGTGAAAACCTAAAAGTACATCCAAGAGTAAAAGAGCTTTATAAATTCTTTAAAAATAATGGGAAACTTGTAAATATTGATGATTTTGACCCTGAAATTTTAGATATTTTCTCAAGAACTGTCTTAAAAATGGTAAGAGATGGAGAAAATGGCTGGGAAGCAATGTTACCAAAAGGAATTCCTGAAATTATTAAACAAAAACGTTTATTTGGATATTCTAAAGCTAGAGAAAATAAATAGTTTATAAATACCTTAAACCTTTCGGAAAACATTTTGTCTAATTAAAAAAAGGAAGATACTTGACGGATGAAACTGTTTTAATAGAACAATTAATAAATGTTCAAACAAGAGAAAAGGCCTTTAGAGAACTAATTTCTCTCTATAAGGAGCGTTTGTATTGGCATGTTCGGAAAATTGTAATTTCTCATGATGATACAGATGATGTTTTACAAAATACATTTATAAAAATTTACAAAAATATAGGCAAATTTAAACAAGAAAGTAAATTGTTTTCTTAGATGTATAGAATTGCAACAAATGAAGCAATTACTTTCATAAATAAACGCAATAAAGAGAGAAAGATAGACATTTCTGAAGTGCAAGAACAGATCGTTAGCACCTTAGAAAGTGATATTTATTTTTCAGGAGAGGAGATTCAAGAAATTTTACAAAAAGCTATTGCTAGTTTGCCACAAAAACAGCAACTGGTTTTTAACATGAAATACTTTGATAATATTAAGTATACTCAAATTTCTGAGATACTAGGAACTTCAGTGGGTGCATTGAAAGCCTCTTATTTTCATGCAGTTAAGAAGATAGAAAGCTATATAAAAAAACAATTAAATTAAACCTTTTATAAAATTTAATGTCTAAATATTAGGATGGAACAAGAAATAAATAATAGTGAAGTGTTTTTAAAATCAGTGCTACAAAATAGCGTAGGTTTTTCTGTACCTAAAGATTATTTTAATACTGCGGAAGATCGCTTCTCATCTTTTCTTATAGAAAGAGAACTTCCAGAAGAAACTGGCTTTTCAATTCCTGAAAATTATTTTCAAAACGTAGAAAAATCAATTCTTAAAAAAACAGGATTTAAAAAAGAGGTAAAAGTTATTTCTTTAAAAAGTAAATTCTTAAAATACATTACTGTTGCCGCTGTAGCATCTGTAGCATTGCTTTTAAGCATTAATTATTTCACTTCTTTAAATACCTTCGAAATTAATTTTGATACACTTGAGAGAACCGATATAGAAAACTGGATTGTAGAAAACTCAAATGAATTATCAGACAAAGATTTTGTTGCCATATTACGTAGTGAAATTTCAAATGAAAATGATTTTGCTTTAACAGATTTACAAAGTGATGCAATTGAAGAATATATTATCAATATAGAAGAAAGTTCTTTATTAAATGAAAACTACTAATATGAAAAATAAGATACTCGCTCTAGCACTATTACTTACTACGTTTTTATCTTTTGGACAACATAATAAGGAAAGTAGAGAAAAAATAAAAGCCTTAAAAGTTGCTTATCTTACGCAAGAACTTAAACTAAATGCTATTGAGGCACAGCAATTTTGGCCACTATATCATAAGCATAAAGAAAAAATAGACAATTATCAAGAAAAAAATAGATCTAAATTTAGAAAATTTAGAAAATTAGAAAATATAGAGAATTTAGAAGAAGCCGAAGCAAAAAAACTAGTATTCTTAAAAGCAACTTTAGATAAGAAAATAATTATTGAAAAAGAGCTGTTTATTTCTGAAGTATCTGCATTTTTATCATACAATAAAATTATAAAACTTTATCTTAGTGAAAGAGAATTTGCAAGAAAGTTGATGCGCAAGTATGGTAAAGAGAGAAAAAGCAAAGAATAGCATAAGGTTACTTCTTAAAACTAAAAAAGAGGCTAACGCCTCTTTTTTTTATTTTATAAAAGTCATACATATTGATAACTCTGGTTTATTTTCAATAAAAATTTTTAGCCAAATTCTTAATTCTTCAATTTCATAAGGCAACAAAGTATCTAAACCTTTTTTTAATTCTTTACAAAACAAATCTGAATTAAAACTAACCTTCTTTAGAATAGTCTTTGTGTACTCGAACATTGCTCTAGCCATAAATTTAATATTTAATAATCATAACGCACAAATGAAATGATTCGTATAACTATTCAAATTTAATAAAAAAAACCATCAACTGTAAGTTGATGGTAGTTAAAAAAATGTTTAAAAAGTGTTAAAATTAAAGCTTGTTAATTTTAGCAACTAACTCACCTGCTTTAGCTTCTAAATCGGCACTTACACTTTGGTAATGCGCCTTTTTGTTCTCAACACCTTTCTGGTTAATTTTTGCAATTAAAACGTCAAAAGTATTTATAGTTTCATCTATAATTGCTTCTACCTTTTTATTATCTCCTTTAGGATCTACTTTTTCAGTTACAAAACCGATAATATCACCTAATGTATAATTGATATCTTTTTTTAAGTTTTTTATGCTAGCCATAATATATTTTAATTTTAAAAGTGCAAAGTTAGCTTATTTATTTAAATGAGCGCTATAAGTTCCTTGATATTTACTAAAGTTATGTAATCTAATTTTTGTTGGTCTTCTTCAAGAATCTCTTCATGAATCCAAGTGGTATGAAAAGGAACATGTATTGCACTTGCATTTATATTTAAAAGGGGTAAAACGTCGGACTTTAGGGAGTTTCCAATCATTAATAATTGCGAAGGTGCTATGTCTAAATGCTTCACTAATTTTAAATAATCTTTCTCTTTTTTGTCACTCATAACCTCTACATGGTGAAAATATTGCAAAAGATTAGATTTCTCTAATTTTCTTTCCTTATCTAGTAAATCTCCTTTTGTAGCTACAATTAAACGATACTTGCCTTGCAAACCTTGTAAAACCTCTTCTACTCCATCTAAAAGTTCTATTGGTTTCTCTAGCATATCTTTACCAATATCTAGTATTTTCCTTATCGTTTCTTGCGGCAATTTATAATTAGAAACTACTAACGCACACTCTATCATAGACAAAACAAAACCTTTTATTCCATAACCATAAATGGCTAAATTTTTAATTTCTGTTTTAAACAGCTCTTGATCTATATTGGTTTTGGTCTCGTACTTAGAGAGCAATACTGCAAAAGTCTCTTCAGCTTCTCTGAAGTAAGTTTCATTTGTCCACAATGTATCGTCTGCATCAAAAGCAATTACCTTAATATCTTCAAACATTTTTAAAAATTTAAGTATTTTTTTGCTTTCTCTAAATCTTCTGGGGTATCTATACCAATTGCTTCGACGGCAGTTTCTACCATTTTAATCTTTTTTCCGATTTCTTGATACCTTATTGCCTCTATTTTCTCTGATGCCTCTAGAGGTGTCATCGGTGTTTTATAAAAATCTAGTAGTTCTTGCTTTCTAAAAGCGTACACTCCTTTATGTTTGTAGTATTTTACAGAAATATCTTTGTCTCTGTGAAACGGAATTACACTTCTAGAAAAATAAATTGCTAAGTTATTTATATCTGTAATCACCTTTACATTATTAGGGTTTTCGATATCTTCTTGGTTTGTAATTTCTACTTTTAAAGAAGCTAATCTATCTCTTTATTTACATCCTCTTTGAAGACCTCAATTAACTGAGATAGTGAAGTTTTATCTATAAAAGGCTCATCTCCTTGCACGTTAATTACGATGTCTGTATCTAAAAACGCTACAGCTTCTGCAATTCTATCAGAACCGCACTCGTGTGCAGTTTTACTCATAATTACATTTCCACCAGCATCTAAAATGTTCTTTTGAATAACTTCTGAATCTGTAACAACATATACCTCATCAAATAAATTAGTACTTAAAGTGGCCTCAAAAGTTCTTAAAATAACTGTTTTACCCCCTCAATCTTTCATTAGTTTACCAGGAAAACGAGATGCACTGTAACGTGCAGGAATCATTGCAATAATTTTCATAAAGACATTTTATAAGTTTCAAAGGTAATATTTAAATAAATACCGTTAATCTAGACAAGCTATTTTAATCTAAACAATTATTAATTGCTATAAATATTTAAAACGGAGACAAAAAAAATGTGCTGTATACAGCACATTTTATATTTTTGACAACGTTTACTTCTTAATTTTTTAGTTCAGTTTCACCCGCTAAAATTGCAAAGAATTTATCTAAATTTGGTAAAATCACAATTCTAGTTCTTCTATTTTTTCTTCTATTATCACTTGATGAGTTATCCACTAAAGGCATTGTACTACCTCTGCCAGAAGCAATCAACCTACTTCCTGCTACATTATACTTTTTCTCCAAAAGTCTTACAATAGAAGTTGCTCTTTTTACACTCAAATCCCAATTATCTTGCACAACAGCATTACTTATTGTTCTAGAATCTGTGTGTCCTTCTATCATAACATCCATACTAGGTTCAGATTTTATAACAGCTGCTAATTTTGCTATTAACTTGTATGCACCTCTCTTTACTTGATAACTTGCGGTATTAAATAATAATTTATCTGAAACTGAAATCATAACAACAGTTTGCTCTATATTGATATTCACATCATCCGAATTTTCTAAATCAGAGATATCTATAGATTGTTTTAAGTTATACGCAACAGCTAAATTTAAAGAATCCTTTAAGTTCTTTGCTCCTGCAAGCTTGCTAGCATCAACTTTTGCCAATGTTTTATTCATTAACAATCTTGTTTCTTTTGAAATAACAGCTGTATTACCAACCATATCTAACTTTAAGCTATTTTCTTTTTCTAAAGTAACGTTATCACTTTTTAAAGAATTTATTTTTTGATTGTAAGTTTCTACACGTCTTTCAATAGTTGCAAATTTTGCTGCTAATGCATCTTTTTCTAATGTAGTTTTTTGAAGATTTCCTTTGGTGTCTTTATACTTAGTTTCTAGGGCTACAAACTTTTTTTTTGATACGCAAGATGTTGCTAATAATGCGAAAATTATTACAGGGATAATAAATGATTTCATTCTTTACTTTGTTTAATTGTTATAAGCCCAGAACATGGTACTCAATTTATATTTAGGTTACTGTGTTAATGGTTTCTTATTTTAAAGCTTTTAAACTGCTTTTAATCGTTTCTATTTTTGCAACTGTATCTGCTTCTTTTTTACGTTCTATTGTAATTACTTGTGCGGGTGCGTTTGCAACAAAGCGTTCATTAGAGAGCTTCTTTGTAATTCCAAATAAGAAACCTTCTGCTCTTTTCAGCTCTGCTTCTAATTTCTTAACTTCTGCTTCTACATCTATATTTTCATTAGAAATAGGTACAAAGTATTCATTAGACTTTACTCTAAACGATGCTCCTTCTACTTTCTCTGTAACTATTTTTATAATTGAAGTATTCGTTAACTTCTTAATAACAGTATCAAATTCCTTTGAATTGGTATCATTATCGATCACAAATAATTCTACAGCATCTTTAAAAGAAATATTTTTATCTTTTCTAATGGTTCTAATTCCTGAAATAACTCCGGTTGCAAACTCAAAGTTTTCAATAATTTTAGCATCAGAATCCTTTAATATTGGATATTTAGAGATAATCAATGCTTCCTCAGTAGTTCTATCTGCAATATATTGCCAAATTTCTTCCGTTAAAAAAGGCATAAAAGGGTGTAATACTTTTAAGTTATTTTCTAAAACTTCAATAATAGCGTCAAACGTTTTCTTGTCTATTGGTTGTTGGTATGCAGGTTTTACAATTTCTAATAACCATGAAGAAAAATCATCATTAATTAGTTTATAAATTGCCATTAAAGCATCAGACAAGCGATATTTAGAAAAATGATCTTCTATTTCTGCCAAGGTTTTTTGAAACTTTGCTTCATACCAAACCAAACCTATATTTGAAGTTTCTGGTTGAGGTAAACTCGCATCTACTTTCCAACCTTTTATCAAACGGAATGCATTCCATATTTTATTTGCAAACCCTTTTCCTTGCTGACAAAGATCTTCTTCAAACATTAAATCATTACCCGCAGCAGAACTTAATAACAAACCAACCCTTACACCATCTGCACCGTAGTCTTCAATTAGTTTTAAAGCATCTGGTGAGTTTCCTAAAGATTTAGACATTTTACGTCTTTGTTTATCTCTAACTAAACCTGTTAAATATACATTCTGAAAAGGTTTTTCATCTTTATATTCATATCCAGCAACAATCATTCTTACAACCCAGAAAAATAAAATATCTGGCCCTGTAACTAAATCGTTTGTTGGGTAGTAGTATTTAATTTCTTCATTTTCAGGATTTCGAATTCCATCAAAAACAGACATTGGCCACAACCAAGAAGAGAACCATGTATCTAACGCATCTTCGTCTTGTTTTAAGTCTTTAATTGTGAGTTGTGAGTTCTGTGTTTTCTCTTTAGCAAGAATTAATGCATTATCTATATTTTCAGCAACAACAAAATCTTCTTTTCCTTCTCCATAAAAATAAGCAGGAATTTGTTGTCCCCACCAAAGCTGACGACTAATGTTCCAATCACGAACATTCTCCATCCAATGACGATAGGTATTTTCGAATTTCTTTGGATATAAATTTATTTCTGCATCTTCACCTAAAACAGCATCAATAGCAGGTTTTGCTAAATCTTTCATTTTCAAAAACCATTGATCTGACAATCTTGGTTCAATAACTGCTTTGGTTCTTTCTGAGGTTCCTACTTTATTTGTGTGAACTTCTGTTTTTACTAAGAATCCTTTTTCTTCTAATTCTTTTGAAATTTCTTTACGAACAATAAATCTGTCTTTGCCTTGGTAATGCAATCCGAAAGAATTTAAAGAAGCATCATCATTAAAAATGTCAATTACTTCTAATTGATGTTTATCACCTAAATTTTTATCATTTTCATCATGTGCAGGTGTAACTTTTAAACAACCTGTTCCAAATTCAATATCAACATATTCATCTTCGATAATAGGAATAACTCGATTGCATAGA
>Ga0115568_10003593_pt1 | contig 10527 bp, 4 predicted proteins | sample COGITO_mtgs_1204_FD_87296 | JGI IMG/M metagenome (GOLD analysis project Ga0115568, IMG submission 87296) | Pelagic marine microbial communities from North Sea - COGITO_mtgs_120426 | ecosystem: Environmental > Aquatic > Marine > Epipelagic | place: Germany:Helgoland, sampling site Kabeltonne...
TTCATCTATAATTGGTCCGACCATTCTGCATGGTCCGCACCAAGCAGCCCAAAAATCAACCATTACAGGTTTGTCACTTTTTAATACTGTTTCCTCAAAACTAATATCTGTAATTTCCAATGCCATAGTTTTCGATTTTTTATATAGGATTTATAATTAATATCTTTTACATCAACATCTACACCTTCCATTAAAACCAAATTTAATATTATATTTTTCATTATCTAATCTTTTGATACTAATTCTTTCAATATATTTTCTAATTAACTTTTCTTTATCTTTCAATGTTAAAGATTTGTTTGAGAAAAAATAAAATTTGTCAAAATGGCGAAAAAGAGAAATTTAAAATTTATCGACAGTTGGCGGATGGTTAAATGGTTATAGTATCGGATTAAATATGCTGTTTCTAAGGATATCTTCTGATCATATACAGGCATATACAAACTCATGTCCTCATCAAGGAAAGAGAAATCAATGGTCATTATAAGTAGGTAATGTATTTAGGTGCGCCAATCATAATTATTCGTTTGATAGCACTTGTGAGACCGCAAGCTCACTTCCCTGTTGTTCAACTAATATTGACGGTGATAATCTTATTGTAGCAACCTGAATAAGTTTGAAATTATTTTTTCAATATTTTAAAAATCATTTGACCAATTTTTAGGTTATAAATTGCTGGAGATAATTTAGAAATATCAAAAATATTTTCTCCATTAATAAGAGTTGATTCAAAAACAACTCCTCCATTTAAGTCCGAAATTATAAGATTTCTATTTTCAGATTGATTAATGATTTGAATATAATTTTCAACAGGATTTGGATATATTTTAAATTCAGATTTATTGTCAATATTGACTGAAAGACTGCATTCTTCAATTAAACCATCTAAAGAATACTGTGATACAAAGTCCCAAATTTCATTATTAGAATTTATATCCATATTTCCTGTAGATCCTGGCCAATCATGTTCTCCTCCGTTTATACGAAGTTCCACAACCGATACACAAGCTTCACCATTTCCCCATATTCTTTTAGTTACTGTAGAACCATCAGAAGAATTATTATTTGGCAACTCAATTTCTGAAGGGTTTACATCAGTATTATTATAATTAGTCCAATACTGGTGTGTATCATCAGCAGAGATATAATAAGTTACTCCGTTATATACGACACCATCGTAATTTGACTCGTAATCTTCTGTTCCTAAAATTGTCATTATAGCTGTAGGATGCTCGGGGTTACAGTTTTCATATTGATATTGACCCATCGTTCTTGCGACAACTACACCAGCAGCAATCTTATTATTTAATCTGCAAAGCAACTCATATACAAACTCACCACCAAGTGAATAACCACAAGCATAAACCCTTGATAAATCAATAGAGTATTGACTAGATAATTCATCAATTATTGATTCAATAAAATAAATATCATCATGGTCAGAGTCTCCTTTAAAAATCCAATTTAATGAGCCATCATCAGTAGGATCTGCAATTGCTTGTGGATAAACAATAATAAAATTATTCTCATCAGCCAAAGATCTCATATCAGAAAGATAAATTTGATCAGACATAGTCCCATTGCCACCATGAAAATTAAATAACAATGGCACTACATTTGAATCGTTATAGTTTTCAGGAATATACAATTCATATTCCCTATTATTTCCGTCGTAATATATAGTTTGACTAATAAAATCTTGAGAAAGAGAAGTTTTGAAAATTAAGATGAAAATTAGGAGTGAGAAAAAATCTATTTTTTTCATTACAATTTGATATTTATATTTAAAATTAGAAAACCCCTTTAAAAAAGAGGGTTTTTGCGGTCTGGACGGGACTCGAACCCGCGACCCCCTGCGTGACAGGCAGGTATTCTAACCAACTGAACTACCAGACCAACTTTGCGTGAGCAAATATACATTTGATTTCTTTAGAACAAATATTTTCTTTTAAATAAATAAATTTAGATTTAGTACTCTGGACATCCGAAACAATCCTTATTGTTTAAGAAATCATATGTAATTGAGAATTCAGAAATAGTTCCATCTCCACCAATTTTGCTTAGATTAAAGTCATAGGAATATCCAAACTTAAAACCTTCCCACGCCATACCAATTATAGGGTTGATAGAAGTAATTAAATGACTTTCGCTGGAGGTCTGTATAGGATTGGTAGTCGCAGTAAGTGCGAAAGAAAATCTATCAAAAACATATTGAAATCCTAAATCAAATCTATCATACTTGGCCTGCTTCATAAAGTTTGTTATAAAATATACACTGCTGTCACTATTATATTCTAAAACGGGTAATTCTAAAGATGCATGAACTGAAATAAATATATCCAAAGGAATATCACCCTGAGAAACCATAGAGACATTTGGTCTATTTAAATGCCTAAGTGTAATACCTATCCAATTATTGTCATTATTAAATAAGAAAGAAGCGCCAATATCCACATATCTTGCATTCTCTGCAAGAACTATTGGGTCAAATGAATTAGAATTAATAATATTTTGAAATATATTTATTTGATCTTCAAATAATAAATTATCGAATCCAAAGTCCTTAGTTGCAAATCCAAATGTAACACTTGGTCTAAAATCCCAATCATAATTTATTTGAACTTTATATGCCCAACTTAAATTTAATTGCTTCAAGGAATAATTGGTAAATGTCTCCTGATGATTCATTAAGCTAACCCCAATACCACTATTTAAATCCGGGTACCAATCATCAAAATATACGTATTGAGAATTTAAATTGAAATCAAAACCAGACCACTGTTGATTTTTATAAAGCAGTCCCGCTTTTGTAGTTTCATAAAAACCAGAAAAAGATGGATTTATTGTTTCTGGAACCATAAATGACTGAGTAAACGCAGGATCCTGTGAATATGACTTCACAGAAAAAATAATGGCTAATATTAAGATAATTCTTTTCATAATATTTTATCTAAGTAATACAAATACACCTCTTAAATTTATTTCTTCATTATAAATTGTAGTTCCTTTTACTATAATTAAATAATTTCCATTTTCAGCTAATTTACCGTCTAATGTTCCGTTCCACCCATTTAGTTCAAGATTATTTTCATAATAAATTAGTGAACCAAAAGTATCATAGATACTCATCTCTATATTATTTACACAAGCATAGACAGGTCTAATTGTATCGTTCATTCCATCACCATTTGGTGAAAAAGCATTTGGTAAAACAATATCATATCCGTCAGTAACTTCTACTTCAACTGTATTAATCTCAACACAACCATAATTATATTCAACTGTTTGTGTTACAGTATATGCTCCAGAATTTAGGTATTGATGATTGACAACATCTCCACTAACCAACGCACTGCCATCTCCAAAGTCCCAAATTACGTTTGTATAATCACCAGAAGAAGTATTAAAGAAACTTAATTCGTTATATATACTCAATCCACAATCAATATTTCCGTTGCTATCATAATCAAAAGATGATTGTCCAAGTTCGTCAAAGTCAATTGAAATATCCGTGCTCACTTGACAACCATATTGATCAGTTACAAGAACATTATAAAGCCCATTTTGATACGCAGTCATAAATGTATTGTCGTTTATACTAACTGATCCACCTGACCAATTCACCGTGTATGGACCAAGACCACCCGAAATTGTAATTCTGTTTTCTTGAGTTACAAGATTATTTTCACAGAAAGGAACAATTTCTGTATCCAACTGTACTGTTAAGTCTTCTTGTCTGAATATGTTAAATGTGTCAGAAGTTGCTATACAGCCCTCACTGTCAGTTATAATAACACTATAATCACCAGGGCCAATATTGTTTAAATCCTCAGTTTCTGCACCATTACTCCAAAGGAAATCATAAACTCCTGAACCACCAGTTACAGTTATATTAATATTTCCGCTATTAGGATCGTTACAATCAAGAGCATCAACAGTAGTTGCGGTAATTTCGATTTCACTTAAGACACTAATGCTAAATGTTTGAGGGTCACCAATACATACAACTCCATTATTTTCATAAGTTGGTATAACAGTTATTGTAGCAACCTCAGTAATTGGTGTAAGATTTATAGCTGTGAATGACGAAATATCCCCGTTACCAGATGATGAGAGTCCAATTGAAGTATTATCATTAGTCCAATTGTATGTAGTATTACCATCAGTATTTGGAGTTGTAAAATCGATAATCGATGATATTTCATTATTACATAATACAATATCATCAACATTATCCATGTCTGGTGAAGGATTAACTGTTATAGTAAATGTCTCGGCATTACCATCACAGATAATTCCGTTATTTTCGTAACTAGGAGTTACAGTAATTGTTGCACTTATCGTTGACTGCGTTGAATTTATAACCTGGAAACTAGGAATTCCACCTTCTCCAGAATCATCTAAACCAATAGCTGTATTATTGTTTGCCCAATTAAATGATGTCAAACCATCAGTATTCACAGTGCTAAACGAATATACTGGTGTAAATTCACTATCACACAAAATTGTATTGTAATCTGCAAGGCCATTAACCTGTGCTGAAGGATTTACGGTTATGGTGAACTGTTCTGAATTACCTGAACAAATTACCCCATTGTTAGTATAAGTTGGAGTTACTGTGATAGTAGCTGATTGAGCGCTAGTTGATGTATTAACAACTGAGAATGAGCCAATATCACCAGTACCCGCAGAAGCAAGACCAATAGAGGTATTTGTGTTAGTCCAATTATATTCAGTAACTCCATCAGTGTTTAGGGTTGTAAATTGTATTGGATCTGTTAATTCTCCGTCACACAAAATTTGATTATCAATTGGATTGACCTGAGCACCAGGGTTTACAGTTAGAACAAATGTTTCAGATAGACCAGTACACTCTACCCCATTATTTGTATAGGTAGGTATAACTGTTATTATCGCATTTTGAGAGTTTGCAGCATCATTTAAAACCTCAAAACTCGGTATGTTTCCAATTCCACTTTCAGCTAATCCAATTAAAGGATTGGTATTTGTCCATTCATATGTCGTTATTCCATCAGAGTTTATTGTTGTGAATTCGATTGGAGCAGTTACTTCTCCTTCACATAAATCTTGATCGCCTATCACATTAACTTGTGCAGTAGGGTTAACTGAAATAGTAAAGGTTTCAGTTTGTCCTTCACAACTAATACCGCCGTTAGTATAAATTGGCGTAACAACAAATGTGGCTGTTTGTAATTCTGAAGTGTCATTAGTTACAACAAAACTTCCAATATCACCAGTTCCTCCAGCAATCGGCAATCCGATTGTTGTATTGTCATTTGTCCAATTATAAGTAGTAGCACCATCAGTGTTCGTCGTTGTAAATAAAACTGATTCAGTTGATTCACCATTACACAATACCTGATCAATAATAGTATCAACTTGTGCCGTAGGATTAACTGTTATTGAGAAAGTTTCTGATGGTCCATCACAACTAATTCCATTATTTGTATATGTTGGAGTTACTGTAATGTTTGAGACAATGGCATTATTGAATGAATTAGACACTGTAAATGCTGAAATATTTCCACTACCAGAAGCAGCTAAACCAGTAGTTGTATTATCATTTGTCCATGAATAACTTGTTACGCCGTCTGTATTTACTGTGCTAAATGATACTGCTTCAGAAATTTCTTGATTACATAAAATCTGATTTGAAATCTCTACTACTTCAGCAGTTGGGTTAACTGTTATTATAAATATTTCCGATGGCCCATCACAACTAATACCATTATTTGTATATGTTGGAGTTACTGTAATGTTTGCAACTATTGATGCAAATGAGGTGTTCACAGATGCAAATGAAGGAATATTTCCATCTCCGCTTGCTGCTAATCCAATATTTGTATTATCATTTGTCCATGAGTATGTAGCTACACCATCAGTATTTTGTGTTTCAAAAATAATTTCATCCGTAATGTTTTCATCACAGAATACTAAATCTGTAATTGATTCAACTTGAGCAGTTGGATTTACCGTTATGGTAAACGACTCTGATTCCCCTGAGTTACTAACACCACCACTTTCAAATGTTGGGGTTACGACTATGTTTGCAACTTGTGTTTGATTTGATGAATTTAAAACAGTAAATCCAGAAATAGTTCCGCTACCACTTGATGCTAATCCTATTGACGTATTATCATTCGTCCAAGTGTAATTTGTTACCCCACCTGTATTTTGAGTAGTATATACTATTGGATCAATAATATCTTCATCACAAACAGTTAAACTATCTACAGGATCTATTTGAGCAGTTGGATTTACAGTTATTATGAAAGTGTCTGTAGGTCCTGAATTACTATTGCCTCCGTTTTCAAAATTAGGAGTAACTACAACAGTAGTAGTAATTGGACTTGTTCCAGTATTTACAGCTGTGAATCCTATGTCACTTGAACCTGTATTAGTTAAACCGGTAGTTGGATCTGTATTAGTCCATGAGTATGTGGAAGTACCACCTGTATTAATTGTTGAGAATGGTATATCAACATTGTCTCCATCAGAAACAACCATATCAACAGTTGAATTTACCTGAGCAGTTGGATTAACAGTGATTTCAAAAGGGATTGCAGGCCCAGTACAGTTTACACCACCATTTTCAAATATTGGTGTAACAGTAATTGTTGCAATAACAGGATTTGTACCGTTATTTATCGCTGTAAAGGAGGAAATGTTTCCACTTCCTGAAGCTGCTAAACCAATAGAAGTTAAATCATTCATCCAGTTAAATGTTGTAGTTCCATTTATATTGGCTGTTGAGAATTCCACTAAAGACGTGTCAAATCCATTTGAAACTATTTGATTTCCAATAGAGTTTACTTGACCAGTTGGATTCACAGTAATTTCAAATGTTATAGGATCACCAACATTAGTGTCTCCTCCATTTTCAAAGCTTGGTGTAACTACTATAGTACCAGATATCGGAGCATCTGTAGTATTTGTAGCTGTAATATCAATGTTTCCAGTACCCGCATTTGAAAGACCTATAGCAGAATTATCATTAGTCCATGTATATGTCATTGTACCACCTAATATGTTAGTGGTAAACTCTAGTAAAAGATTTTCTTCATTACAAACTACCTGATCATCTAGTGGGTTTACCTGAGCTAATGGATTTACTGTTACCACATAATCAGTAGGTAATCCCTCACAATCAAATCCTACATCACCCGTTGCAATTGCTGTATATGTTACTGTTAAGGGACCTGTTGTTGTGTTTAATAATGTTTCAGCAGGAATTGTATCTGTTCCTGAAGTTGTCGTTAATCCTGTAATTCCATCCTCTGCCAACGCAGTCCAAGTGAACGTAACCCCATCTGTTGGACTTGATAATGTGACTGGAACGGTGGTTTCTCCACTTGTAATAAATTGCTCGTCTTCTGAGAATTCCACCTGCGGTGAAGGATTAACCGTTATTGTAAATATCTCTGATTCTCCATCACAACTAACATCGTTATAAGTATAAACTGATGTTACTGTTATATTTGCTGTGATTGGGCCAGTTGTTGAGTTTGTAGCAGTAAAACTAGGAATATTTCCGCTTCCTGAAGCTGCTAAACCAATTTCGGTATTATCGTTAGTCCATGTGTAGGAAATTTCACCCGATTCTTCAACAGTTGTGCTAAACTCAACAGCCAGTGTATCATCACCATTACATAACACCTGATCTGCAACCGCATCAACACCAACAGTTGGATTAACTGTGATTACAACTTCAAATGGATCTCCTTTACAACCATTATACTCAGACTGAACAGTATAAGTTAATGTTGATGGTGAATCAGTTGTATTTGTTAACGTCTGACTTATCGATGATTGAGCAGATGCCGATGAGCCACCGGTAATTGCACCTGTAGGACTACTAACGGGTGCTGACCAGCTATAGGTTGTTCCTAACGGAACTATCTCAGTAGGTGAATTATCTGTTGGTTGAATATTAAATGTTTCTCCATCACAAATGGTTTCATCTTTATCTGCAATAACAGGAACAGGTTGAATAGTTAAAGTATATTCAAAAGGTGTTCCAGCACATCCATCTGCAATTGGTGTTATAGTATAAACCAAATCTTGATCCGTATTGGTTGTGTTTGTAATAGTCTGAGAAGGAATGAAAGCAGTTGTACCACTTTCATTATATCCAGTTAAGTTTTCATTTTCTGTTGCTACCCATGAATATGTAGTACCAGTAACATCCGTAGTAAAATCAAACTGAAGTGAAGCATCGGTTGAACAAACATCTTGGGATGTGACAGTGTTAGTAATGGATGGTGTTTGACTCAATGTAATTACAACAGTATCAGAAGCTGGTGTGTCACAATTTGAGCCAACTGTTACTGTAATATTATATGTTCCAAAGGAATTTAGTTGTATTGTTGGCAATGAATCTGAAGCAGTTGTTCCACTTACAAACGCATAATCAGAATTGGTAATTCCAGAGCCAGAAACCGTCCAAACATAATCTGTAGGTGCAGAAAAACCTGTAGAATATGTTGGTGTAATTTGATTAGCAAAATCAACTAAAAGAGTGTTGGTTGAGCAATATGTTTGTGATGTTATTGGGAATGAAACCGTTGGATTTCCAAGTACATCAAAAGTCTCGGAATGTGAATCTGAACCACATTCTGTTGATACTGTTAAACTAACCGTATATGTACCAACCTCAGTGAAAGTAATCACAGGATTTTGGGTATTAAGAGTTGTTAAATTTCCATCATTATCATTACCAAGTGCATATCCTGAATTTGGTGAAATAACCCAAACATAAGTGGGTGTTTCACTAGGTAATGTGATATCACATGTTGCCTCAATAATATTAGATGCATCCGTAAGTGATATCTGTTGATTTTGACAAATGTTTCCAATATCATTAAAATCAGCATCTGGAATATCTTCGATGTTAACAGTATCTGTATACACAGATTCTGATAAACAAGCTGCGGGATTAACTGCTATTAATTTTATTTCCCAACAACCAACTTCATCAACATCAGAAGCAGGAATAAGTAAGTCATTTCCTACAACCCAAGAACTATTTAATAATGTTACTGGTAAAAAATCAGAAAAACTTGGTTTTTTAACCTGCCAGTCATAATTAACCTCACCAGCACATGCGCCTGAACTTGTCGGGTAAGATCCTGGAATTGTTGTGTTAATTGCTTCAATATTTTCACTTATACACTGCTCAGGGTTTAAATTGAATTGAGCTTGTGGAGATTCAGCTGTAGCTATTTCTTTAGATGCTCCCAATCCATTTTGAACATATGAATCACACTGTGGATCATTTGAAGAGTTAACAAGACCTTTATTAAAAAGTTTTTTAGAAACTATAAAACTATTATTTCCGTTTACACTACAAGATGGCTGATCAAAAATATGAGTTATTGGATCAATTGGATCAGAATATAAATCCAATAATTCTGCTTGAGTATAAATTTCAGGGGATGAACCGTCTCCAAAATCTACAACATAATAAGACCCCATGTAGTTACTTCCAATTCCAAGATTTGAAATATCTACAGAAAAGGTAACTTCTTCTCCAACACAGACTGTTTCAGATGAAGCATTACCAAAAATAGTTGCACTTGTGTGAAATAAGAATGTATAGCTGAATAAACTTACATTTCCAGCTGAGTCAGTTTCTGTAACTTCAAAATTATAAGTTCCAACAGCTAAATCTGCCGGAATCTGATAAATATTTCCTGAAATAGCTGAAACAGCAAATGAAGTACCATTTTCAATATTAATTAGTCTTACAGAAATAGTATTATTTGAATTGGTTGGGTCAACTGTGAAAAACTGATAACTTGATGGCATACTACCAGAAAGGGAGTTGTAGTTTTGATTCATTGAGCCTATATATGGATTAATAATATTTGCATCTTCATTCAAACATTGAGTAAAGTTTGAATTTGAATCCATATTTGTAGTTACACTAGGAACATCTGAATTAAGCGCGGTACAATCTCCAACAGAAATTATCGAAGATGAAGCGCTCGTAATTGCAGGTTGTGTAGAACGAACTCTTAATAAATAATCTCCAGCTGAAAAATTAGCTGGAATAGTACCATTAATTAGTGGAGTATAAAAATCATAGACTGTGTTAAGAACTACAGGGTTTGACCAATCACCTCCAACACCAGAAATCTCTAAAATAAAAGAATTATTAGCTGGGTCCTGAAGATTTCCAGCATTTTCAAACGAAAATATACCCGTTGGGTTAATGTGCATTGAAACACCACTTCCAGGACAATAATCAGAAGATGTATTAAAATTTACAATTTCTATACTCTGAGAAAAACTGAGTATAGTAAAAAACATGAATAATATGGAAAGTTTTGTACTGTTCACGATCTTTAGTTTGGGGTGTAAAGATAAAAGAATTTTTTAGATAAGATTGTCTAATGCAGCAGCATATGTGTCTTTGGGAGCTACACCTACATGCCTATCTACCAATTCACCATTACTAAATACTAAAACCGTAGGGATATTCCTTACGCCATATTTGGCAGCAAA
>Ga0115568_10003608_pt1 | contig 10499 bp, 9 predicted proteins | sample COGITO_mtgs_1204_FD_87296 | JGI IMG/M metagenome (GOLD analysis project Ga0115568, IMG submission 87296) | Pelagic marine microbial communities from North Sea - COGITO_mtgs_120426 | ecosystem: Environmental > Aquatic > Marine > Epipelagic | place: Germany:Helgoland, sampling site Kabeltonne...
CATTCAACAAGCCGTTTATACGCGTAAACTAAAAACCATTTCCTTTTCAACTCGTCTCCGTGCCGAGTAAAACATCATCGGTGATTTTCAAAATTCGAACAACCTTCGTCTAAGACTCAGAACAAGCTTTTTGATTCCTTTGAATGGCAGGTCCTTAGATAAAAAGGAAATGTATTTTAAACTGAACACGGAAGCGATGGGAGTGCGCTTAGTTGAATATTTGAGTGCCACCGATTTTTTGACTGATGTTCTTGAAATCAGGCTTAGTCCAACACTAGGTAAAAACTTTAGCGACAGAAATCGCTTAGAGCTTGGTATTGAATACCGTCTTCAGTTTAAGAGGTATCAACAAAGACAAGGCTTTTGGATGAGCCTCAACTGGTTTTTCTCCAACAAATAGAAAAGCCCCTCAAATCATGGATCTGAAGGGCTCCCTTTAAAGTTTTGTAGGCTAGTATCCGAAAACCTCCTCGAGGCTAAGCTCTTTCACTTCGCCTAAGTCAGCCAAGACATTAAAGTCCATCTCCGCTTTTTTACCAATCACACAGAAACTGTATTTTCTATTGGCAATTCGCTCGGCGAAGAAAGATTTAAGGTCCTCTAAACTCATGTTTTTGATAGTCTCATAATGCTCTTTACGCACATCATAATCAATCCCTCTTTTCTTCAAAGAACGGTAGTTGAAATAAACCTCTCTGTTCACGATTCTCTCAGACTCAATTTTCTTCAATGCAGCAAGTTTCGCATCTTCAAACTGATCTTTTGCTTCCGGCATATTGCTCATCAAATCGAGCAAAACACTCATTGCATCTCCCAGCTTGTCACGCTGCGTACCCACATAGGCATTTACAAAGCTGTTATAGTCAGAACGACGCGCTAATTGATAGTATGAATAAGCGCTATAAGCAAGCCCTTTAGACTCTCTAATTTCCTGGAACATGATTGAAGAAAGTCCACTTCCAAAATACTCGTTGAATAAACGGGCATATGGCCAAACAGACTTATCAAACTGACCGTCTTGAGAAACCAATAGGATCTCCGTTTGAACCATGTCGTAGTCTACGAAATAAACTCTGTTCTTATCATTTTGAACTGGCTCGTAGGTCTTTTCTTCAGGATAATCCATCAAGTCAGCTCCTACTTTATGCAAACCAGGAATCGAAGCAACTAAAGGCTCCTTATCTCGAGAACCGTAGTAGAATATCTCATGCTTATAAGAAGTTAAAGAACGAATTAAATTAATCAATTCTTCTGAGGTGGTGGCTTTGAGATCTTCATCACTCATTACATCGTTGAAGTAATTCTTCTGTCCGTATTTGGCATAAGTTCCCATTCCATACTGATGGATGTAGAACTTCTCCAGCTTCTTGTTTCCACGCTCTTGAATCTCATCGTTAATCATCTCGGCAAGTGCTGCTTCATTTGGCTGAGCATTTGCAAGCAAATGTTCGAAAAGTTCAACGCCTTGTTCAAAATTCTCTTCAAGTCCACTGCAATAAACAGAAACTTGATCTGCCGAAGCTCTTACATCATAATCGACTCCCATTTTAAAGAACTCTTTTTTGATTTCTTCAACTGTGTATTTGTCTGTACCTAGGAAAGGAAGGTACTTCAGAGCCATTTCCAACTTAGGGTTGTGGTTAGAGCCCATATCAAGCACGTAATAAAGGTAGAATAGGTCGTTGTTCTTGTTCTTAGTGTAGGTTAACTTCAATCCGTTATCAAGCGTCATTTCACTCAATTGGTTTTTGTAATCAACGAACAATGGATCCAAACGCTCCGAAGCAACAGTGTCGAATTTCACAGCAAAAGGAGATTGAACCTCCCTGTTGATTACTACAGCAGTTATTTCAGGTTTGTCAACCTTGTAGATAGACTTGTCCTCTCCAGTTCTTTTGTAAACCAATGCATAGTTGTTTCCTAGCTTCTCTTTTGCAAAGGCAATCAACTCTTCTTTGGTGATTTTAGAAAGCTTTTGATCCACTTCAACAACTTCATTCCATTCTTTGCCTGTAATGAATGCGTCACGCATCATATAAGCTCTGAAACCATTGCTTTCGAGGTACTTTTTCTGTTGCAGACGGAAATTGTTAACGCTAGCTTCCAACATCCAGTCTTCAAACTCACCGTTTTTGAATTTTTCGATTTCGCCCAACAGAAGTTCCTTAACTTCTTCTAGAGATTGCCCTTGTTTAGGCTCCGCAGATAATACAAACTTGCTGTAGTCTTTTAACTCACTCGCATAGCTATAGGCTCCTAATACCTTTTGTTGCTGAACTAGGTTCAAGTCAATCAAACCAGCTTGTCCGTTGTACATAATGGCATTTAATAGCGAAGCCATGAGTGGGTCATTACTTGCAGTACCATCCATTCTAAATCCAATTGTCACAGACTCTGAACGTGGACCGTAAACTTCTTTTACTCTTGGTTCAGTAATAGGCGCTTCCGCTTCAAAACTAAATTCAGGAACTGGCTTCGATTCGTAGGTACCGAAATGTCTTCTGATCTTCTCAATAGCATCATCCGGATCAAGATCTCCGGCAAGAACGATTGCCATGTTGTTTGGCACATAATAAGTTGAGAAGTACTCATGAATTTTCACCATTGAAGGGTTCTTCAGGTGCTCTCCTGTACCGATTGTAGTTTGAGTTCCATATTCGTGGTTTAAAAACAATAAGCTATCAATGGCAGAGTATACTTTTCTAGCATCATTGTCTTGGCCTCTATTAAACTCTTCATAAACAGTCTCTAGCTCTGTGTGGAACAAACGAAGTGTGAGCTCCTTGAATCTTGCCGACTCTAGCATGAGCCACTTTTCTAATTCGTTTGAAGGAACATCATTAACATAAACGGTTTGCTCGTAAGAGGTAAAGGCGTTTGTTCCTTTCGCTCCTAGGGTAGAAATCATTTTGTCGTATTCGTTCGCGATGGCATATTTAGAAGCTTCGTAACTCACACTATCAATCTTCGCATAGATTGCCTTTCGCTCTTCTGGATCTGAGCTAGCTCTGTGCTGCTCATATAAATCAGAAATCATTTGAAGCAATGGGCCTTCTTTTTCCCAGTCCATTGTTCCAATTTGAGAAGAACCTTTGAACAGCATATGCTCCAGGTAGTGAGCCAATCCAGTAGCGTCAGAAGGATCATTCTTCGAACCCGCACGAACGGCGATATTTGTTTGAATTCTTGGCTTTTCTTTGTTTACAGATATGTAAACTTTCATTCCATTTTCTAGGGTGTAAATCCTAGTTTTCATTGGATCGTTCTCCACGCTTAGGTATTCTTTAGCAGTTTCATCGTTAGCTTCTTGATTTGAACACGAGTTCAGAACAAAAAGACTCGACAATGCTGTGATTAATAGTAGATTTTTCATGATAATTTCTGTTTCGCTCTAAAAATAAGGAGCGCTAAAATAAACTTAATATCTAAGCTGCTCCTGCCGGTCATCACATTATCAGATGTCGGGATCGAGTCCGAGTTCCTTTTGAAAGTCGAGTAAACTGGGGTTCAACTCCACCATGCGATCAAATTTCTCTCGATTCGTGTAGTACTTGCGTTTCTCTTTTTTAACTTCTAAAGTGTAGTCTAAGGCAATGCTATAATTGTTTAGAGCATCGCGCAGGTTGTTTAATAAGCCTTGCTTACAAGCATTGTATTCATTGAGCTGCGCCTTATTGTCTAGACTGATTAAAACCGTATTTTCGTTTCGCTCTGGCTCATACTTCAGAAGCATGCTTGCGAATGATCGCTTACCTTCCTTTTGGATCTTGTTTGCATAGTTCTTCCATTGTTCGAGCAGTTGCTCTTTTGTAAAAGAATCTTTTGGCTTTCCGCTCAGATCTTCTTCCTCTTCTGCATGAACTTGTTCTTCTTCTTCCAGAAAAGCACCTATCGAAAGTGAACTTACTTTTAGAGTATTACTATTAGTACTTACAGGGGCTTTCGCAATGGGCTCGGGAACTGATTCACTTTCTACTGTTTCTGGTTTCGCTTCAGTTTCCTTGCTTGGCATTTCGGGCTTGCGTTCTAAGCTTTTCTCACTAGAAGCTTTAGGCTCTTCTTTTTGAATTTCGGCTTTTGGTGGTTTAGAAGGAGTTTCCTCTTGGTACTCATCAAGCACTTTTGGCTCTCTGCTTTTCGATACCAAGTGATATGGAATGATATCTATTCGATCAGCTAAGGTCTTTTTTTTTTCGTGCTCAACACCAATTGAACATAGTTGCATAAGACTGATTTCCACCAACAATCGCTGATTCTTACTTGCTTTATACTCCACATCTGTGCGAGCGATAAGCTTGAGTCCTAGCAACAAGTCTTCTTGAGAAATATTCTTTGATTGTTCTAAGTACTTTGCCCGAATATTGTCACCAACTTGCAGGAGTGCAAGGCTCGATTCGTCTTTACAAACCAGAAGGTTTCTATAATGTGTCCCTAAGCCATTGATGAAGTGATGTCCGTCGAATCCTTTATTCAGAATTTCATCGAACAAAACCAAAGCAGCAGGAATATCGTGTTTTCTGATATAATCACTTGCTCTGAAAAAGTAATCGTAGTCGAGTATGTTAAGGTTTTCAACTACTGCTTTATAGCTTAGTTTGTTGCCTGCAAAGCTGATGATCTGATCGAATATCGACAGGGCATCACGCAAAGCACCATCTGCCTTTTCTGCAATCAAATGCAAAGCATCAGATTCCGCCTCAATACCTTCTTGGGTGGCAATCCCAGAAAGATGCTTCTCCATGTCTTTGACATCAATTCGCTTAAAATCGAAAATCTGACAACGACTCAAGATGGTTGGAATAATCTTGTGTTTTTCAGTGGTTGCAAGAATGAAAATTGCGTGTGCGGGTGGCTCTTCAAGCGTTTTTAGGAAGGCGTTAAAAGCCGCTTGACTTAACATATGTGCCTCATCAATGATATAAACCTTATAATCTCCAACTTGAGGTGGGATACGCACTTGATCGGTAAGACTTCGGATATCATCTACCGAATTATTGGAGGCCGCATCCAGTTCGAAAATATTAAAGCCAAAGTCTTCATTAGGATCAATTTCTTCTCCTTCTTTGGTATTGACCACTTTTGCCAATATTCTGGCGCAAGTTGTTTTACCTACTCCTCTTGGACCGCAAAAAAGAAAGGCTTGAGCAAGATGTCCACTTTTGATAGCATTTTCGAGTGTATCGGTGATAGAAGACTGACCCACAACATCATTAAACTTTTGAGGGCGGTACTTTCTTGCTGAAACGACGAAGTTTTCCATGGGCTTTGTAAGAGACAAATATAGTGCTTGAATTCAGCGAGCGATTAGCCTGTTGATAAGTCACAAAAACTATCTTTGAGACTAGTGAGAATAATCAGCCTAGCCCTATCTGTGCTTTTTTTACTCTTCGCCTTGGTCCAATGGAACGACCCTGACCCGGTGATTTGGATCTTAATGTATGCGGCAGTTGCGGCATCTCAGTTCATGGGAGTAATTCGAAAACCAAATCCTTATTTTCTTTTAGCCTTAATGATGATAAGCCTGACTTGGGCAATTTTTTATGTGCCCGATTTAACCGAATGGTTGGTGAATCATGAAATAACAGACTTGGCTAAAACCATGAAAGCAGAAGAACAATATATAGAAGGATCAAGAGAATTTCTTGGATTGATCATCTGTTTTTTCGCTGTTTTCTTTCAATGGAAACTTTATAAGCGCACGGCAAGTTAAAGCGACATCACCCCTTCGATTTCAGCTGCTTGTTTATAGCGATCGATTACTTGGTCGACATCTATCATCATCTCTTTGGCCGATAGACTCAAGTAATTGCCATTACGTGACTTGTTAATATGCACTTGTGCTTCTAGTCCGAAAAGCGCTTCCACCAAGGCTAAAGTTCTGTTATCATTAGGAAATATGAATTTAAAAAGGTAGACCATGGGAAAATCCATTGTTTCGAGTTTGGATTTCAAACCCGACCAATCTGTTTCTTTTTTCTTCATACGAATAAACCTTGATTAAGAGTGTATTAGACTGATATTAATTATATCTTTGCCGCCCCTTCATAAGAGGGTATTTTAAAGTTACGAATAAAATCAAATAATCTAATGAATCAATACGAAACTGTTTTCATATTAACTCCCGTTTTGTCTGATGTTCAGGCAAAGGAAGCAGTGAAGAAGTTTGAGAGTTTACTCAAACGATTCAAGGCCAAAGTTGTAAATAAGGAGGATTGGGGTCTGAGGAAATTGGCCTACCCTATTCAAAAGAAATCCACCGGCTTCTACTATCTATTTCAGTATGAAATGGACGGACAGAACATTAACCCGCTAGAGCTTGAATTAAAACGCGACGAGCGTTTCATTCGCTTTTTGACGCTCAAACTCGACAAACATGCTGCGGCATGGGCTGAGAAGAGAGCAAAACGTGCCAAGGCGGCTACAAAAGCTGCGAAAGCAGAAGTTTAATTTTAAATCAACTTTAAGATGGCTGATAAAGACTCAGAGATCAGGTATTTAACCCCGATCAATATTGAAATAAAGAAAGAAAAGTACTGTCGCTTTAAGAAAAGTGGCATCAAGTACATCGACTATAAAGATCCAGATTTCCTTTTGAAGTTTGTTAACGAACAAGGAAAACTTCTTCCAAGAAGAATCACAGGAACTTCAGTTAAATTCCAGCGTAAAGTATCTCAAGCGGTAAAACGTGCTCGTCACCTTGCCCTTATGCCTTACTTGGCTGACCAACTAAAATAAGGAGGAATAGTCATGAACATTATACTTAAGGAAGACGTAGAAAACCTTGGATTAAAAGACGACCTCGTTACGGTTAAATCCGGTTACGGAAGAAACTTTTTAATTCCTCAAGGAAAAGCGGTTGTTGCGACTCAGTCAGCAATCAAAGTGCGCGAAGAAAACTTGCGTCAACGTGCTCACAAAGTTGAGAAGCTGAATGCTGAAGCTCAATCTTCATTGAAGAAGCTTCAGGATGCTGATATCAATGTTGGGGCAAAAGCTGGCGAAGGCGGAAAAATCTTCGGATCTGTAAACACTATTCAATTGGCAGAAGCCATTAAGAAATTAGGTGTTGACATAGATCGTAAGTACATTAAAATCGATAACGAACCAATTAAAAACCTTGGTACCTTCACTGCAGATGTAGAGATCGTAAGAGGCGTTAAAGGTTCAATCGAATTCAAAGTAGTAGAAGAATAAGAAATTCTCCTAGCTCTAAAAAACAAAAAGCCCCGGAACTTCCGGGGCTTTTTTTATTCCTATAGTTTGAAAGATTAGAAAGATCTAATAGCTCTCACTTTATGATTTGTTGTTTTGGTTGTGGTTTGTCCATTGGTTCCCGAACTAAATTGGAAAACCCAAGCGATAGTTACAGGCACTTCTGAAGAAGTCCAGTATGTTTCCAAAGGAGGGAAAGTCATATGTGGACTTGTAATATTTACAAGGTTAGTCCAAACAGAATCCATCTCATCAACTGAAGGTAAATACCAGTCACTTTGTCCACCATGAGTCCAATTTAAAGCCTCTGTGATTGCCGTACCAGCAGCTCCACAATTAGTAGCATATGTATTTGAGTTAGTAGTTCCGGTTCCAACAGCGGTTCCAGTTGCTCCAACCGATTGTCCTGAGCAACCCCAAGCTACTCTATTTGAAGTAACATCCACTGTAGCGATTTCTAAACCACCACCTTGGCCATCGAGGTAAAATACTTTTCCTCCACCAGGTCCTGTGTCACCAATTTGATAACCACCAGTGGTAGTGAAGCTAACTTCATTTCCGTATCCAGGTGTTGTTTGTAATGCTTGATTAACTGCATAAGCTCTTACGTAGTAAGTTACACCAGGACCAAGGTTTGATAACGCACTAGTAAATGCGCCAGTAGTACCTGCTTCATTTGTAGTATTATTCGAAACCGTTGGATTGGGTGAAGTGCTATAACACAATCCTCTAGCAAGAATTGGCGATCCACCATCATTGGTCACATCTCCTCCTCCATTAGCAGTAGTTTGTGTAATGCCAGAAATGGCAGCAGTAGTTACTGTAGGTGGATTTAATGAACTTGTTACTTCTACATAAGGAGAAGTAATAGGATCACAATCAGCCTCTGTAATTATGGCTCTGAAATAAAGCGGCAAAGCATCCACTATGTAAGATATTGTAGAATTCGTTTCACCACTAATTGCAGAATAAGAGCTGTTGTCGGAGCTTTTCTCCCACTGAATAGCACCTCTTACTGTTCCGAGGTCTAAGTTGACCGTGTCACCAACTAGTCCTGTGAACTGTTGCTGAGCAAAACTTGTATTGATAGTTGACAATGCCGCAACTACCATGATCATCAATAATTTTTTCATAGTTGTAGTCATTATTCAATTATAATTTTTGTTTGAAACTGGTCGTAATCGCTCTTGAGATTCAAGAGGTAGGTTCCAGTGCTTAAATCACTCACGTCGATTTTATTACTTCCATTTTGAAGAAGTTTAGCACTTACTTTCTTACCATTTATATCAAGTATTTCTACTTGCATTCCCTCTAGATCATCAATCCCTTCAATCTGAAGTACTGAGTTGGCAGGATTTGGATAGATCAAGAAACGCACTTGCTCAAATTCACTTACAGAAACTGTATTAACGGTTACAGTTACGTCATCCGAAGTAGTGCAATTTTTAGAGTCGACTACATCAAGTGAAAAAGTAATATCACTTGAACCCATAGTATAACTCGGGTTAGCAATCGTTGAATCATCAAGATCAGCACCTGGAGACCAATTGTAGGTATAGGTTCCGCTTCCACCAGTGGCAGCTGCTGTAGCTCCTATTGAAATGGCTGTCCCAGGAACAATATTTTGATCGGCACCAGCATCGGCTGCCAGCACGGGATCTTGTGTAACGCTAATAGTAGCGTTTATGGACGTTTGAGCACCTGCGCTTAAGTGCACAAAAAACCCACACGGTATAAGTAGATATAGTTTTTTCATAGTTTGAATATTAAATTAGCTCTGATTAGAGCGCTCAATTTAATGAATTTTGAGAAGCTTTATTGGCTAATTGTTTTAATTGATTCCAGTTCCACAAGTGAATAAGCTCTTTTTCCAAAAGAGATTTGCGAAACATCGAAAGGAACTTTCAAACTAAGAGAAGTCTTTTTGGTGTTCATTCTTATGGCGAATTCCTTTTCCTTTTCCTCTCCTTGAAGCCTGAGGGCAAACTTTATTGGACCAAAGTCGAAATCTTGAGTTTGCTCAAACTCTAGTGTAAGTTTCGAACGAGATTGAGTCCAACTTAACTTGAGCTTCGGGTGTCCAGGAACATGAAGGTATGGAGCTATCCATGACCATATGTCACGATTCGATTCTTTTTCAAAATATTGAATCATAGTTCTAGAATCGGCATTGGCATATTTGTTCTCTTCATAGTATTTTCCAATTGCGGAGAAAAAAGCAGGATCACCAATACTGTCGCGAATCATATGTAACAAAAAGGCCGCTTTTTGATAAACGTTTCTATTCAGCAACTTATTTGGATCTTGTTCAAGACTATCTACAACCGGTCTGGGGTCTTTTTTATAAAAGTCAAAGCTTACTCTTGCATTCAGAAGCATCGCTTCATGGTAAGCTTCGTCTCCATAAGTTTCTTGTCGATATACTTCAGTAAAGTAGGTTGCAAAACCTTCACTCAGCCAAAGATGAGCCCAGGCGGATTCCGTCACCGTGTTGCCAAACCACTGGTGAGCGAGTTCGTGGGCAATAAGCATTTCACAACTACCATCTCCTTTGGTAGAATTCTCATGATAGAAGATGCAACTCGCATTTTCCATTCCACCATAACGTGTAGTGGATTGCACATTTGCCAATTTCTCAAAAGGATAAGGAGCAATTCGCTGTTCGAAAAAGATTAGAATATCCTCTGACTTTGCATATTCTTTAAAACCATTGACTTCATCTTCCGGATAAACCCAAGAGCTAATGGGTAGAGGTGTTTTTGCCTCTAGGGTATCAATGCTGAAATCGGCGACACCAATGACCATCACCTTGGAGGGAAGCTCATAACGCGTTTTCCAATGATAAACCTGAGAAGTATCGTCGATTTGCATCACTCGCTGCAGCTCACCATTCGCGATACAGTCAAAACCCTTCTTTACCCGAACCATAAATTCGAGCTTGGCCTTTTCACTTGGATGATCTTTAAGCGCCAACCAATTTCTTGCTCTGTTGGGCCAGTTGTCTCCAAAGCTTGTTGGATTTCCATGTTTATTCTTCCCGATAATCAAACCATCTGCAGGGATACCTTCATAGTCGAGGTAGACTGTTCCGTTTCCTGGAGCAATATTCTTCAAGAAAATTTGCAAGGTATCTCCGTGGTGTTGATAGTTCAGAAATTGATTCTTGTCGTTGTACACCCTATTGATCTTCATTCCAGTTGCTCCATTTTCGGCAACTAAGTCGAGGAATAACAACTTCTGATCTGATAGCTTTTCATATTCGACTTTAGCCATCACTTGTATCTTGG
>Ga0115568_10003611_pt1 | contig 10497 bp, 7 predicted proteins | sample COGITO_mtgs_1204_FD_87296 | JGI IMG/M metagenome (GOLD analysis project Ga0115568, IMG submission 87296) | Pelagic marine microbial communities from North Sea - COGITO_mtgs_120426 | ecosystem: Environmental > Aquatic > Marine > Epipelagic | place: Germany:Helgoland, sampling site Kabeltonne...
AGTGGTAGGTAGATAAATATAATAGCCTCCAGCATCTGACCAGATTGGATCGTGGTAATTATCAAATGTATTTTTACTATTGAGATTGAAACATAGAAAGACCATTAAACCAAAAAAAAGCAGCCACATCGATAATTCTAGTTTCCTTCGCATTTCAGACATTTAACGAATTTAAATTTAGAAAAATACCTACCACATAAATGGTACTACTTATATTTTTTTAAATTCGTCTATAACAAAAGGCTGATTATCAATGGAACGATATGATTTATGTGTATTGGGTGGAGGACCGGCTGGCTATGCAGCCGCGATGCGTGCAATTGATTTTGGCAAAAAAGTAATCTTGATCGAAAAGAGCAAGGTTGGGGGAGCAGGAGTTTATAATGGTGCCCTTTCCTCCAAAACTTGGTGGGAGCTATCTCAGAAGGTTCGAGCGGTTAATGAATCCATTGTTTCTGTTGGTAGATCAAAGTTTGGAATCAGCTGGAAGGAAGTAAACAAGACAGAACAAGAAGCACTCTTTGATAGAAAATTTCAATATAGCTGTCACATTAAACTGCTACAGGAAGAATCAATGAATAATATTTTTACGTATCAAAGAGGATACGGTAAAATATTAACACCTAATGAAGTTGAAATTGAAAAAGGCAAGGGACCATTTAAAATTTGGGCAGATAACATTATTATTGCGACAGGGTCAAGGCCGAGATCAATGCCTCATGTAGAAGTTGATGAAAAGATAATAATGACCAGTGACGGAATTCATCAACTAGAGGACTACCCAAAAAGTCTTGTTATAGTTGGAGCGGGGGTTATTGGTTGTGAATACGCAACTATTTTCGCAAATTTTGGAAAAACACGAGTTCATGTTATTGATCGAGCCGATAGAATACTGCCATTTGAAGACGATGACATTTCAACTCTTGTAGATAACAACCTGACAAGCCAGGGAGTTGTTATGCATCACAGCTCTTCGTTGGAGCGACTTGAAATCAAAGATGGGGAAGTAGAGTACGAACTTTCGTATGAGGACGGTCGACGAGAAATCATTAGAGTAGAAAAAGCATTACTCGCAATTGGGCGAACCCCTAATGTAGAAAATATTGGATTGGAAAATGTAGGTATCCAAATGGGGCAAAATGGCCGACACATAGGCGATGACGATACCAGAACAAATGTCCCTAATATTTATGCAGTAGGAGATGCTTCTGGTAGAATCAAGCTTGTGAATATGGGCGAAATAGAAGCTAGACATGCAGTAGAGAAAATATTTGGCAACAATACCAATAGGTTGTCCTATGATAATGTTTCAACAATCATGTTCCTTCAACCAGAAGTAGCAGCTGTTGGCATGAATGAAAAAACCGCAAGGGAAAAAAACATTCCAATCAAAGTAGTAAAAATTGACTACTCGTGCATTGCTCGGGCAATAGCTATGCGAAAAACAGAAGGATTTTTTAAGATTATCGTAACCAACGATGAAGAAATGAAAATTCTGGGTATGCGTGCCATTGGTGAGCATGCTTCAAGCGCCGTGCAAGCAGTTGCTTTGCTGATCAAGCAAGACAGAGGAATTGAAGAATTGGCCGAACTGGTTCATCCGCATCCATCGATTATTGAGGGAATTCAAGAATGCGTTAGAATGCTTTTGAATAAATCAATTTTTAAATCTTCTGTTTTTAAAGATAAGTTGAAATGTTACAGTTGCGTAGACGGCGTATGCGTGCCATTGCAACGATTATAAAATCAAGAATTCTTAAAAAGGAGAAGTGAAATCAGGGTTGTTTATGAACTCCATATCGGATAGTGATTTCAAGAATGCTTTTACCTGGTACTTCTGCGTTGCAGTCAATCCTACACCTCCGACTGCTGCAAACTCAATCAAAGGACTAATATTAGGACTTGATGATTCGATGTGATCACTGTAGTGATCGATCACTTCATCCAATGAACTGAAACGCCCATCGTGCATGTAAGGGGCTGAAAACTCTACATTTCTCAAAGATGGAACTTTAAACTTCCCGTTATCAAATGTATTTCCGGTAACATCTCCTAAACCATTGTCCAAATGAACCAAATCGAGACCATTATTGGAATAACTATGATCCGTAAATAGTCTCGATGAATGGGGATGGCAATGAAAACAATCTGCACCCGTTAAGCTTCTAAATAAATCAAAGCCCTCAAACTCATCGGAAGTTAATAGAAGCTCTCCTCTACTCCATTGGTCCCAGCGAGAATTACCAGAAACTAAGGTTCTTAAAAATTGAGCGATTGCTTTAGCGACATGAGTGGAATCAAATTCAATGATTCCAAATGCTTCATAAAACATTCTTTGGTACATCGTATCTGAATCTAATTTTGCCAATACATTGGGCCAACTATCATCCATTTCGATCGGATCAACGACAGGCTCTAGAATTTGATCTTCAAGCGTTGCCGACCTACCGTCCCAAAAATAATTATTGGCATACCCTAAGTTTTGCAATACCATCGCATGCCGACTTCCTAGTGCTCCGGTAATCCCCTGACTAAATTGGTTCGTATCGGAAAAAGCGCCAAATTGAAAATGACAATCAGCACAAGCCTGTGTATTGGTTCGCGATAATTTTTTTTCATAAAATAGAAAACGCCCCAATTCTATTCCTTCTTCTGTAAATGGATTGTTTTCAGGTATATCCATCGGAGGGAATCCAACTGGTAACGAAAGATTATAAAAGGTTGGGTTGTAATTCCAAGAAACAATTAGGTCCGCTTTGTCTTTTTGACAAGACGAAAGGCAAAAGATGACAGCTGCGATGGCTATAAAGCTTCTCATTCTTACAAATTTAACTAATAAACATAAGACTCGTTGGTAAGAAACTTCTCATCCGTCAAATTTTGAAGAAATTCGACTAGATCAATTTTATCTTGATTAGAGAAAGTGATTTTACCGATGATTGAGTCTTGATTCCAATGTCCACTACCTCCTTTTTGATAATTATCAAGAACGGACCACAGATCTTCATAACTTCCATCGTGCATGTAGGGACTTGTAAGATCAACATTTCGTAGTGAAGGCACCTTAAACTTCCCGTGGTCAATGGTCTTTAAAGTAATTCTAGCTCTTCCTGTATCTTCATATACAATGTGCGAACCGTTATTCATGTATTCGTTGTTTGTGAAATTGAATCCCTCATGACACAAATAACATTTCGCTTGGTCTCCATAAAACAGATTCATTCCTCTTTTTGCACCAGCACTGAGTATTGCGCTGTCTAATTTACCTTGATCGTAATTCGAATTCCCTGAAATCAACGTTCTCATAAAATTAGCCAATGCTCGAGTAATAACGAAAGCGTCTACACCTCTATCATAGGCTAATCGAGACCACTTTTGATACAATGTATCGTTAGAAATACGCAGAGTTAATTCATGCATATTATAATTCATTTCTAAATGGTCTTCGATTGGCGCTTTTATCTGCAATTCCAAATTGGGAATTCCACCATCCTTAAATATGCTCGGTAAATAAGCTACATTGTGCAAAGGGGATGCATTTCTTCTTCCTTCTCTTCCATGCGCACCTAAACTAACATTTATGGTGTCAGAAAATGAACGGGTTGGAATGTGGCAAGAAGCACAAGAAACTGTCCTATCTGAAGATAATGTTTGGTCATAAAACATTTTCTTTCCTAAAGCAATTCGTTCCTTCGTTGGTAAATTATCCTCAGGATAATCAATAGGTGGAAAATTAGCCGGAACTGAATCCAATGGAAAACAATTTATTACAAATAACTCTGTTTCTAGTCCCTTACCATCAGAGCAGCTCAATATGAAAAGAGACCAGAAACCAAGTAATAACTTATTCAATTAATGCAAGTTTAGAACCTTATTGAAGTTATTGGCTATTTTCATAGCTAGTGGCATATTATCCATCGTGTGCGTGCTATTTTCAATGGACAAGTCAACGCTATCAATAAAAGAGGAGTAGTCTACATCTAAATGGATATTTGTTGTACCACCATCTGTAACTTCTGTATTTACATGTAAATTTGCCCCATCTCTGTAGTTACCGTCCATACCAACGTGCAAAGCAAAAGTCTCAAGTGGATCATAACTTCCATTTCCATCAATATCTACTAATCCCTCAAGGACACAAAAAATATACCCCGTAGACCACCCCCAATGCATACTGGGTGATTGATTTGACAATGCTGAACCAGTAACATAGGTATTAGGGTCTAAATGATTAGTAGTAGAATCAACGCCTACGCCCCATTGCATATTATGCAAGGCAGTCGGCGCTATTGCACCATAAGTAAGCTCAAGTACCTCTGGATCAATTTTAAAATAGCTATTCGTGTTCACGATTGGTGTAACATTGTCGTGTTGAAGAAAACCAGGAACTCTAAGGTACCAATCAGCTCTTGTAAATTGATAGTTATTACCATAATCATCAGTAAAATCAGTGTTGAATTCAAAAGTTGCCGGACCAACCATATGATGCAAGTTCAATTTAATTGTACCATCTTCAACTGCTTCACAGCTCGGATTTTCTTTTTTCTTTTTGCAACTCGGGGTCAATACAACGACAAGAATGCCTAATAAGATTGCTTTTTTCATAATGTATATAATAATAGTAAACGTTTTAATTGTTAAAATAATATGATAGGCCAAACCTTATTCGATTTCCATTGATAAGGTTAGTACCATGTATTTGTTGTGCGATTGGTAAAAGACACTCCCCATTTATGCTCCAATTATTTAAAAAAACAGTTGTTGAAATCCGCATATAATGTGCGTAAAATTCTGAATTTTTCACAATTATATTTTTGATTTTATCATACATCCCAAATTCACTGTAGCTACCAATAAATGGTAAAAATTTTGCCTTTTTAATTGTTAATATTGAAAACACACCCATTCCAATATTTATGCGATCTCCATATTCAAACCCCATTTTATTTTTTGTATTTGCCTTATAATTAACAGACGTATTTATTCCCCAAAAGTTTGATTTCAAGTAATAATTTACGCCAAATAATGGGTCAAAAGTTCCTGATCCAGGTTGCATATCATGACTCAACAGCTCCTCATTTAACATTAATCTATAAGAGCCTAATGGGCTTTTCACTCCCATAGAAAGTGATAATCGATGGGTGATTCTGCTAGAATCTGATTTTTTCGAATTAATTAAACGATAATTCAATAGGGCTACAGGATCACCAACACCATATACATCTGCTACTGTTCGATTGCTGATTGCACGGTAATTATTTCGATACGGCAGGTCAATCAGCACATTCAGTTTTGGTTTCAAAAACAACTTAGCTCTTAAGGAGTATGTTGCATAATATTCAACAACTTCCGAATTTGTATAAGTATCTGAGCTTCCATGCTTCATAAGTTGAACCCCTTGATCATTAAAAGTTCCAAACTTCCAATTCCATCGATATAGAAACTGTACAGAGTGGTTGAAATCTTTTGGGTTAATACCCAAAAATATATTGCAATTATCGCATGCACCTACTCCTATTTCTAGTGTAAGTAATGCGACTATAAATAGGTGTTTCATTACTGTTTTATTTTGTGAGATCTAACGATTAGCTTAGTCTAACAAAATCGGGCGGAAACGGATCGGGTTGATTAAATATTTCAATCACCTGATACTCCCCAAAAAATCGGGTAATTCTATTCAACATCAATGGCTGAATACTACTTATTTCATCGCAAAAAATAAAACTATTGATCTTAATCTGATGAGCTGGCACTTTCTTATTACTGGAACGATTTGATTTCTTCAATAGCTTTGCCAGATAACATTTCCCATTACAGTTTAAAATAGGAACATCTCTGTTTTCACAAAAGCTCTCTGCAATTTCCTCCTGATTGCTGAAAAAATTGTAACATACCGACAATTGGTATGTAAGCCCCCCCAGTAAGGTCCCCATAAAAACCAAAGCTATGCAGAATTTGAACAACGTCTTGATCTATTTTTGGTTAGTTCATTACTAGTTTAAAAGTTCTATGTGTTCCATTTCTAACACTCTTAACCTTCACGATGTATTGTCCACTAGAGTAGCCTTCATAATTCAATTGAAACCCACCATCATTAACTAAATATTGGGTTTGAATGTCTAAACATTCCCCAATAATATTATACAATTCAATGGAGTAGCTACCCTGCAGTATGTCCTTGAACTCAACATTTACTACACCTGAAGCTGGATTCGGAAATAGCAAAATACTTCCTTGCTCCTCCTTCTCAATACCCAGTGAAGGACACGAACTGTATTGAGACATCGCTACGACGGATTTATATAAGTTCAATCTACCTCCAGTTACTGTAGGATTTGAACCGGTTGGACTCAAAGCAGCAATTTGGTCTAATCCATCATTTAATAAGTAATTACGCACTGTTAGCGCTAAACCGGATGGATTAGCCTTGTAATCATTAACCATATCGGAACATGCAGCTGACCACATCAAACCTATTGTTCCTGCAACATGCGGAGTCGCCATAGAAGTACCACTTGATTGCCCATAATTATTGCTTGGATTGGTTGATAAAATATCTGTACCTGGGGCACCCATGTCGATTGTTGTTAATCCATATCCAGCAAAAGCCAAACCGTCCATTTGCGTAGTATTCGTAACTGAAATAAGAAAATCACTGGGACAAGCCGTAGGTACATCACCAACTGCGTCTATGTCAACTAAGTTATTTGCCGTAGCCCCAGCGCTTATTATTCCATAAGCTCCAAGTGAATCATAAAATGCACACCACATCGGGTAAGAAGCAGGATCTGCATTGTCTATCCCGAATGAAGAATTAGTCGAAACTACAAATGCACCATTAGCCCCAGCAGTTAAGTCATATTGAGCCCTCATTTCAAGCACATAACCATATGCAGCTAGAACTGTGGATTCAAAACCTGCACCTCCATTCGTCGCAACTGGTAAAACATCTACACCCCAATTGACTCCAGTAACTCCTAAATTGTTATTTCCTATTGCTCCTACTGTTCCAGAAACGTGAGTGCCGTGTTGTGCTGAGGGAAGACTCCCGTCATTTCCACCTGCATCCCAACCGGTAACATCATCAATATATCCGTTGCCATCATCATCAACACCTGCAGAACCTGAAGCCTCAATAGCATTATTGAAAAAATTAATGTCGTTATGACTAACATCAAATCCACCATCAATAACCGCAACTACAATTCGATCTCCTAAGGCTGAAGTGCCTCCTGTTGTTAATGACCAGGCATCACATGCTGAGATATCTGCAGTACCACCACTGCCATTCACGCCATCATTGTAAAAATTCCATTGTTCATTAAACCTAGTATCATTCGGACATAAGGTGTCTCTCATGGTTACATTGTTGTGATTGAATTGAACAATCTCCACATCCTTTCGAATTGCAAAAAGATTAATCGCAGTTTCTTTTGAAATTGCGTTATCATTGAAAGCTAAATGCCAAATGTTAATCCTTTCCGATATTGGCTTTATGACAGAAAGACTTGCCTCTGGATCAGCATTGTTAATTTCTCCCAAAATAACATCCACATCTTGGTTAGCTTTGAACATCACCAGTAGTTCACCAGGAACAATATTGTCCTGAGAAAAAATGGGTAAAAAGAGCATTGCCAAAATAAACGCGAGTACAATTCTTTTCATAAAGATTCCTTTTAGTTTATAATACAAGTACAAAAATAGGCAATACGACGTAAACCACATAGTATGACAGGCAAAATTAAATCGGTTTAATTGGAAACCTATTTGAATACCCAGAAATACAAGCTTTGCAGAAAACAACCTTCCAATTTAGCCTCTGGTATCCTACATTTTACACAAAACTCTTGAAGGGGAGTTTATCTTTCTAGTATTCAGAAATAAATCGTTTAAAAATGCTAATTTCAACTCTTCGCTTATGGGTACTAAAATTAAAAACAAAGAATTAGTTATTTATCGAAGCAGCGCTGGTTCTGGAAAGACTTTCACACTCGTACTTAATTACTTGACCCTTATTTTAGAAAGTCAAAACCCATTTAAATTCAGCGAAGTTTTAGCGATTACATTCACGAATAAGGCTGCTAGTGAAATGAAAAACAGGGTTTTTGAACACCTACAAGAACTCGCTAAAAATGATGTGAATTCAGAAATTATGTCAATCTACGCTGCTCAACTCAACATCAGCAAAACACAAATCGCTTCCACTGCAGAAAACAGACTCAGTATCATGCTACATAATTACAGTGATGTAGCCATCATCACCATCGATCGATTTGCCCATCGATTGATTCGTTCTTTTTCCAGAGACCTCAATCTTCAGGCTGATTTTGAAATTGAAATGGACTTCCCCAAAGTTCTTAAAGAGGCAATTGACCAGTTGGTTAGTGAAGTTGGATCCCGGGCTGATTTAACTCAATTAATCGTTCACTATGCTAAAGATCTTGCCAGTTCAGATCGGTCTTGGAAAGCTCCAAGAAATCTATTCGAAAGTGGCAAGCTCATTACGAATGAAGATACGGAGTTGTGGTTAAAAGACATTCAAGAATTAAATGTAAAAGAGCTTTTTGAACTTCACAATGAGGGTAATAAAAAATGTAGATTGCTTCAAAACGAAATTGAACAATTGGGAAACGAAGCGATTCAGCAAATTGAAGACGCGGCTATTTTGGACTGGATTCCAAGAGGTGAAACCGGCTGGTACGGTCATTTCAAAAAAGCGAGTGATGGTAATTTTTCTGCTATTGTACAGCCCTCTAAATCCATTACTAGTGCTTTGGAAGATGGGAAATGGTTAAAGAAAAAAGCACCCGAATCTTGTATTTCGGCCATGGCAAATATTCAAACTTTTATCGAATCGACCTACGATAAAATGAACAAGATTGCTCTTGAGCGACATCGGTACCAACTTATACGAGAACAAATTATTGGCCTTGGACTATTGAAGGAACTAAAACTGCTTATTGATCAATACAAAATTAAAAACAACGTAGTTCTTATTTCTGATTTTAATAAAACCATATCAGAAATCGTTTTAGAACAACCGACACCATTTATTTACGAGCGAATTGGAGGGAAATTTAAGCACTTTTTTATTGATGAATTTCAAGATACTTCGGTCCAGCAATGGCAAAATTTCATTCCGCTTATCGATGATAGTTTAGCCCAAGGATATAAGAATTTACTTGTTGGGGACGCAAAGCAAGCCATATATAGGTTTCGAAATGGTGAAGCCAAACAATTCGTGATGTTACCGGAAATCTATGATAAAAAAGGAGCAGCCATTTTGCAACAAGCAGAACAAACTTTCACAAGGCAAATTGACATCAAAACTCTTGCGAAAAATTACAGGTCAACAGCAACCATTGTCGAATTCAATAATTTGCTTTTTAAATACATCAAATCAATCATGCCCCGTTCCATTTCTGACAATTACGACGAATACGAGCAGAAACCGGTAAAAAAAGAGATGGGTTATGTGCAAATTAACTTGGAGAAATTAAACCAAAGAAATTTATCTTCGGAAAGGCGGGAATTTGAAGCAAAATCAACTTTAAATGCAATTAACAACTGCATAGAAGATGGATTCAGATTATCAGACATTACCATTTTAGTTAGAACGAATACGATTGGCCAAGAAATTGCAAATTTTTTATTAAAAACAGGAATCGCCGTAACCTCATCAGATAGTTTACACATTTTAGAAAACAAAAAAGTACAAGTTTTAATTGCTTTACTAAAAGTACTGGAGAATATCCACACGCAAAGTGATGTTATGAAAGTACTTACATTTTTCTGTCCATCCAATTTAACCGAAAACGCAAAAAACCTGAATCTACGAGAAACTGCTGATAAAGGTAAAAACGCACTTTTAAAAATAATAAACAGCCAATTCAATACTGATATCGGAGAATGGCAAAGTGACCCTCTATACATTAAAGCCAGATCTCTGGTTAATGTCCTTTTTAGTCGAGATGAACAAGACCAATTTATAGAAAGTTTCATGGAAAACGTCCACAATTTTGTTTCTTCAAAAGGAGAAGACATCAACGCTTTCTTTGATTGGCTTCAAGAAAAAAATCCTTCTGTTGATGCAGCAGAAGAAGAAGACGCCGTACAAATAATGACAATTCACAAATCGAAAGGACTGGAATTTAGTATTGTTATTCTACACAAATGCAATTGGGAATTGGGGCCCTCAAGAAAGTCAAAAGTATGGACCTCTGTTCAGGCGAACAACGCCAATTACAGTATTCAAATTCATCCTTCTGAAAAATCGTTTCAGTCATTAAACAAAATGCAAGAGTACGACGAGGCCTTTTCAAAAGAATATCTTGACGGTCTCAACCTTTTTTATGTTGCTGCAACTCGACCTGTACATCGCCTCTATGTCAATGCTTCATCCATCAACAACAACAATATCTCACAAGTTTTATCGGACTTCATTGGCCAAAAGCAAGAAGTGCAGTATCCTATGAATTGGATAATAGGTCGTCGAGA
>Ga0115568_10003616_pt1 | contig 10497 bp, 11 predicted proteins | sample COGITO_mtgs_1204_FD_87296 | JGI IMG/M metagenome (GOLD analysis project Ga0115568, IMG submission 87296) | Pelagic marine microbial communities from North Sea - COGITO_mtgs_120426 | ecosystem: Environmental > Aquatic > Marine > Epipelagic | place: Germany:Helgoland, sampling site Kabeltonne...
ATACTCGGACACATCCCCCATCCGCGCCCGTAGCTTGCGACGCATTTCATCTGCCTCTTCGCCACCCGATTCTAGCTGCGATTCCATCACCTTCGTCGAGGCGGTTTGAAATTGGGTCGGCTTAGGATACAGCACTTTATAACGCCGCATCAGCTCAGCATCGGTCAGGTCCCCTTGCTCAGGAATACGCAACAGCACGTGAAAATGATTCGTCATCACGCAATAGGTCAAAATCTCCGCTCCACAGAAATCAGCCACCTGCCACAGCATTTTACGCAGCATCTCCTTCTCGCGATCCTTGAACAGCATCTCACCATTCACAGTGCGCGTCATACAATGATACACCGCAGAAGCACCACTCACCTTTATCCGCCGCCTTCTCATATAATACAACGAAAGCAATCAACGCAAAAAGTCCAACCGACCTACTACTTATAGCCTGACACTTGTATTGAACCTTAGCCACCGTAGAGATGGGGTCCATCCCAGCACCGCCGCGCCCATCGGTTCGGCCGTGACTGTAACACACGATCGGAGGTTAACCCGCTAGCGACACAGCAGTTCGTTGAAAAGAGCTTGCCCGCAAGAGCTTATAGACAGCAGCTGCATTCGCTCGATAGACTTGCATCTTCGGCGCACTCGGCCCTTGATCGCTGCATCGCTGATTTAACCACTAACACATCGCAGCCTGGTGCTGCTACCACCGAGACGACCCACTGGCCGGCACTGCTGCGTGGCTCTGTGCTGAGCAGCACGCAATCCAAACATGTGCAATACATCTCGCTGGCCGATCGCCGTGCGCAGGTTGTGATTACGATCAACGCCTTCCTCATCCCACTGGCGATTTCGGCCTATCAGCATGCGCAAATCCGCCTCGGCATCACTCTCTACGTCTTGGCCGCGGCACTGAGTATCTTTTTCGCGGTCATGTGCCTGATGCCAAAGCGCTACCAAACCGCCGCGGGGAGTAAATCAAACTTGCTGCATTTCTCCGGAATTTGGCAATACGACGAAGACACCTACAAGGCACTGATGCGCGAATCCTTAGAGAGCCGCAATACCATCACAGAGTTGATGATCTCGGACATTTATCACCTGAGCCATGATGTGCTACGGCCTAAATTTCAGTGGATGCGGCTGAGCTTCTACGCCTTCCTAGCCGCTCTAGCCAGCGCCCTGCTTTTCATCGCGCTACCACTCGCGCTGTAAATGCTCCGCAAAAGGTGGCGTGCGGACCCACCCTTGGCACATCCCTTTCAACCTATTAGGCCAAGAGATTCACTCCGCTCGACATTCATCGCAGACACACACCGCTGCGCCATTCTGTGCTTTATAGCGGAAATGACGCTCGGGGTCGGTTTTGTCGGTCGCCCCACACTGACGGCAGGTATGAAAGGCTTCGTTTTCGCGCTCTACCTTTTGCTTGGCAAACTCCGTGCGGCGCTTGCGGCTTTCAACTGAGTGGACCAATGCACCCCGAAAAAACAGGATAAAATTGAACAACGGCCCGAGGATCGCGATGCGGTCGCCCCATGACGGCGCGCCCAAGAAGGAAAAGGCCGTCAGCGCCACGGCCAACCACGCCAACCACTTCACCTTAACCGGCAAAATTAGCATGATCGCAAATTCGACATTGGGATTATTGACCGCAAAAGCGAGGAACACACTGAGGTAGAGAAAATCCGGAAAGATGACAATCGTCGCGGCCGGCGAGATCAACTGCCCAACGAATGCGGCAAGTACGGTAAACAGCACGCCACAGAGGAGATACACGTTAAACCGGAACGCACCCCAAGCCTCCTCCAGGGCGGAACTCATCATCCAGAACAGATACCAGAAAAAAGCCAGAAACAGCGCACTCAGTGCCGAGCCCGCAACATTCGGCGGTGAAATGATAAACGAAAAGACGCGCCAAAACTCTCCGGCAAATACCGCCTTCGGAATCAGCGGCAGCGTGCTGAATGAAATCTGTCCGCCAATGATCAGCGCATAGACGCACAATTGTGCGATAATAATATAAAGCACCACGTTCGGCACCGCCCAATGTCCAAAGCGCTTCTCCAGCTTGTCCAAAAAAGTCATGTCTTGTTTAACTTTTTAAAAGAAGAAATGCAGGATCAAATGCAGCACGATGCAAGAGGCCACGCCTGCGGCAAGATCATCCACCACACAGCCAAGGCCGCCGGGGAGATTCTGCAATTTTGAAATTCCAAATGGCTTGGCAATATCAAAGATCCGGAACAGCACGAAACCTGCAATCAACACTGGCCAGCCACCATGCTCCTGTATTAGGCCTTGCGGCCCGTTCATGCCGATAAAGACAAGCGGCACCGCAATCAGCTCATCGAGAATGATCATCCCAGGGTCACGCATTTGCAAACGCCGCTCAGCTGTGTCGCAAATCGCGACCGCTAGATACGTCAGCAGCAGCATGAACATGAGATAGCCTAGCGGCGTCGCATTGTGAAACAGCACGGCATACAGCCCGATGCCTGCCACACTGCCGACGGTGCCGGGGCCTTTTTTGACCAGCCCCAGCGGTCCAAGTGTCGCAAGATTCACCACGACTGGCGTCGAGATAAACTGTGTCCACGGAAAATAGCGTTGTATATTATTCACCTTTACCTTCGTCCTCCCCCGTAAATACAGACCAATACTTAGTCATATACTTCGTGCCGGACGAAACCGTTAACACGGCGGCCAAGACAAAGAAGATGACACCAAGCAAGTGCAGAATCCCATCAAAAGAATAGCCTGCAATCTCTGGAAACAAATTAGGGAAGTCCCGACGAATCGCGATAGCGAGAAGCAGCAGGATCGCAGACACCATTTGAAATACAGTTTTGTTCTTACCGGATTTCTCTGCGGCAAGAATGATGCCGGAACTAGCGGCGACAAGCCGCAGGCCAGTAATTAAGAACTCTCGGCTCAAGATCAGCAGCAGCAAAAACAGCGACCAAAGCCCTGGTAGCTCGCCGAGCACCAGCATGGTAATAAACAAGCCAACGATAAACACCTTGTCCGTCAGCGCATCCATCAACTTCCCGAAATTCGAGACGATCCCTTGCTTACGCGCAAAATAGCCATCTGCCCAATCAGTGATCGCACCCAGCACAAAGAGTACAAAGGCAGCCGTACTGGCACCCGTAACCGGCAGATAAAGCAGTGCGACCACTCCGAATATTATCGGAATGCGCGAAAGTGTGAGAAGATTCGGTAAGTTCACTTTGCATAGGCTGACGATTTCGAAGTCAGTGGGCTAGCTCAAAATGAACAAGATCAGTTCCGAGGTTTTCAAAGACAGCCGTCGCTGGCTCGGAACCGGCAACAGGCCGCGCAAACATCCATCCCGTATCGTGTTGATCCTCGACGCGTGATGACCACCGCGACCGAGAATGGTCGAGTGAGGCGAATGGCCTAAAACAAAGTAGCCGATGCAAGCATTCGCCATTGACGACGAGTTCCATCGGGCCAGACAGGGACTCCTAAAGGCACTCGCGCCCCATAGATGTGATCGCACCTTGGGTAAACACTGTTAAAAGTTGGACTTCTTAGGCAGGATGAACTGAATCCATTCTTTATACATGAAAACTGCAATCTATCCGGGCTCTTTCGATCCGATCACCAATGGCCACCTCGATGTCATCAACCGCGGACGGCACATCTTTGATAAAGTCGTGGTAGCCGTGGCGTGCAACGCAGCGAAGGATCCCCTCTTCACTACTGAAGAACGCGTCGAGCTGATCAAAGCGAATGTCCAAAATCGCCCCAACATCGAAGTCATTGCGTTTAATGGATTAATCGTCGATCTCGCTCAGGAACTCAATGCGGTCGCACTCATCCGCGGCATGCGTGCAGTATCTGATTTTGAGCATGAATTCCAAATGGCGCAAATGAATCGCCATCTCGACGATCAAATTGAGACGATCTTCCTAATGCCCAATGAGCGCTATTTTTTCACTAGCTCAAACCTAGTGAAACAGGTATTTCGTTTTACAGACCGTGAAAAGCACCTAATTCCGGCAAACGTACATGCCGCACTTTCCGATAAATTTGGGCACACCAAAGCAAAAGATGTCAGCTGAAACCGCACCACCCACCGATCCCGCACAAGGCAAACGAACGCTGGGAATCATCTTTCTAACACTGTTCATCGACCTAGTCGGGTTTTCGATCATTTTCCCGCTGTTTCCGGCGATGCTCGACTACTACCTGCCCGATGGAGCCGGCGATGGCAGCCTGCTAGGGCAATTGATCGCGCCGCTGTCCGCTTGGGCCGAGCGCAGTGGTGCGGAGGATCCGCGTTTCATGACGGCGGTGCTGTTTGGAGGCATCCTCGGGTCGCTCTACTCGATCTTACAATTTGTATGCGCCCCGCTGTGGGGGGCCTACTCGGACCGCGTCGGCCGCCGCAAAGTCCTGCTCATTACCATTGCAGGCTTAGCATTAAGCTATGCGGCGTGGTTTTTCGCAGCTTCCTTTTGGGTGCTAGTACTGGCACGCGTCGTGGGCGGCGCGATGGGCGGCAACCTCTCGGTAGCAACCGCCGCAGTCGCGGATACCACCACCCGGGAAAAACGCTCGAGTGGTCTGGCAATTATCGGCATCGCATTTGGACTCGGCTTTATTACAGGCCCTGGCATCGGCGGTTTGTTTGCCAAGATCAACCTGCTTGAGCACTTTCCGTCGCTGCAACAATTTGGGGTCAATCCATTTTCCGTACCGGCGCTGGTGAGCTTCCTGTTGGCGGTGTCGAATCTCCTGTGGGTGGCTCGCAGCTTCAAAGAAACACTGCCCATCGAAAAGCGCGGCAAGCCAGCACCTAAACGCAAGGGCATCCCCGTCTTCCGCATCTTCCAAAGCCCATCGCGGAACACACGCCGCACCAACCTGGTCTATCTATTCTACATGCTGGCCTTCAGCGGCATGGAGTTCACACTAACCTTTCTGGCGGTCGAACGTTTTCAATTCACCCCCGCCCAAAACGGCGGAATGTTCGTCTTTATCGGCTTTGTCTTGGTTCTGGTGCAAGGCGGCATCGTTCGCCGCTTGGCTAGTCCAGTTGGCGAAAAGCGCCTCGCAGTCGTGGGTATCGCTTGTGGGATTGGCGCATTCCTCGTCCTCTCCATCGCACTCAATCTGAGCCTATTCTTCGTAGCGCTGGCCATTATGGCGCTCTCGATCGGACTCGTATCCCCGACTCTCAGCGCGCTGGTGTCACTGTACACCAAAGAAGATGAGCAAGGAGCGGCACTCGGCGTGTTCCGTTCGGCCGGCTCACTGGCCCGCGCCATTGGTCCGCTCGTCGCAGCTTTTGTGTATTTTGCCTACGGCTCCAAAAGTACCTACCTGTTTGGCGCACTGATCGTAGTGGCACCGCTGCTGCTCGCATGGAACCTTCCCAAGCCAAGCAAACACAGTCCCGCACAGGCATCCGAACTAGAGAAACAGAATGCGTAGATTCGCATTCTGTAGTTGAAAAAAAAAACCAACTACACGACTGTACCTGCAATTTGATTGAGCGACGCAAATTGGTAGCGCTCAACACAAGTAACGACAAAATAACATACACTAATCGTACCATGCCAGTAGCAACACCCAAGCAATACGCAGCAATGCTCGACGCCGCCCAAAAGGGCAACTACGCTTACCCAGCAGTAAACGTCACATCGATCACAACGATCAATGCTGCGCTCAAGGCCTTCTCTGATGCAAAATCCGACGGCATTATTCAGGTTTCCACAGGTGGCGGTCAATTCGCTTCTGGTCTCGAAGTCGCGGACGCCGCTTTCGGTGCCATCGTTCTCGCCGAAGCAACCCACCTGCTAGCTGAGAAATACGACGTGCTCGTCGGCCTGCACACGGACCACTGCCACCCAGAGAAGGTGGAAGGTTTCCTCAAACCACTGCTCGAAGCGTCTCGCAAACGCATCGCCGAAGGCAAAGGCCCGCTGTTCCAATCACACATGTTCGACGGCTCGGTTGTCGACCTGTCAGAAAACCTTAAAATCTCCAAGGAGCTCCTGAAGGAGTGCGCCGAACTCGACATCATCCTCGAAGTCGAAGCAGGCTGCGTCGGCGGTGAAGAAGACGGTCACGACACATCCGGCCTCCCAGCTGAAAAGCTCTACACCACCCCCGAAGACATGGTCGAAGTGTACGAAGCGCTCCAGCCAATCGGCCGCTTCCTGTTCGCAGCGACCTTCGGCAACGTGCACGGCGCCTACAAGCCAGGTTCGGTGCAGTTGAAGCCCACTATTCTACGCGACGGCCAAAAGGCAGTGACCGACAAGCACGGTGATGCCGCGCTCATGGACCTCGTCTTCCACGGCGGTTCCGGTTCCGAGCTGAGCGACATCCGCGAAACACTTGGTTACGGTGTAGTGAAGATGAACATCGACACTGATACGCAATACGCATTCACACGTCCAATCGTCACACACATCTGCGGCAACATCGAAGGCGTGCTTAAGATCGACGGTGAAGTCGGCAACAAGAAGACTTACGACCCACGCGGCTACCTCAAGAAGGGCGAAGCCAGCATGGCAGCGCGTCTGGTTCAAGCGGCAGAAGATCTTTGCTCCAACGGCAAGACCATCTTCGGCACTGTCTAAGATCGCTTAAATTCTATTTCATTAGGCCGGACTTCGCTCAGCGAAGTCCGGCTTTTTTTTGCTTAAACGCCAACCCACCTGCCAACAAAGCATCACTTCCCGGCGGTTATTCAGCTGACAGTACTCGACTCTGAATGCCGGAATACGTCTAATACCCTGAAGTTCGATCGAATTCGCACTTGCCCATACCCATAAGCTAAGCTTAAAAATAGAAGGACCTTTCATTAACAGCACTTAACTTAAAGCGAATTAATATGAAGCGACTCTTTGCTCCCCTCGAAACGAATCCGGCTGAAACAAGAGCCGCCGTCTCCCCTGGCACAGTGACCAAGTTGTGCGAACTGGGGCTTACTGTGAGTGTCGAAGCCGGAGTCGGCCTCAAATCCGATTATCCCGACGCAGCGTACAAAGAAGCCGGAGCCGAAATTGTCGCGAATGCCGCCGCCGGTTACGCTCAAGCCGACATCGTCGCACGCGTCAACAAACCAACCCCGAAGGAATTGGAGCAACTCAAGCCCGACACGCTGCACATCAGCTTTCTCGATCCGTTCAATGAAAAGGAACTGATCGGCGATCTTGCCAAGCGCAATATCTCTGCCATCAGCATGGAAATGATCCCGCGCAGCACGCTGGCGCAGAAGATGGATGCCCTGTCCTCACAAGCCAACCTAGCTGGTTATGCCGCGGTAATCCTAGCCAGCGACCGCATGCGCAAGATCCTGCCGATGATGATGACCCCCTCTGGCACCATCTCACCGGCACGCTTCTTTATCATCGGCGTTGGAGTCGCCGGCCTGCAAGCCATAGCCACCGCCAAGCGCCTCGGCGCACGCGTGGAGGCCTTTGACACCCGCCCAGTGGTCGAAGAACAGGTCAAATCGCTCGGCGCTAAATTCATCAAAGTCGACCTCGGCGATACTGGGCAAACCGACCAAGGCTACGCCCAAGCGCTCACCTCCGAGCAGCTCGACAAGCAGCGCCTGGAAATGGCCAAGGCCTGCGCCCGCGCCGATGTCGTCATCACCACTGCGAAACTATTCGGCCGCAAAGCACCGCTAATCCTCAACCATGAAGTGCTCGAGCAAATGCAGCCCGGCAGCATTCTAATCGACCTAGCAGTCGAATCCGGCGGCAACGTCGAAGGCTCCAAGGTCGGCGAAGAAGTCGTTACCAACAACGGCGTGCGCATCATCGGCCCCGAAAACCTCGAAGGCTACTATTCAAAGGACGCCACGCTCATGCTAGCCTCCAATTTCTACAACCTGATCGAACACTTCTGGGACGCCGAGGCGAAGGACTTTCAATACAAAGAAGACGACGAAATCCTCAACGGTTGCCTGATCACTAAAGACGGCACAATCGTCCACGAGCGCTTTAAGAACGTCGAACGCTGAATGTTCGAACTTTCAACATTGAATCAACCATCCATTCGAAGTTCAGCGTTCGATGTTGAATATTCGAAGTTCCCAACATTCCTAATTTCTCATTCCTAATTCTTAATTCACAATGGAACTCATACTCTTACTCTTCATCTTTGTGCTCGCGGCCTTCCTCGGATTTGAGCTCATCGCAAAAGTCCCCTCGCAGTTACATACGCCACTGATGTCCGGCTCGAACGCGATCTCAGGGATCACTGTGGTCGGAGCCATCCTCGCGGTTAATACCAGCGCGGACAGCCTCTCCACTTGGCTCGGCTTCGCTGCCATCGTGCTAGCCACGATCAACGTGGTCGGCGGCTACATGGTCACCGACCGCATGCTCGGCATGTTTAAAAAGAAGAAATAGCAGATCACGCATCACGTATCCCTTAGCCCGCATCTTAAATGGAAACTTTCGTTAATCTCTCCTACATCGCCGCTGCGATCCTCTTTGTGTTCGGCATCAAAATGCTGGGCAACGCCAGCACCGCTCGCCGCGGCAATACGCTCTCCTCGATCGGCATGGCGCTTGCGGTGATTGTCACCCTCCTAGGTCAAGGACTGGACTATAAACTGGTACTGGGCGGTCTAGCCGTCGGCTCCGCGATCGGCTTTGTCGCCGCCAAACGCGTGCAAATGACCGGCATGCCCGAACTCGTGGCGCTGTTTAACGGATTCGGCGGCCTCGCCTCACTGCTGGTTGGCTGGGCAGAGTATCAACGTGCCGCCAGCGCAACACTAGCCGAGCTCAACCTCACTGCGCCGGTTAACACATTCACCGCGTCCGTCATCGTACTGGCGATCCTCATCGGCGGCATCACCTTTACCGGCTCCATCTATGCTTGGGGCAAACTCTCCGGCAAGCTTGGCGGCAGCGCCCTCACCTTCCCGGGGCAGAAAGCCTTCAACGCCCTGCTAGCACTCGGCATCATTGCCACTGGCGTGATCTTCAGCGTGGCACCCACAGCTGAACTGGCCTACCCGATGCTCATCGCCGTGATCGTACTTGCCCTGTTGCTCGGTATCTTCGCGGTAATGCCGATCGGCGGCGGCGATATGCCTGTGGTCATTTCATTACTCAATTCCTGCTCGGGCCTCGCCGCCTGTGCCGCGGGCTTCGTCATCACCAACAACGTGCTGGTGGTTGCGGGCTGCCTGGTCGGTGCGTCTGGCTTGATTCTGACTGTGATCATGTGCAAGGCGATGAACCGCACACTCGTAAACGTGCTCTTCTCCGGCTTCGGCTCCAAAACCCAGGCCGCCGGCAGTCAAAGCACGGGCGAACTCAAACCAATCTCAGCTGCAGATGCTTACTACATCCTCGAAGCGGCGAAAAACGTCATCGTGATTCCAGGCTATGGCATGGCAGTCGCTCAGGCGCAACATGCCGTCAAGGAACTCGCCGAACTGTTGGAAAACAACGATTGTGAAGTACGCTTCGCCATTCACCCGGTCGCGGGACGCATGCCGGGACACATGAACGTGCTGCTGGCGGAAGCGGATGTGCCCTACGAGCAACTGGTTGAAATGGACGACGTCAACCCGACCATCGAAATGGTCGATGTGGCAATAGTGATTGGCGCCAATGACGTGGTCAATCCGGCCGCCGCAGATGACCCGACCAGCCCGATTTACGGCATGCCGATCATTGAAGCGCACAAGGCGAAAACTACCTTCTGCCTCAAGCGCGGCAAGGGCGCTGGCTTCTCGGGCTTGGAGAATGCGCTCTTCACAGCACCGAATTCGCGCATGCTCTACGGCGATGCCAAGGCCACGGTTACCGGCCTCGTCACTCAGTTCAAAGACAGCTAAACGCACTGCGATGCGAGTGATCGGTTCGCTCGAAAAAACGGCAGCCTGCCACCCAACGTAGCAGGCGGCCTAAATCCCCTCATTACGCAAGAAAGCCGAGCTGCCGATCAAACGGCGGCTCGGCAAACTTGCATTGGCTGCTGCCAAATTCGTCCGCGCGCGGCGGCTATTCAAGTCCCAATTTCTGACGACCGGCATCCGAGATCATGTGCGGTGTCCACGGCGGATCCCAGACGATATCGACTTGCGCACCAGATACTGCTTTGAGCGCTTCAATGCGTGTCTTCGCATCATCTGCAATCACCGGTCCCATCCCGCAGCCTTGTGCGGTCAGCGTCATCTTGACATTAATCGCATGCTTGCCATCCGCATCAGCCGCGGCGACCTGCATATCGTAAATGAGGCCGAGATCGACGATGTTGACCGGAATTTCCGGATCAAAGCAGCTCTTCATCGCCTCCCACACCTGCTCTTCACTGAAGGGCGCATCGCTTTGGTCCGCCTCAGCGGCAGCAGCGACAGCCTTCAATTCAGTCTGGGCGGCGACTCCCATAGCAACCCAGTCCTTAGTGGAGAGACGAAAAAGCCCGGAGTCCGTCCGTATCGTGACGGTCCCGCCAAGTGCTTGCGAAATGATTGCACGCGTCCCAGCG
>Ga0115568_10003618_pt1 | contig 10491 bp, 8 predicted proteins | sample COGITO_mtgs_1204_FD_87296 | JGI IMG/M metagenome (GOLD analysis project Ga0115568, IMG submission 87296) | Pelagic marine microbial communities from North Sea - COGITO_mtgs_120426 | ecosystem: Environmental > Aquatic > Marine > Epipelagic | place: Germany:Helgoland, sampling site Kabeltonne...
ATAGTTTGCATACTGTTTTTAATTTGCTGCTAAAATAGCACTATTTTATAAACTGAAAACAGCTTTTAAACTTAAATTTGTCGAATAAATCGATTATGATGGATTACAGAATAGAGAAGGACACAATGGGCGAAGTAAATGTGCCGGCAGACAAATATTGGGGTGCGCAAACTGAACGCTCAAGAAATAATTTTAAAATAGGTGCTGCGGCAAGTATGCCTTTAGAGGTCGTTTACGGTTTCGCTTATTTAAAAAAATCAGCTGCTCACGCAAATTGTGATTTAGGAGTTTTGTCTGCCGAAAAAAGAGATCAAATTTCTGAAGTTTGTGATGAGATTCTTGCAGGAAAGCATAACGATCAGTTTCCATTGGTAATATGGCAAACAGGTTCAGGAACACAAAGTAACATGAATTGTAACGAAGTAATTGCTAATCGTGCGCACGTTATTGCTGGTCATAAGATGGGAGAAGGCGAAAAAACGCTGAGCCCAAACGATGATGTAAATAAATCGCAATCATCTAACGACACATTCCCCACAGGAATGCACATTGCGTGCTACAAAATGATAGTTGAAACAACTATTCCTGGTGTAAAGAAGTTGCGCGACACTTTGAAAAGGAAGTCAGAAGATTTTAAAGATGTTGTTAAAATTGGTAGAACGCATTTAATGGATGCGACTCCTTTAACTGTTGGACAAGAGTTTTCTGGTTACGTTTCTCAATTGAATCACGGCATAAAGGCATTGGAAAATACGTTAGATCATATGTCGGAATTGGCATTAGGCGGAACGGCTGTTGGTACAGGTTTAAATACCCCAGCAGGTTATGACGTTTTAGTTGCAAAAAAGATAGCTGAATTTACGGGATTACCATTTATAACCGCGGAAAATAAGTTTGAAGCCCTTGCAGCACACGATGCAATTGTTGAAACACATGGAGCGTTGAAGCAGATGGCGGTGTCTTTAAATAAAATTGCAAACGATATCCGAATGATGGCATCAGGACCACGTTCGGGAATTGGTGAGTTGATTATTCCCGCAAATGAGCCAGGTTCGTCAATCATGCCAGGAAAAGTAAATCCAACACAGTGCGAAGCACTAACGATGGTTTGTGCCCAAGTAATGGGTAATGATGTTGCTGTTGCAGTAGGTGGAGCACAAGGGCATTATGAATTGAATGTATTTAAGCCAATGATGGCTGCTAACCTATTGCAAAGTGCCAGACTAATTGGCGATGCATGTATGTCTTTCGAAGAGCATTGTGCTGCTGGAATAGAGCCTAATCACACTCGAATCCAAGAATTATTGAATAGCTCATTAATGTTAGTTACAGCTTTAAATACAAAAATCGGTTACTATAAGGCAGCCGAAATTGCAAATACTGCTCATGCTAACGGAACGACATTAAAAGAGGAAGCAATTCGTTTAGGCTATGTACCTGAAGAAAAGTATGATGAGTGGGTAAATCCTAAAAAGATGATTGGTACTTTAGACTAGTTGAGAAGGTTGTTACAGGTCTGGATGGGACCGAAACTTTCAAGTCCCTAGCAGCATAATATCTTGAAAAATTAGAACTTTTACTGCTCGAAAATATCAATGACAGAACTAGTTTTAGTTCTGAGCCTTAGACTTTATATCACTCACAAACTGCTTAATCTTTTGTTCGTCTTCTTTTTTACAGACAAGAAGAGTGTCGTTGCTTTCTACTACGATGTAGTTCTCCAGTCCTTGCAGTACTACTAATTTATCTTTAGGTACGTTTACAATACAATCTTTAGAATCATACATGTGTACATCCTCACCAATAACTCCGTTACCAGTTTTGTCGTGGGCTAAGTGTGTGTATAAAGAGCCCCAGGTACCTATATCAGACCAACCAAAATCACTTAATACAACATAAACATTGTCGGCATTTTCCATAATACCATAGTCAATAGAAACGTTTTTGCAGGTGGGGTAAATTCGTGTGATGAATGCTTTTTCTTCGGAAGTATTGTATTTTCCAATACCTTGTTTAAATAGCGAATCAACTTCAGGAAGTAACAGTTCAAACGCTTTGTAAATACTTTGAACATTCCAAATAAATATTCCAGAATTCCAGTAAAAATCTCCGCTCTCTATAAACTGCTGAGCGATTTCTAGAGTAGGTTTCTCGGTAAACGTTTTTACTTTTCTAACGTGATTGCCAACCTCCTTAGACTCTTCTATAAACTGGATGTAACCATAACCAGTATCTGGTCTCGAAGGTTTTATACCTAGTGTTACCAGACAATCGTTATGATCGGATTGCTCAATTGCCGCATTAATAATTTTATCAAATTCGGGTTGGTTAAGAACTAAGTGGTCTGAAGGAGCAACGACAATGTTTGCATTCGGGTTTTTAGCAGCTATTTTGTAATTTGCATATGCAATACATGGAGCTGTATTTCGCATCATAGGTTCACAAACAACTTGCTTTTCACTAAGCTGCGGAAGCTGCTCAAGAACAATCGATTTGTATTGCTCGTTGGTAACAATGAGAATGTTTTCAACAGGACAAATGGTTTTAAAACGGTCAACAGTTTGTTGAATAAGTGTTTTTCCTGTCCCTAAAATATCTAGGAATTGCTTGGGCATTTCAGCACGGCTCATAGGCCAAAACCTGCTGCCGATGCCTCCAGCCATTATGACTGCGTAATTGTTTTTCATTTTAAGTAAGTCTATCCAAAGAAGCTCTTAAATTTCCAAAGAATCCAGGGATATCTTCAATTTTTACCGTTCCAACAGAAAGGCGATACCATGACGATTTTTTTGAAGCTCCAAAAGCATAGAACGGTACAAGTGCAATTTTAGCATCGTTCAATAAATACTTGGTTACCGCCTCGGCCGTAGTCAATTTCATCCCATCTGGCGTAGTACTTCCTTGAATACTAATTTTTACGGTTAGGTACATTGCTGCTTGCGGGGCGATGGCACTTACTCTATATCCTTGTGACTTTAGATTAGCGAAACCAGAGTAAAACGTTTCTAATCGTTTGTTTATTTTCGATTTAATATCAACTAAATAGCTGTCTACAGCATGATCGTTCATTAAATAATTAGCACATGCAATTTGTTCTGCTTTTGGAGACCATGCTCCAAGGTGGCTGCAAATAGAACGCATTTTATTAATTACTTTTTGAGGCCCAAAAGCCCAGCCCACTCTAACTCCTGTAGCGGCAAAAGCTTTTGAGATTCCGTCAACATATATGGTGTAGTTTTTCATTCTTGGCCGAAGAGAAACAGGATCTACATGTATCGTTAAACCATGTGTTAGCTGCCAGTATATTTGGTCAAACAGCAAGTAAACGGGTTTCTTTTGTTCACCACGTTTTTTATTTTCTTCTAAAATTAAGTCACAGATTTCTTCTAATCCTTTTTCAGAAAATGTTGTTCCTGTTGGATTAAGGGGCGAGCACAATGCTATAATTTTTGCCTCAGCGATATAAGGTTTAATATCTTTCGCTGTGGGCATGAAGTTGTTGTCTGGAGAACCTTCAATTTTGATCTGTTTTGCTCCGGTAATATGGCAATAATGATTGTTATTCCAAGAAGGAGTAGGAAAAACAACTGTGTCGCCTTCGTCGATAATGGTCTGATAAATAGCGTATATTAATGGTCTTGCACCACCAGAGATTAGAATTTGACTTTCGTTATATTCAACACCACCCCGCGTATGCAGATATCTCGACACCGACTTACGTAGTTCTTCCATGCCGTTGGCAGCTGGATAATTGGTATGCCCTGCTTGATATGCTTTGATAATTTCTTCAGTCAGCTCTTTGGGTATAGGAAATATTTCAGGATCGAAATCTCCAATGGTATAATTATAGATCTTTTCACCCGCAGCAATTTTTTGCTTCACTTCTCCCGCTAATTTAATAATCTCTGATCCTACAAGGTTTTCTGCCATGTCGGATACTTTTAATAGGGGGGATGCTTCCATTATACTTGAATACATAACGCTTTCTTAATTTATCGCTAAAGTAGCTATTCAATGAGTGAAATTGGTATTCGAAAAGTCCTTACTTATCAACAATTTTTACAAAAGCTGTGCCTTGAACAGTAAACTGTTTTTTTGTTCGAATTTCTGTGCAAAGATACCTTGTTCTGCGTTTTATTCCTTTTCTGAAAATACGGTCATTTGAAATTGAAAAAAGTGCATTGTCAGGGATTAATTCAAGCATTATTTTGTCACCATCGATGTCATCATACGAAGATAATGTGCGATATAGGTTTACATCCGAGCAACTTGCGGCCTTTGGGTTAATCAAGTACTTTGAAATAGCTTTAATAACATCTTCTGGTAAAATTGAAGGATGGAGAAAAGGTAACATTAGGTATTTGAATTCTGATTTCCATTCTTTACCATGTGGGGCGACTTTACTTCTATATTTCTTCCAAACCGTATGATGAGAAATCTCATGAATTAAAGTTATTAGAAAGGAATATTGATTGAGATTATTATTTATAGTAATCTTAGATGGTAGGTTCCGCGAGGAATTTGGTCTAAAGTCGCCCAACTTGCTTTTACGAGGTTTTACGATTTTGAGGGTAAATGACTCATCAAAATGTTCAATAACTTTCTCAAAAGAATTTTGGGGAAGAAATTGCTTTAGTTCTTTCACTATCGAAGAATTTGAAAGGCAATATAGCTAAATAAATAAGCGATTCCAGTCATGTAAACTAGCTGGAAAGTTGGCCATTTCCAAGATTTAGTTTCTCTATATACAACTGCCAATGTACTCATGCATTGCATCGCAAAAGCATAGAATAGTAATAACGAAAACCCTACAGCGAAAGTGTATACTTTTTCACCATTAGCATTAGTCTCACGTGTCATTTTTTCACGAATAGAGGTAGTGTTTTCCTCGTCTTCAACACTATATATTGTAGCCATGGTGCCAACAAATACCTCTCTGGCGGCAAATGACGTTACTAAAGCAATACCCATTTTCCAATTAAAGCCAAGGGGTTCGATAATTGGCTCTAACGTTTTTCCCATCATTCCTGCGAATGAGTTTTCTAATTTCAATGAACTATACTGAGATTTGTCAATTTCTCCCTGCTCGAAGCGAACTTCCAATTCATTAAATTTTTCGCTAGGGCCATAAGAAGAAAGACCCCAAAGAATAATAGAAATTGCAACAATTATTTTTCCAGCATCAACTAGAAATACTTTTACTTTTTCCAGAATCGTAAGGCCTATATTTTTCCATCGCGGCATTCTGTAAACAGGCATATCCATTATGAACGAACTATGTTCCTCAGTTTCTATAAACTTATTAAAAACTAAAGAGGCGAGAATAGTAATAATAATTCCGATGAAATATAGTCCAGTCAGAGCAAGTCCTTGCAGGTTAAAAAAACCTCCAATTGTTTCGCTTGGAATGATGATGGAAATAATAAGAATGTAGACTGGAATTCGAGCGGAACAGGTCATTAACGGGGTAACCAAAATTGTAAGCAACCGCTCTTTTTTATTGCTGATTGTTCGTGCACTCATTATTGCAGGAATGGCACAAGCGATTCCGCCAATAAGAGGGATAACAGAACGCCCATTTAGACCTATTTTGCGCATTAGTTTATCTAATATAAAGCTAACTCTTGTCATATAGCCGCTATCCTCAAGTATCGCAATAAAGAAAAACAAGAAGGCGATTTGAGGCACGAATACAACAATACCTGCTAAGCCAGCCAAAACGCCATCTATTAATAAATTGGTAAGGAAATGATCGGGCATTATGTTAGACAAAAAATGAGTAAGTGCTCCGAATCCGGATTCAATCCATTCTGTGGGATAAGATGACCAGCTAAAAATAGATTGAAACATTAAAATTAATATTGACAAAAAGATGAAATAACCCAATATTGGATGCATTGCATATTTGTCGAGAACTTTGGTAAGCGTCCCTCTTTTTGCTGTTTTAGTGGTGCTAGTGGCAAGAATAGTATCTATTTTTTGGTATCTTTTTAAAATACTAGAAGTATAGTCGGAGTTGGAAAATCCTAAAAAGTCTTTTTCATGGTGCTCCTTACTAAGCAGTTCTTTTAAATGTTTAATCCCTTTGCTGGTTCTGCTATTTAGCCGAACAAAAGAAATCCCAAATTGCTCGGTTAACTTATCTTCATCGATTATAATACCATTATCTTCAGCAACATCGAGCATGTTGAGCCCTACTACAAGTCGACATTTTTTGTCCATAATTTGTGTACAGAGTAGCAATGAACGTTTCAGGTTCGATGCATCAGCAACATAAAGAACAGTATCAGATTGAGCTGAACTTTCTTGCAAAAATTGAACCGCGACTTTCTCGTCTTCAGATTTTGGTTTAATACTGTAAAGACCAGGTAAATCGAAGACTTCAAAATCGGTATTTATATGAGTAAATTTTCCTGATTTCTTATCTACAGTAACGCCTGGATAGTTTCCAACACTCTGATTAAGGCCAGTAAGTGAGTTGAAAAGCGATGTTTTTCCGCTATTCGGATTGCCAATAAGTACTATTTTTTTGAGCTTGTTCAATTAATGAGTATGACACGAATATGACGAGCTTCATCTTTCCTTAGGGCAAGATTGCCCTCTGACATACTTATGATGATTGGGTCACCTAAGGGTGCAATTTTTTCGAGTTCTACTATTGAACCAGGTAAGCAACCCATTTCAAGCATTTTTTCTTCAACTACATCATCTTCAAACCCTTGCACCGAGGCTTTTGTTCCTTTTTGAAGTAGGTCTAATGTTAGCGGAGGAAACTTCATTATTGCAAAATTATCGCTTTAACTTACTAAACCAATACCTAAATTGGGGTATTTAGTCGAGCCTGATTGTATTCGATTTAATAATAATGTGACGTCTTATTTTTTTAATACTGCTTAAGAGGAAAGTGGAAGTGCGCTAATTTTTTTTGAACTTTAGTAATACATCTGTCAACTCTAAATTCGATCTAATGGCATAAATTTAGCCTTGCTTTCTTCAGTTTGACTCCACTTTGGACAATCATCGCAACGATTTTTTCTTCGAAATAAGGCGCAACTTGACAATAGCTGTATTGCGAAAATAAATAAGAGGAAATAACTAGCTATTTTTTTTGTCTTTGTCATAGGTTCAAATTTACTAATTCACAAATACATCTTTGCAACTAGAAGTATACATAATAAAACGATATTTGTTTCGTGGTATATTTACATGCACAACAATAATGAATTTATTCTATCATATAGGGCGATATTTTATCCTTTTGGGGAGAGCTTTCCTTAAACCTGAAAAGTTTTCTATATATTGGAAAAGAACAATATTCGAAATGTCTAACCTTGGGTTGGGCTCTCTTGGAATAGCCTCTATAATTGCGTTTTTTATGGGTGCTGTTATCGTAATCCAAACAGCATCGAATATCGATAGTGCATGGATTCCGGATTACACAATTGGTTTTACAGCGAGACAATCGATTATTTTAGAATTTTCTCCTACTATTCTAGCATTAATATTAGCAGGTAAAATCGGGTCATCGGTTGCTTCGGAGATTGGAACCATGCGAGTTACAGAGCAAATCGATGCACTTGAAATTATGGGGGTTAATTCGGCATCTTATCTTATCACTCCTAAGATTATTGCGGCTGTGGTAATTAATCCTATGTTAGTCATAATTAGTATGTTTTTATCACTAACAGGTGGCTGGCTTGCTGGTGTGATGAATGGGAGTGTATCTACTTACACCTATATTCATGGGATACAATATGATTTCGATTCGTTTTCTATAGTTTATGCCTTAATTAAAACCATGTTTTTCGCTTTTGCCATGACTTCAATTCCTGCATATCACGGTTATTATACTAGTGGGGGAGCACTAGAAGTAGGTAAATCAAGTACAAAAGGGGTTGTATACAGCAGTGTTTGTATACTAATATTGAATTATATATTAACACAGTTAATGTTGAGTTGATAGAATTACAAAACATATCAAAATCTTTCGGTGAAATTGAGGTGTTAAAAAGCATTTCTGCAAGTTTTTACCCAGGTAAAACGAACCTAATAATAGGCGCTAGTGGTTCTGGGAAAACTACTCTTACTAAATGTATTGTTGGCTTAACAGAACCAAGTAATGGAAACGTATTATTTTCTGGGGAGGATTTTCATACCATGAAATTTAAACAAAAGAAAACAGTGCGCAAGGAGATTGGGTTCTTGTTTCAAGGGAGTGCTCTCTTTGATTCGATGACCGTAGAGGAAAACATTACTTTTACGCTATCTATGTTTAGTAATATGACTAAAGAGGAACAGCTTGATCGAGCAAATTTCTGTTTACAAAGAACTAATCTAGAAAATGTTAATAGGTTATATCCAGCTGAATTGAGTGGAGGGATGAAGAAGCGAGTAGCAATTTCCAGGGCTATTGCGATGAATCCTAAGTATCTTTTTTGTGATGAGCCTAATTCTGGCCTTGATCCGCAGACCTCTGCAGTTATTGATAACCTAATAAAGGAGATAACAGAAGAATATCAGATGACTACATTAGTTATTACTCACGATATGAATTCTGTTATCGAAATTGGGGATAATATTATCTTCATTTACAATGGAGAAAAATGGTGGGAAGGCGGTAGAGATGAAATATTAAAAACAGATAATCAAGAAGTAGTTGACTTTGTCTATGCCTCCAAGTTTATGAAGGCGCTTAGAAAATAAAAAACCCTTTCCGAATCGCGAAAAGGGTTTTTTATATTTTTGTTGTTAAATTTTAGAAAATCCACTCTCCAGAAACTTCTATTTCATCATAGATAAAGTTTCCAGCAATCTTCCCAATTATAGATTTTGACCCATACTCTACCCCATAAGCTGTTCTATCGAACGCGAAATCTGCTTTTACTCTTAATCCACCTTCTTCTTCAGTAATTTTTGCTGGGAAATTGATTGGATTAGTAATTCCTTTAATCGTTAAATCTCCAGTGATTTTATAAACATCTTCTTTTCTTTCACTTTTCTCTGACTTTGTAATAACGAACATAGCAGTTGGATTAGCCTCAACACCAAAGAAGTCGTCAGCCTTTAGATGACCAACTAAATCTGCATTGCTTTCAGCATCATCAATATCGGTACAAACAATTGAATTCATATCTATGGTGAAACTTCCAGTTACAACACCATCAGTCATTTCTATATTAGTTTCAGAAAGCTCAATGGTTCCTTCGTGACTTCCACCAACTTTACGACCTACCCACTTGATGCCTGCAGGAGCGGCTTCTTCAACAACAACTTGTTCTACTTCTTCAGTTTGAACAGGAGCAGTTTCAGCCTGAGCATCTTCTTCACCATGTCCACCACCTAAAATAGGAGCAGCAACTAATCCTATTAAACAAGTTAATTTAATTAGGATATTCATGGACGGACCAGACGTATCTTTAAACGGGTCTCCAACTGTATCTCCTGTTACTGCAGCTTTATGAGCCTCGGAGCCTTTATAGGTCATTTCTCCATTAATTTCAACTCCTGCTTCAAATGATTTTTTAGCATTATCCCAAGCTCCTCCAGCGTTATTTTGGAAGATAGCCCATAAAACGCCACTAACAGTAACTCCAGCCATATATCCACCAAGCATTTCAGCGACTAATTTGCTATTTTCAGGATAAATAAGCATCCCCAATATAATAATCCCTATGGGAAACCCAATTGTCAATATTCCTGGTAGTAACATTTGCTTCAATGAAGCTTTTGTAGAGATATCAACACATTTGTCGTACTCTGGTTTGCCAGTTCCTTCCATAATTCCAGGAATGTCTCTAAACTGGCGTCTAACTTCTTCAACCATTTCCATGGCAGCTTTACCAACAGCATTCATAGCTAGTGCAGAGAAAACAACCGGAATCATACCACCAACAAATAACATCGCAAGCACAGGCGCTTTAAAAATGTTAATTCCATCAATTCCAGTAAATGTAACATATGCTGCAAATAGCGCTAGTGAAGTTAAAGCAGCTGAAGCAATAGCAAAACCTTTACCAGTTGCAGCGGTTGTATTACCAACTGAATCTAGTATGTCCGTTCTTTCTCTAACGATTGGTTCTTGTTCACTCATTTCAGCAATACCCCCTGCATTATCTGAAATGGGGCCGAAAGCATCAATCGCTAATTGCATAGCTGTTGTAGCCATCATAGCAGAAGCAGCCAGAGCAACTCCATAAAATCCAGCAAAAGCATAAGAAGACCAAATTGCTGCAGCAAATAATAATACCGAAGAGAATGTAGAGATCATACCAGTAGCTAAACCTGCAATAATGTTTGTCCCTGCTCCAGTGCTTGATTGTTGAACAATTTTAAGAATTGGAGCTTTTCCTAGCCCTGTGTAATACTCAGTAAAAGAAGAAATAGCCGCTCCTACAACTAAACCAACTAACGTAGCGTAGAATACGCGCATTGAAGTAATGTCTTGAACGCCTTCTCCATAAAATTCCATTTGCATAGTTTCTGGCAACATCC
>Ga0115568_10003626_pt1 | contig 10464 bp, 9 predicted proteins | sample COGITO_mtgs_1204_FD_87296 | JGI IMG/M metagenome (GOLD analysis project Ga0115568, IMG submission 87296) | Pelagic marine microbial communities from North Sea - COGITO_mtgs_120426 | ecosystem: Environmental > Aquatic > Marine > Epipelagic | place: Germany:Helgoland, sampling site Kabeltonne...
CCTTGAGCTCTGCCACGGATCAGATCGCCATACCCATCTTCGCCAGGCGTACGCTCAACCTCCAGGCCGACAGATTTGAACTCTGCTTCGATATGATCGACCATCTTGGTGACGGCTGTTGCGTCGGACGAGGGGCTTTCAATTGAAATCCAGTCGATGACGCCTTTGACAAGATCGTCAGTGCTCAGGTCCGCAGTAGATACGTGGTCGCTCATGGGTCGATCCTTAAATGATATCGTTCGAGAATCTCAATATGTGAATGTACCGATTGGTCAGTGCTATTGAGATAGGTTGGATAATGTTTACTTAAAAGGAGTGTAGACGATTTTTTGTTTAGCCATCAACTCCGAGGGTATCACCTGAAGCTTGATTAGATAATGACGTTTGTTGTTGGGGCGTCATCGCCAGCTACAGACTGATTATCGTTGCCTTCTCCACGTCTGTTTTTTTTGGACACCAAGGTTTCGGCGACGACGATCAGGGCCAAAGAAATTGCCCGTCTTGATAAAGGCGCGAGGTTGTTCTGCAACGATCCGCAGGCGCAAGAATATTTGCTTTGGTGAAAACGGTTTGGCAAGAAACTCAGTCATCCCCAGGTCGCGTGCGGTCAGGACGTTTTTCTTATCGGACATTGATGTCACGATGATGATAGGGACAAACGGGTTTGGGCTTTTCGGATCACGGCGGATTTTTTGCAAAAGGCCCATACCATTAAAGCCGGGGGCCCAATCGGCAAACACTACATCGGGTGGCGTTGCACAGAACATGTCCCATGCATCGTCTGGATTTTGCATCTCAATAATATCGCCGATATTGAATGTTCTCAGAATGCTGCGGATGGTTTGGCGCATATAATTATTATACTCAGCCACAAGAACCGAGATATTTGAGAAATCAATGCTTCGCATGCCTTCTGACATAACTACTCTCCCTTCGCCGTATTACTTACTGTGAATACAGGCATAAGATGTCAGGTAACTGTCAGATTTGTATGTCTTAGGCGTAAGGAAGTGTTTCGTAATGCTAAAAAAACGAGGCCCGAAGGCCCCGTTTCTCAAAACATATAATGTTGACGCTTAGTATATTTCCGCAAAGCCCCGCTCGCGAAGGAATACTTCGAGCCAGTTTTACTTAGCGTGTTGGTACGGGAACTTCCGTAGAGTAGTCGTAGAAACCACGACCCGTCTTGCGGCCAAGCCAGCCAGCTTCAACATATTTAACCAACAATGGGCAAGGACGATACTTGGTATCAGCCAGGCCATCATGCAGCACGTGCATCACAGCAAGGCAGGTATCCAGACCAATGAAATCAGCCAGCTCTAGCGGGCCCATGGGATGGTTTGTGCCAAGCTTCATCGCAGTGTCGATGGCATCAACCGAACCAACGCCTTCATAAAGCGTATAGATTGCTTCGTTGATCATTGGCAGCAAGATACGGTTGACGATGAATGCTGGGAAATCTTCGGCATTCACAGAGCGTTTGCCGAGCTTTGCAGCAAGCTCACGAACCGTACTATAAGTGTCTTCGTCCGTCGCGATGCCACGGATCAATTCAACTAATTCCATGCGTGGAACCGGGTTCATGAAGTGCATGCCAAGGAATTTGCCTGGACGATCTGTCTGTGCACCAAGGCGCGTAATCGAAATCGATGACGTGTTTGACGCGATGATCGCGTCTTCCTTAAGAACAGGGCAGAGCGTCTTGAGGATCGCTTTCTTAACGTCCTCATCTTCACTGGCAGCTTCAACGACGAAGTCACGGTCGCCTAGATCTGCGTATTCTGTTGACGTCGAGATGAGGGCCGTTGCGGTCTTTTGGTCATCTTCGGTAATCAAGTTGCGTGAGATCTGGCGCACCATGCCTTTCTCAATTTTGCTCATGCCTGCTTTAAGAGCTTCCTCGGAAAGATCGAGCATACGCACGTCATAACCTGCCAATGAACAAACATGCGCAATGCCGCTACCCATTTGTCCGGAGCCAATAACACCAATCTTCTGAATATCAATCGCCATGGTCTTCTCCTTGCTGTCAAATGCAGCGGTCACCAATTTATCCATACTTATGTTCAGTGCAGTTTGTTCTTTTTATTTGTCGAGTTCTGCGGACAGAGCAGGCACGGCGTCGAATAGATCGGCGACAAGACCATAGTCCGCAACTTGGAAAATCGGCGCTTCTTCGTCTTTGTTGATAGCGACGATAACTTTACTGTCTTTCATTCCAGCTAAGTGCTGAATGGCGCCGGAAATACCGACAGCAATATAGAGATCAGGGGCAACAACCTTACCGGTTTGGCCGACCTGATAATCGTTTGGTACGAACCCGGCGTCGACTGCAGCGCGAGATGCACCCACAGCAGCGCCCAGCTTGTCAGCTATTTCTTCGAGCATGACGAAATTTTCGCCAGACTGCATCCCGCGACCACCAGAAACCACGATCCCGGCGCTTGTCAGTTCAGGGCGTTCTGATTTGGTCAGGTTTTGGCTGACGAATGATGAATGGTCGCTGGCAGCAGCGGCATCAATTGTTTCAACGCTGGCAGAGCCACCTTCTTCGGCGGCAGCATCAAAGGCCGTTGCGCGCACGGTGATGACTTTAACTGCATCCGTTGACTGAACTGTCGCCATGGCGTTGCCGGCATAAATGGGGCGGACAAACGTGTCAGGGCTTTCAATCGAGACAATCTCGGAGATTTGCTGCACATCAAGCTTTGCCGCAACGCGCGGACTGATGTTTTTGCCAGATGTTGAGGCAGGGGCAACAATATAGTCATAGCCATCGGCAATCGACAGGATCAGGTCCGTGACGCTTTCAGCCAATGCGTTTGCATAGTGATCGCCTTCGGCGTGCAGAACCTTTGCAATGCCAGGGACTTTCGCAACAGCTTCGCAGACGCTGCCACAATCTTTGCCAGCAACGAGGGCAGTAACATCACCAAGAGCGGCCGCAGCCGTAACAGCATTGAGCGTAACCGCGCGGAATGCTGCGTTGTCGTGATCGACATAAAGAAGAACGTTTGCCATCTTATATCACCTTCGCTTCGTTTTTCAGTTTGTCGACAAGTTCAGCAACGTCAGCAACCTTCACGCCGCCTTGGCGCTTTGGTGGCTCTTCAACCTTGATGGTTTTGAGACGTGGCGCAATGTCGACACCAAGTTCAGCCGGAGTGGTCGTATCAATTGGCTTTTTCTTGGCCTTCATAATGTTTGGCAATGACGCGTAGCGCGGCTCGTTCAAGCGCAGGTCAGTGCTCATGACCATCGGTAATTTGACATTGATGGTCTCGAGCCCACCATCAACTTCGCGGGTTACTAAGGCTTCACCACTGCCAATTTCGAGTTCTGACGCGAACGTGGCCTGTGGCCAGTCCATCAAAGCGGCAAGCATCTGACCGGTTTGGTTGGAGTCGTCGTCAATTGCCTGTTTGCCGACAATAACGATGTCCGGGCTTTCTTTCAGGGCAATGGCTTTGAGAATTTTTGCAACGGCGAGGGGCTGAACTTCTTGGTCAGTCTCAACCAGGATGCCGCGATCAGCGCCCATAGCGAGTGCTGTACGGATTGTTTCCTGAGATTGTGCCGGTCCGATGGAAACGGCAATCAATTCTTCAATCGTGCCAGATTCTTTCAAACGCATGCCTTCTTCGACGGCAATTTCGTCGAAAGGGTTCATCGACATTTTTACATTTTGAAGTTCAACGCCTGATTGATCAGGCTTTACACGGATTTTGACGTTATAGTCGACGACCCGCTTTACAGCGACAAGTGCCTTCATAATATCTCCTCGAGCCGCAAGTTGCGGCGTACCGGCTCCCCAAAAACGCGTGAAAACGTGTGTGACCGCAGTTGCACCCGTCTCTTCGCAGGCGCAACATTAGGCCTTGCCCGATAGGTGGTCAAGCCAACATTACCACAAATATATCAGTGAACAGATGAGTTTTTTGGCGGAATTTAAGGGTTTAGCACATCCCCCGTGCAACGCAGCGACTTATCGATTGGCGCCGGGAACCCACAATACGTCAGTCGCGCCATTGTCGTTGAGTTTCCGAGACAACTGAAACAAATGATCTGACAGGCGATTGATGTATTTGATGGTGATCGGATTGATCTCTTCGGTATCGCTTAATTCGGTCAATAAACGCTCACATCGGCGTGCAACGGTACGCGCCAAATGTAGAAAGCTCGATGCGGGTGAGCCGCCGGGTAGGATAAATGACGTGAGCGAGGCCAGCTCATCGTTCATGGCATCAATTTCGGATTCCAGGCGGTCAACTTGTTCTTGAACCACACGGAGCGCGCCGTTAGAGCGATTGCCGCCCTCAGGCGTACAAAGATCAGCGCCTAAATCAAACAAGTCGTTCTGGATACGCGCCAGCATGGCGTCTGCTTCGCCTTCGGTGTGCAACCGCGCCAGTCCAATGACCGCATTTGCTTCGTCAGAGGTGCCATAAGCTGCCACACGGACGTCATGTTTTTTGACCCGGTCGCCGCTGCCCAGAGATGTCTCCCCAGTGTCGCCGCCACGGGTATAAATTTTTGTGAGAGTTACCACATTGTCCTCATGATTTCTTTAGGGGGAATTATTCCATACCAGCCGAGCCCATGATCAGGGCAAAGATTAGCAGCGCGACAGCTTGTCCGATAACGCGTGCGCGCATCAGGTTGTTTGAGTGTTTCTGATAAAACGGCCCATTTCGCGCGAAATTGATGAGGCCGACCACAAGAATGATCAACGTCGCAAGCATCGCGAAAATAAGCAAAAATGGTAAGAAGCTACTCATACCCTAAATATAAAGGGGCTTTATCGATTTTGCGAGGGAAAATCGTTATTTGATGACTTCTTTCCGTGCGATTTCTTGTTCCAGACTTGGCCTCGAAAGTTCAATGTTTATGTGATTATTTGGTCACGACATTGCGGCATGTTCCCATGAGATATGGTCGGGTGAATAAAGGTTATGAGAGAGACATGAGTGAAAACCTCAAAGATACGGGCCTAAGCTTTGATGAATTTGATGAACGTCGTCGTCCGGCAACGGTGACGACTAGCTTTGACGATGTTTTGGACTGCGCCCAATCAAGGCGAGGTTTCATGAAAAGTGCTGCGATGTTAGGTTCCGCCGCATTTGTGATGAGTGTCTGGAACGCCGCCGCGTCAAAAGCGGCTGGACGGCCCAATTTTGACTTTGTGCTGGTTAGGGCAAACACCCTGGATACCGTCACGGTGCCGAACGGGTATTCATGACGACCCTTGATCAAGTGGGGCGATCCGCTTTGATCAGATGGCGCGCCATTTGATGATCAAAGCCGAGGCAGTGGGCGGAGTCAGGAACGCGCCTTTGGTGATAATAATGATGGGATGGCGATTTTCTCGAAAGGGGAGCGGCATGTCATTGCGATCAATAACGAGTACGCAAACCGAAGCATTATCTATGGCAATCGCGCCAGCGGATTACCGGAAACAGCGGATGACATCTTCAATGGTAAAATGGCGCATGGCATTTCAATTTTTGAAATGACGGACAAAAGCGGCGCTTGGGCGCCGGTTGTTGATTCTGAATATAACCGACGCATCACAGCGGATACATCATTTGAGATAACGGGGCCAGCACGTGGGCATGAATGGCTTAAGACCAAAGCAGACCCAGGCGGCACGCGCGCCTCAGGAACATTCAACAACTGTGGCAACGGCGAGACACCGTGGGGGACGTACCTGGCATGCGAAGAAAATTTTAACGGCTACTTTTCATCATCCGACCTGTCATATGAAGCATCTGATACATTCAAACGTTATGGTATCGGGAATAGGGACTGGGGATATGGCTGGGCCAAGACGGATGCCCGTTTTGATATTTCCAAACACCCGAACGAGCCGAACCGGTTTGGCTATGTGGTTGAGGTTGATCCGTTGGCCCCGACATCGACACCGAAAAAGCGAACGGCGCTGGGCCGCTTGAAGCACGAGAATGCAGAACTGGTATTAAGCGCCGATAAGCATGTTGTTGTTTATATGGGTGACGATGAACGCGGCGAATTTCTCTATAAGTTTGTCAGCGCATCTCAGTATGACGCTAAAGATGACCCTTCAGATTTGCTCGACGATGGCACACTTTATGCCACCATTTTTAACGATGATAAGACGGGCCATTGGGTTGCGCTCACACCCGAAGCGACGGGCATGGCATCGAAAGCCGAGATTTGTATCCATACTAGGATCGCGGCGTCTGCGGTCAATGCGACCACAATGGACCGCCCCGAATGGGTCGCTGCACATCCTGGTAAGGCAGAGGTTTTACGTCGCGCTGACTAATAATAAAAACCGGGGCAAGAAGCCAAATCGTGGCGGTGATGCGACACCGCTGAACGGACCTAATCCGCGCGCTGAAAACAATTATGGATAAATACTGCGATGGCGAGCTGACGGGCATGATCATGGCGCCATGACGTTCTCGTGGGGCCTGTTCGTGTTGGCGGGCAACCCGACCCAGCATAATGATGAATACGCCGGGCCCAGAAATATCAATGCGGACAACATGTTTAATTCACCAGATGGTCTTGGCTTTGATAGTCAGGGGCGGCTTTGGATACAAACCGATGGCAAAGACTCAAACAAAGGTGATTTTGTCGGGCAGGGTAACAATCAAATGCTGATGGGTGATCCTGGAACGGGTGAGATCAGGCGCTTTATGGTGGGGCCTAAAGAATGCGAAATCACGGGGCTTTGCTGGTCACCAGATAAGCGGACAATGTTTGTTGGTATTTAGCACCCCGGAGAAAAAGGCGGGAGCCATTTTCCTGATGGCGGCACGTCTGTCCCACGTTCATGCGTGATTGCAGTGACACGTGATGATGGGGGTGTTGTGGGTTGAGTATACTTGGAAAGCCCCCTCACCCGGCGCTACGCGCCCTCCCTCTCCCAAGGGAGAGGTGAAGTTAATCCGTGAGTCCCTTCTCCCTTGGGAGAAGGACAGGATGAGGGGTTTCGTTTTAAGACGCAGTCATTGCCCTGTTGATGGCACTCGCCACAGCGTTCAATGATGCCTTGGTAATATTTGCATGGCGGCCTACGCCAAATACAGGCGCTTCATCGCCGCGCTGCATTTCAACATAAGCGACCGCATCGGCACCTGATCCAACGCCAACGGCATGCTCGTGATAACTGACCACTTTCATATCGACCAATGCGTGTGCATTAAAGGCGCTTAAGAAAGCATCGATGGGGCCAGAGCCCTTACCCTTAAGCACAACATCTTTACCGTTGTCTGTAATGTTCGCGGTGACTTCGCGAATTTCACTGGCGTGGGTATCGGGCACTGAGCGATGGTCGACAAATTTAAACTGACCTTCAGACTGATTCAGATATTCTTTGTCAAAAATGGCCCAGATGTTTTCACCTGACAATTCCTTGCCCGAGCTATCCGCCTGTTGTTGGACAACGCCCGAGAATTCGATCTGCAGACGACGCGGCATTTCGAAGCCGTAGTCGGTCTCCATCACATAAGCGACGCCGCCTTTGCCTGATTGCGAGTTAATACGGATAACCGCTTCGTAACTCCGACCCACGTCGATAGGATCGATAGGCAGATAAGGCACATCCCACTGCTCGCTGTTCGCGGTCTTCAAGGCACCTAGGCCTTTTTTGATAGCGTCCTGATGAGAGCCAGAAAATGCTGTGAAGACCAGATCACCCACATAAGGATGACGCGGATGCACAGGTAACTGGTTACAGTATTCAGCAACCCGCATCACTTCATTGATGTCCGAGAAATCCAGATCAGGGGCGACACCTTGTGTGAACATGTTCAACGCCAGCGTCACGACATCGACGTTACCTGTGCGCTCACCATTACCAAACAGTGTGCCTTCGATGCGGTCGGCACCGGCCATCACGCCCAGTTCGGCGGCAGCCACACCTGTGCCCCGGTCGTTATGAGGATGCAGGCTCAAGATGATTGAATCCCGACGTGCCAAGTTCCGGTGCATCCATTCGATCTGATCGGCATAGATGTTGGCGCTCGACATTTCGACGGTCGCAGGCAGGTTGATGATTGCCTTGTTTTCTGGTGTTGGCTCCCAAACATCCAGCACTGCGTCACAGATTTTCTTGGCATAATCCAGCTCGGTGCCCGTGAAGCTTTCAGGCGAGTACTGGAAAACAATTTTGCCGTCGGTAACTTGCTCGGCCAAGCGACGAACGGTCTTGGTGCCGTCGGTTGCGATCTTGGTAATGCCCGCCGTATCCAGATCGAACACGACTCGGCGCTGTGTTGTTGATGTTGAATTGTACAAATGCACAATCGCGCGCTTGGCCCCTTTGATCGCTTCGAAGGTGCGTTCGATCAGTGGGTCGCGTGCCTGGGTCAGGACCTGGATCGTGACGTCATCCGGGATCATGTTCTCTTCGATCAACTGGCGACAGAAATCGAAATCTGTTTGAGAGGCCGCTGGAAAACCGATCTCGATTTCCTTGAACCCAATTTCGACCAGTTTGTTGAACATCCGTCGCTTGCGCTCGGGTCCCATCGGTTCGATCAAAGCCTGGTTGCCATCGCGCAGATCAACCGAGCACCAAATCGGGGCCTTGGTAATTGTCTTTGATGGCCATTGGCGATCGGGAATATCAATGGCTGGAAAGGCTACGTACTTGTTGCCGGGAATCATGCCGGGATTATCTTGCTTACTCATCTTTTGTCTCCTTGTGCCCGCGGTCTCTTATGAGATCTGCATAGGCGTTGTGCTTTAGTGATAATGTCAAATTTATTGGCAGTGATACGACCGTCGACGCCTCAGCGTTACCGACGGCCGCACATAAGTCGTGCCCGGAGACAAATTGAGAATGAATATTTGGAAAACATAATGTTGGTCTCTGAAAAATTAAAACGGTAAACGCAGCAGCAGGTCCCGGCGTCCTTAGGACTCCGGGTGGATAAGTAGCTCGAGAAGTGCTGCGTTCAGTTTCAACATCATGTCTAAAATCTAAGGCGCGTCTTGGGGTGCGTCAAGTGGTCTGGCGAGATCAGTTAATATTTAGATGTCCAGATACGGTGACCTGAAGCGTTGTGGCATAACCATAAAATACGTTAAAGTTGATAATGCTTAAAATAACACTTTTAAGCATTATCAGCATTTTTGCCTGTATCGCGCTGCCTGCAAAGGGAAATGCAGGTGAAACCTGCGGCTGTGATATATCGCCCGAGGTCGTCCAAGAATATGATCAGGGCTTGATGAATGTTGAGGTTTTTGACGCGCTGCAACGGCATGCGCCTTGGGGGACACCTGCTGATATAAAGTTTGATGCCGGGACACGGCCCCTTTACCAGCGCCATTGGATTACGGTATATGACGCGGATCTTTGTATGCCGGTCTGGGTGATATACCGTTTGCGGGCTCAAGATCTCGCCACATCACGCCGCCGCACCCGATGCTTTCGCCCGGACATTCGTATCTCAAAAAATGCCAGCACGACCGGGTGTCTGAGCTACCGGGGCAGTGGGTTCGATCGTGGGCACATGGTGCCAAGTGCAGATATGACCCGCTCAGAACAGGCGATGATTAATAGTTACGTGTTCTCAAACATTGCGCCTCAGTTCCCGAATTTTAATCGAGGCATCTGGCGCGCATTGGAAGCCCATGTGCGTAAGCTGGCGCGTGAACATAAAAAAGTGTTTGTGATGACGGGGGCGATATTTGATCAGAACAAAGATGGCGTGCGGGATGCGGATGCGGACGCGGTGCGCGCTAAATCCAGACAAGGTGCGCCGCGTGCTGCCATTGCCAGTCATTTCTACAAGGTGGTTGTTGTCCAAAAGGAAAAGCATATGCAGGTGACGGCATGGTTGCTGCCACACACCAATGATCCTGCAATCACGCTGGCGCAGGCGAAAGTCCCGTTAACTCGAATAGAGACCTTGGCGGGTCTAGATATTTTCCCGTTATTGTCGGCGGAGGTCGCAAACGTTTTGGTGCGTTAAGACCCCCGGCGTTCAAACGCCATGCCGATGCCGGTACCAATCAATAAATGCTGGTTATGCGGTTTGTGGTTCGGGCGCGTGCCGGGTCCTGCAATCGGTGCCGAAGCTTGCCCGCAAGTATGTAGTACAGGGTATCCAGGACAGTCGCAACCACAACAAATGTGATTGATAAAAGTGCCAGTTGCGGGCCTGCTGCCTGCGCGGGGTCGACAAATTGCGGAAAGAATGCGGCATAGAATATAAGTGTCTTTGGGTTGGTGATGGCGACCAGAAAGCCTTGCCCCATAACGGCATTTCGAGATCGCATGGGCTGTGTGTCATCTAGGGTCATCGGCTTCGCACGCCACGCTTTGATGCCGAGATAGATCAGGTATGCGGCACCAAGCCAGCGAACCACATCAAAAATGTCACCAAGATACCCCATGATCGCGACCAAGCCCAATGCGCCGCCTGCCGCTAATAATGCGTTGCCGGTGCTCGCACCAAGTGCGGTTTGGAC